>Ga0334898_1003527_pt1 | contig 12543 bp, 9 predicted proteins | sample GraSluR3_MG_10_FD_207228 | JGI IMG/M metagenome (GOLD analysis project Ga0334898, IMG submission 207228) | Sludge microbial communities from methane-producing bioreactor in Wageningen University, Netherlands - Granular Sludge_3_08-R3 | ecosystem: Engineered > Bioreactor > Anaerobic > Unclassified... | reverse complement strand
AAGCACGTGATTCCGGTTCCCACCTTCGAGGTCAGAAAAGACTTTTCGGGCTATTTTTTGGATACATTAAAAATACTGACCAAAAGAAGGGACGATTCGGTAACGGTGGACGAAAAAACGGTGGTCCGGCCCACCTACAGCTATATGGGCAGGTATACCATATACGGAAGAGCAATAGCCCAGATTATAAGGGCCGCTTCAGAAGACATAAAGGGCCTGGGCAGGATAATAAATACCGACATTTCGATTCATCCCCACGGAATTGTGATTAACATGGATGTATCGGCTATATACGGACTGGTTATAGGGGACGTGGTGGACATGCTCAGGAAAACCATTAAACATGAAATCGAGTACATGACCTCGCTGAACGTCATTGCAATAAATGTGCATGTTAAAAGTCTGGCAGTTGAAGGGACGGAATAACACGGGAGCTCTTACCGTATGGTGGCTTCCGTTTTATATTTACTTCATTTTTTTAAGGTTTACAATTTTTTTTAATATGTTATAATTCAAGTTAGGAGAGACTGACTGTTATATTTGAAGGCGGGTTCTCCGGAAGGCCCATGGCTAATTTTTGTGGTTCCCTGATATATATTTATTTGGGGATTTGTGTTAAGTTTTAAACAATATGTATTATGAGGAGGTCATATTATGGCAGAAAAGACTATGAATCCTTTCAAAATCGCACAGCAGCAGATAAAGGCTGCATGCGATAAACTCGGGACAGAACCGGCTGTTTACGAAATACTGAAACAGCCCATGAAGGTTATGGAAGTGAGCATACCTGTGAAGATGGACAACGGCGAGGTAAAAACCTTCATAGGTTACAGGGCACAGCACAACGATGCCATCGGCCCGGCCAAGGGCGGAGTAAGGTACCACCAGGACGTTAATATGGACGAAGTCAAGGCCCTGTCCATGTGGATGACATTCAAATGCGGCGTTACCGGGCTTCCCTACGGCGGAGGCAAGGGTGGAATTATAGTCGATCCTACCCAACTGTCCCAGGGCGAGCTTGAAAGACTGTCCAGGGGCTACATAAGGGCTATCGCCAATTTTATCGGCGACAACAAGGATATTCCCGCCCCCGACGTAAACACCAACGCACAGGTTATGTCCTGGATGATAGACGAGCTCAGCGTGATAAGGGGATACAACGAGCTGGGAGCCATAACCGGAAAACCGGTGGGATTTGGCGGCTCGCTGGCAAGGACCGAAGCAACCGGCTTTGGTATCGCCAATACCGTTAGAATGGCGGCAGAAAAGGTGGGCATCCAGTTCAAGGGTGCGAAACTGGCGGTACAGGGCTTCGGCAACGTCGGAAGCTTTACCTGCAAGTACTTAAACGAGTTTGGAGCTAAAGTGGTTGCCATTTCGGACGTTTCCTGCGCGCTGTACAATGAGGATGGTATAGACGTAAGCGCTTTGAGGGAATACGTGAAGGGCAACAAGAACCTTATTACCGGGTTCCCGGGTGCCAAGGAACTTCCCAGGGAAGACATACTGGGCATGGAAGTGGATATACTCTGCCCCTGCGCAATGGAGAACCAGCTTACCTCCCAGACCGCCGGCAATGTAAAGGCAAAGCTGGTGGTTGAAGGGGCAAACGGCCCGACCACACCCGAGGGGGATGCAATTCTCAAGGAGAAGGGAATACCGGTGGTTCCGGATATACTGGCCAATTCCGGCGGCGTTGTGGTATCCTACTTTGAATGGGTACAGAACCTGCAGAACTATTACTGGACCTTCGAAGAGGTACAGGAAAAACAGATTGTAAAAATGAAGGAAGCCTTCGATGCCATTTGGGCGCTGAAGGAAGAGAAGAAGGTTGACATGAGAACCGCCGCCTATATGATCGCCATCAAGAGGGTTGAGTATGCAATGAAGCTGCGCGGCTGGTGCTAAACAGATAGGGCAGACCGATGGGTCTGCCCTATTTCATTTCTTCCACCTTTACCTCATAGGATTTACCGTCTATATTAAGCCTTAAAAGCTTCGTGGAAACCGCTTCGCGGGATGCACATGCCTTTTTGACCGCGGATATTTTGTCCTCCATTTCATGTATTAGCCGCTGGGCCTCAAGTACCGTCACCTTTGCAAACCTAATCTTGTCCCCGGGTTTTGCCTGGGCGATTTTGGGCAGGTCGGCCCAGATTACGTTGGCGATTTTGGTATATCCCCCGGTGGTCTGCCGGTCGGCCAGCATTATTATCGGCTGCCCGTGGCCCGGCACCTGGACAGCTCCCATTGCTATTCCGTCCGAAATAATGTCTCCGCTCTTTATGTGCCGGATTTTTTCGCCGTTAAGCCTGTATCCCATCCTGTCACACTCGTTGCTCACCTCGTAAAGGCCGGATAGGAAGGTCTGCATCCCTTCGGCGGTAAAATAGTCCTCCTGGGGCCCCAGGGTGACCCTTAATTCCAGCGTAGTGGGAAACCCGGGAATATACTCCGGGGGTGTTTTCCTGCCGCCCAGCCGGGCCGGGCCCTCGGAGGAAGGCCCAATCTCAAGCATGTCCCCGGCTTTTAAAGCCCTGCCTTTAAAACCCCCGATTTTCCCCCTGGTATAAGTGGACTTGCTTCCCATGACCCCGGGGACCTTTATGCCGCCGGAAAACGCTATATAGCTTCTGCATCCCGACTTGAGGCCCTGGAAGGAAAGCCGGTCTCCCTTGTTTACGAGGAGGCTCTCCCACATGGGTACCGCCGTGCCGTTTACCGCCGGGGATAAATCTCCGCCGGTTATTGCTATGGCCGTTTGGTCCGAAAATTCAATCTGGGGGCCTATCATGGTTACTTCCAGGACTGCTTCCAGCTCGTTGTTTCCTACCAGTATGTTGCTTACCCTGTGGGAGAAGGTATCCATCACGCCGGAAACGGGAACACCGTACTGCTGGTACCCGTGCCTTCCGCTGTCTTCAACCAGCGTTAAAAGGCCCGGGTTTATAATTTTTACGCTTCCCATTTTATTGACCGCCCCCTTTCCCGGTATGGATAATATACTCATAGGTCCCCTTTTCCACCTGCTGCCTTATCCTGTCATATTCCTCCCGGTTAATCCTTGTAAACCGGATATAGTTTCCCGCTTTCAGCAGTATGGGGTTCTCCCTGTACGGGTCGTAAAGCTTCAGCGGTGTTCTTCCTATAAGCTGCCAGCCTCCTGGGCTCTCTATTGGATATACACCGGTTTGAGCCGATGCGATGCCCACCGAGCCTGCGTCAATTTTTGTCCGGGGGGTTTCAAGCCTGGGCGTTGCAATCCTTTCATCCATGCCGCCCAGGTAAGGGAACCCCGGGGTGAATCCCAGCATATATATCAGGTAGTCCCTCGAGGTGTGAATTTCTATCACTTCTTCCTCGGTCAGGCCATTGTGTTTTGCCACGTTTTCCATGTCCGGCCCGAACTCGCCGCCGTAAAGCGTCGGTATCTCATAGGTGCTGGGTGACGGCAGGTCTATGTTTTCAAGCTGTTCTTCCAACGACATTAGCCTTTTAAGAAGGGCATCGTATCCGATTGTCATTGGGTCGTAGTGAATCATCAGTGACCTGTAGGTGGGTACCGTTTCGGTTATTCCTTCAATTTCGCTTCTTTCTATGGCAATCCCCATCGACCGTATCCTTTTATTGATTTCTTCCGAGATGGAATTGCCAAATTCCATTACCAGTGCCCTGTCCCCGGCTGCCAGATACTTTGTCCGCTTATACAATTTGCTCCCCCCTGACTTATCGGTTATATGGCGGTAAGGCATCCGGCCATGTGTATCCCAAACCGGTGTCTTCCGGATGCCTTACCGGGCAATGAGAAATCAAGCAGATGTATACAGGCCCTACCTGGGTATTAGCTGTGCCATGTTCCGAAGCGACAGTATACCGGAATACCCGGCCACCAGTACGATAACTATTCCGAACAATAAAAGCCAGGTTGGGTGCTTGTAATCGCCGATAATATCCTTCCTCTTGGAAGCCAGCAGCATGGTTCCCAGGGTCACCGGCAGGATAAGCCCGTTAAGGGAGCCCGCCAGGATAAGCAGCTTGGCCGGGCTGCCCACCAGCACCATTATAAGCGTTGAAGCTATTATAAAGGCGCATATGACATACTTTTCGTATTTACCGATAAGCGGGTGCAGCGTCTTTAAGAAGGATACCGATGTAAAGGCAGCTCCTATTACCGAGGTGATACCCGCCGACCATAGAACTATTCCGAAGAACTTGTACCCGATTGTCCCGGCACCGTGCTGGAAAGCCGAAGCCGCCGGATTGGTCGGGTCAAGGGCGGCACCCCTGGCGACAACTCCCAGTATGGCGAGGAACAACAGGATACGCATGATGGTGGCAACAAGGATTCCCGTTACCGAACTCCTGGTGATCTGGTCAAGGTTTTCTTTTCCGGCTATACCGGCGTCAATCAGCCTGTGACCCCCGGCAAAGGTTATGTAACCTCCCACCGTTCCGCCCAGCAGCGTTATGGTGGGGAACAGCAGCGCTCCCGGGTCCTCGGGGGCGACGCTTCTTAAAAGGGCTTCCCCCACCGGCGGTTTTGATGTGAAGGTAACATAGCCCACTACTATGATCATAAGCATTCCAAGAATCTTGGTGAACTTATCCATAACCGGGCCCGCATCCTTTGAGAGGAATATCAGGACACCTATAATACCGCTTATAACTGCCGCTACATTCATGTCAATTCCCAAAAGTGCGTTTATGCCCAAAGAGGCACCGCCTATGTTTCCTATATTGAATGCCAGTCCGCCCAGGGCCACAAGAACGGCCAGAAAATACCCGAGGCCGGGCAGTACTTTGTTTGCAATGTCCTGGCCCCTTAACCCGGAAACGCCTATAACCCTCCATACGTTCAGCTGGGCGCCCAGGGCCAGAAGGATTGAAAACAGAATAACAAAGGCAAAGTTCGCTTTAAACTGCTCGGTGAAGGCGGCGGTCTGGGTCAAAAATCCCGGCCCGATTGCCGATGTAGCCATGATGAAGGCTGCCCCCAGCAGCACGCTGGCCTTTTTCTTAAGGTCCGGATCTTTTTTGTTGGAACCCATTCAAAATCCCTCCATTTTTATTTAATAAAATTGGAAACGGCGGTTACTTCAACGCCCTCTTTCTCCAGCCTGGCCCTTATTCTTCCTGTAAACTCCACCGCTTCCGGGTTATCGCCGTGAACGCAGATTGAGTCTGCCTTTATTTCAATGTCCTGGCCGTTCACAGCCACAACCTTTCCTTCCTTTACCATGCGCACCACCCTGGAAATGGCAAGGTCGGCATCATGGATTACCGCTCCCGGCAAACTTCTTGATACCAGGGTACCGTCGGGGTTGTAGGCCCTGTCGGCAAACACTTCGTTGGCTGTTTTAAGTCCCATTTCCCTTCCGGCATTAACCATTTCGCTGTTGGCAAGGCCCATCAGGATTATGTCCCTGTCCACTTCACGGATAGCCCCGGCTATGGCTGACGCCAGTTTGAAGTCCTTTGCCGCCATGTTGTACAATGCTCCGTGGGCCTTCACATGCTGAATCGCTGCCCCGTTTGCCTTTGCAAAGGCCATCAGGGCTCCCAGCTGGTACTGGACGTATGCCTTAACCTCTTCCGGTGTGGCGGCTAGGTTTCTTCTGCCAAAACCCAAAAGGTCGGGGAACCCGGGATGGGCTCCTATGGCGGTTTTCTCCCGGAGGGCCGCTTTAACCGTCCTATCCATTACCAGCGGGTCCCCCGCATGCCATCCGCAGGCGATGTTTACCGATGTGACGTGCCTTATCACCTGCTCGTCCATTCCCAATGTATAGCTGCCAAAGCTCTCTCCCAGGTCGCTGTTTAAATCCACACGGAATATCTTTACCACCTCCCCTTTTACGGAAATATAGCTATAGTATACGCAAGATTAATGCCAGGATATACATGGACGGGACGGGCTGGTTTTGCTGGTCCCGCACCCGGGCTTTGCATGCAGATGTGCGGTTTCGCACGAAAAAAATGAGCGATACTGCAATTGCGTGCAGAATCGCTCATTAAAAGGACGGATACGGCTTTGTCTATTTGAAATATTTCTCGGTTTTGCGCTTGAGTGCAAACCTGCTTATGCCAAGTACCCTGGAGGCCCTGGTATAGTTGCCCCCGGCATAGTCGAGGGCTGCACTTATATAGTGTTTTTCCAGCTTTTTAACCTCATCCTCCAGGGAAAAATCCCCTGTTGACAGCTTTTCCCGGACAGTACCGTTATCTAAATCCGGGATCTTATTTTGCCCGCTGTCATTACATATCTCGGGAGGCAGGTGATGCAGGTCTATATATTCATCGTTATGTAGTATCACGATTCGCTCCAAAACATTGCGAAGTTCCCTTATGTTTCCCTGCCAGCGGTACTGCAGCAGTTTAAGTCTTGCCTTTTCGGTAAATCCTTTTATGGATTTATTGAATTTCCGGTTGTACATGCAGAGGAAGTATTCGGCCAGAAGGAGGACATCCTCTCCCCTCTCCCTTAACGGCGGCAGATGGATGGGTACTACATTAAGCCGGTAATACAGGTCCTCTCGGAATTCATTGTTTTTAATCGCTTCTTCAAGGTTTTTGTTTGTTGCGGCGATAATCCTTACGTCCACCTCGATATCCTCCAAACCGCCTAATCTTTTGAATTTGCGTTCCTCAAGGAATCTTAACAGTTTGGTCTGCATGTCCATCGGGATTTCAGCTATCTCGTCCAGGAAGGCCGTGCCCCCGTCGGCCATTTCAAGAAGCCCCTTTTTCCTTGAAGCGGCACCGGTGAAGGCGCTTTTTTCAAATCCGAACAATTCGCTTTCTATTAGCTGCCGGGGGATTGCGCTGCAGTCTATTTTAATCATGGAGCTGTCCTTACGGGTGCTTTGCTGATGTATCGCGGAGGCCACCAGTTCCTTTCCCGTACCGGTTTCCCCGGTTATCAGTACGGTGACATTCCCGTTCCGGGCCAGAATTTTTGCTTTTTCAATAACTTCCTTAACCAGGGGATGTTTGCCCAGCATAATTACATTTTGGGAATTTCTTTCCTTTTCCAGCAGGTATATCTTCTTTCGCATGCTGATGCTGCTTAGGGCCCGCTGAAGGGTAATGTGTATCTCTTCAAGGTCAAAGGGCTTGTTGATATAGTCGAAGGCCCCTTTTTTTATGGCGGAAACCGCGGTTTTGATATTTCCATAGGCTGTCATAATTATTATTTCCGCTTCTTTATCGATGTCTTTAATCTTCTGTATCAAATCAAGGCCGTTTTCGTCTCCCAGCCTCATATCCAGGAATATCACCTGGGGTTTAAAGGCGATTAGTTTTTTTAGCCCTTCCTTTCCGCCGGATGCCGTTGCAACCCTATAGTTCAAATCCGTTAAACCTTCCTTTAACGAAACACAAATGGTTTTTTGGTCGTCAATTACCAATACCCTGTTCATTACAGATTTCACCACCATATAAAGGAAATGTAATTCTGACCTTTGTGCCTGCATTTATTACGCTTTCTATTTCCACCTCACCGTTGTTTTTGGAGACCAATTCATACACAACCGATAAACCCAGGCCGGTCCCGTGGGGATAGGTTGTAAAAAAGGGGTCGAAAATCCTGTCGATGTTCTCCTCCGGCACGCCGCATCCATTGTCGTGGAATACTATTTCAAGGCAGTCTCTTTTTTTGTTATGGACCTGGTTAAGGCTGATATTCAGTATTCCTCCGCTGTCCATTGCATTTATTGCGTTTTTGATAACGTTTAGGAACACCTGCTCAATCTGGGCTTTGTCAACGAACAGCATCATTTTGGAAGCATTTGAGGTCACTTTTACACTAATGTTTTTTTCGCTGGCATCCTTTTTAACCAGGTAAAGGGACTTATTTAAAATCTCCAGCGTATTCTCCACTTCATATTTGGGAAGCCTTGGTTTTGCAAAGTCCAGCAGGTCGGTAATCAGGTTGTTAATCCTGTCAATTTCAAACAGCACACCATTGAACAGTACAAGGTTTGAATCGGCTTCCCTCCCGGAGAGCCTTTTTTTCAATACCTGGATGCTGGTCTTCATACCGGCAAGGGGATTGCGAATCTCATGGGCGATACCCGAAGCCAGCTGTCCTATGGATGTAAGGCGGTCCACCCTTTCCATGTTGCTCTCAATCTTTTTTCTTTCGGTGATATCATTGAAACTGCATATTGCGCCGCCTATAAAGCCGTCATGGGTTTTCATGAGGGTTGTGGTAACGTCGAAATACAGCTTGCCGCCTTCATTGTCATTGTGAAATACACGGATATGGTTTATGTTCTTTTTCGATTTCAGGGTATCCATAACCTGTGTGAACAAAGTGCCTTTTATTCCCTCATATTTTGCGTATTCACTGTTTTGGTCCAGGATTTCCCTTGCGGACTGGTTCATGGAAACCAGGTTTCCCTCCTTATCGGTTGTAATAATACCGGTGGAAATATTCCTCAGGATGTCTTCGTTGAACTGTTTCATTTCCAACAGTTGGTTGGTGTTCATCCTTAGTTTGTGCATCATATTGTTGAAAGCATCCGCCAGGACTCCTATTTCATCCTTTCGCCTTATCTTGATTCTTTCCTGCAAGCTGCCCCTGGCAATTTTATTGCACAAATCCGCCAGCTGTTGTACCGGTCTTGATATGTTATGGGAGATAAATATGGTTGCCTGCATGGATATTACCAGGAAAATAATAAGAGCCAGTATTGTGTATTTTTGCATCTCAAGGAACTCTTCCATGAAGACGCTTTTGTTAAGCCTGTACCCCAGGATCCAGTTCCATGGCGGGTAGTGTTTATAAATGAATATTACATCCTCTTCGGTTATCATCCCGTTTGAGTTTTGAGAAAGGCTTTCAGAAAATGTGCGCGGTAAAAACTCTTTGCCGAAAATGCTGCCCAGTATAACACGGCTGTCCTGTATTATTACCAGCTGGCTCTTGTTCAGCATTTTATAATACTCAATGGCGGTGGATTTCGCTTCCCGGGGAGGTATGGCACCCCTTTCCATTTCACGGTTAATATTGTCTAGAAAATGTACAGCTTCGGTCAGGGTCTCTTCCACATTCTTTTTCTGGTTATCCAAAAGAAGCTGATAACTGTTGTGGTAGGACACGGTTCCCAGCACGGTTATAGACAGCAGCAAAAGGATTGTAAACGGAATCAGAATTTTATTCTCAATATCCAGTCTCACTTTTTATCCCCTTTTCTTCTGTAAGTAATACTACTTACTGTATAAAACAACACCAGGGATACCGCAACGCCCGGTAGTGCGGGATGAATGGAACTGCTGACAAACCCGGCTGCATAGTGTTCCGTCAGCGAGAATAGTATTATTGTGACAAGCCCGCCTATAAAGGACGCAACGGCACCTTCCTTTGTGGCCTTTTTCCAGAACAGCCCTCCGTATAACGGCAGAAGGAAGGTGGATGAAAAGAACCCCCAAATCTGACCGCCATACACCAAAAGGCTGCCCGGAGGGTCTATGGCCAGGAGAAGGGACACCGACCCCGCCAGTAGTATGAACAGCCGGTTGAGGTTCAAAAACCGTTCTTCGTTTATGTTGGGATTGAACAAATTTTTGTATATATCATAGGAAAAACCGCTTGCCAGTATTAAAAGCTGTGAATTGGCCGTCGAAATGGCAGCTGCCACTATGCTTATCAGGACAAGGCCGCTTAACCGGGAATAAATCACCTTGTTGATTATGTAAGGAAATATTTCATCCACCGAATTGACATCCGCCACCGAGGGTTCAAGTACCCGTCCTCCTATTCCTATTATGAATATTCCCATATATATTACCGCCAGTATCAATACCGAATAGCAAATCATTTTCATCGCCGTTTTGGTATTTTTCGCAGACGCGATTCTAATGGCGTACTGTGGATTGGCAGACAGCCCCAGTCCCCAGCCGAAGAATGAAGTTATCGTCATAAGGGGCGGCTGGGCTCCCTTTGAAAAGGGGTCAAGCAGCGCTCCTTTTTCGGTGACAAACGGAAAACCCGGAAAGGGCCTCGTGGATATTGCGGCGGCCTTCAAATGCATATTGGTTATGCCGCCAATATCCTTGAGAATTATTGCCGCCGCGGTGATGGTGCCTATGAAAAACAGGATAAAGTTGAGAGCGTCGGTTTTGGCAACCGAAAACAATCCTCCAAAGGTGGTATATACCACAAACAGGTACACCAATACAATGGAAAACGTATAGTTTATGTCAAGCAGTTCGGATATGACAATACCAAACCCTCTGACCTGGATGATTATATATAGAATATAACAGACGGTTATCATCAAACCTCCCATTGCCTGGAGGGTTTTGCTGTCGTACCTTATCCGGAAATATTCCGGAATGGTCATGATATCATACTTTTTGAGTTTGGTAGCCAGGAATACTATGAAAGTGGCTCCGAGGAACCAGGGAATTACCGCATAGAGAATTGCCGAATATCCGTATGCATATATGGAACCCGAGAGTCCCTGCATGGATGCAGCACTGAACCAGGTGGCGGAAAAGGTAAATATGCTGGGCAAAAGGCCCAGGGAATTCCCCGCCACGTAGAAATCCCTGGTGCTTCTGGTCCTCTTGAAACCGCCCTTCCCGAACAAAAGCAGAATTAAGGCATAAAGCGCAAAATATATCAGGTAGTTTATGGATTTACTCATCCTGATGCCACTTCTTTCTTCTTATGAGGATGAATGCGGCAATGGAAGGGCAGAGCGCCGATACGGTAAAAAGGCCTCCTATTATTAACAGGGTCTCTAAGGGCAGACCCGCGAAAAAGGTATTGTCGGCCATATGAACACCCCATAAACAGATTTACCTATAAATATTATACACTCAATGCGGTTTTCCTTTTTTACCTTGTATTAGAATATGCCCCGCCGCTGTACAGCCGGCCCTGGCGGTATAACCCATCCGGCTGCAGGCGAAAAAGTTAAATGTGGAACGGGTTTTCCGCTTGACAATTTCGGCAATAATGATATTATATAAGGCGTTACAGGTGTATATACAGTTGTATACACTACTTGTCAAATATAATATACCAGGCGGGGAGAGGTCAAAATGGAACAAAAACAAAGCTTTATAAAGAGAAAAAATATTGAAATTTCACTGCACAGGTACGGTGTACAAGCCCTCGGGGCCATGGCCCAGGGACTGTTTGCCTCATTGATTATCGGACTTATTCTAAAAGTTATCGGGGAAAATCTTCATATTCCCTTCCTCTACGAAACAATTTACCCGGTGGCCGGACAGATGACCGGCCCCGCCATAGCCGTGGCGGTGGCCTATGGCCTGCAGGCTCCGCCGCTGGTACTGTTTGCTTCCACCCTCACGGGGATGGTGGGCAATCAGCTGGGCGGCCCCGTAGGCGCTTTCGTGGCGGCGGTTGTGGGCGCCGAGTTTGGTAAAATGGTATCCAAGGAGACAAAGGTGGATATACTGGTAACGCCGGCGGTTACAATAATTACAGGAGTGCTGGCGGGTACGCTGGTGGGTCCCGGTGTCTCCGCCATTATGACGGGTCTTGGCGGATGGATAATGTGGGCCACCGAACTGCATCCGATACCCATGGGCATACTGGTTTCGGTGCTTATGGGTATGGTGCTTACGATGCCTATAAGCAGCGCCGCCCTTGCGATTATGCTGGGACTGGGAGGTCTTGCCGCCGGGGCTGCCACGGTGGGCTGCAGTACCCAGATGGTGGGCTTTGCCGCGGCCAGCTACAGGGAAAACGGCTGGGGGGGACTTTTGTCCCAGGGCCTTGGCACATCGATGCTGCAGGTGCCCAACATAGTCAAAAACCCGCTTATTTGGATTCCTCCCACGCTGGCCTCGGCGGTAATAGGGCCCTTTGCCACCACTGTGTTTAGAATGGAAAATATTCCGCTGGGGGCGGGCATGGGTACCAGCGGCCTTGTGGGCCAGTTCGGGACGGTGGCGGCGATGGGCCCGGAGGTTTCGGTACTTCTGAAAATACTGGTACTGCATATTGCCGCTCCGGTGGTTCTTACGCTGTTTTTTTCGGAACTTATGAGAAAGAAGGGCTGGATCAGGGCAGGGGACATGAAGCTGTCCGACTAAGGCAAACAGCACAAAGGAAAGGGGCGGCTGCCCGGTCCTGATACAGCAGCTACAGCAGCAGGCCGTAGGAAAGGGGGATTTCTATGGACTTAGAAAATACCCACAGCGGGATTCTATTAAGAAATGCGGCGGATTTCGAACCCGGGCATATATTCGAGTGCGGTCAGTGTTTCCGGTGGAATAAAATGCCGGACGGCAGCTACACCGGCGTTGCCGGAGGCAGGGGCCTGAGGGTCCAAAAAAAAGGCAGCCATGTGCTGTTTGACGGTACCAACCGGCGTGAATTCAGGGAATACTGGGTCGGATACTTCGACCTTGGGAGGGATTATGGCCACATTAAGAAAGAGCTGTGCCGCGACCCCGTTATGGCCCGGGCGGTGGAATACGGATACGGCATACGTATTCTGAAACAGGACCCCTGGGAGACACTGGTTTCATTCATTATTTCAGCAAACAACGGGATACCCAGGA
>Ga0334898_1003507_pt1 | contig 12625 bp, 10 predicted proteins | sample GraSluR3_MG_10_FD_207228 | JGI IMG/M metagenome (GOLD analysis project Ga0334898, IMG submission 207228) | Sludge microbial communities from methane-producing bioreactor in Wageningen University, Netherlands - Granular Sludge_3_08-R3 | ecosystem: Engineered > Bioreactor > Anaerobic >... | reverse complement strand
TGTCGCGTAGAGGAATGCCGCTCCCAATCCGTACAGTATCCCGAGTGTATCGTTGGAACCTCCTCCGGAGACACCGATGATCAACACGATTCCCGCTGAAGAAAGGAGAAACCACACGATCTGCAACGTACCGAGGGATTCCTTGAAATACACCGCACTGGCGATCACCACCAAAGTGGGAGCGAAGTAGTAACTAAGGGTCGAAAGTGCGACACTGGTATGGTTGTAGGCTTCGAAGAGAAGAATCCAGTTGAATCCCATCGCCACTCCGGAGCATATGAGCAGAGGTAGAAAAGATCCGGCATCCAACAATGTCTTCATGCGTTTTTTCGCCATAAGGTGGATAAGGATAACCACAGATGCGATGATCGCACGCCATAGTGCGATTTCCCTTGCTGTGAGTCCGATGTGCTTCACAAACACCCCTAGGGAACCGAACGCCACCATGGCGATGACGATTTGTAATCGATACCTCAAGTTGTTCATCGCTCTTGCATGGGGTCGAGTGCGATTGCAAGCGAGTAATAACGGTTCTCGTACCGGTCATACCATCTGGCGAGTACTGCGAATCCCTCCAGGCTGCCCGTATTGATCTGGTACACCCCTTCTTGGAAATAGGAAATATCGTTTCCCAGCCCTTCCGATGCAATGTCGAGCGCATAGGACCTGGCTTCGGTGCGGGCTTCCATACTCTTTTCCAGCAGCGCTTGTGCAGCCGTGACATCCGCCGCTTCCAAAGAATCGCGGAGATACCGATACCCCAATGTCTCCCCCACCGCCACAAGATACCCTTCGATTTGTGGTGGATCGGCAATCCATTTGGGACGACCATCCATATCGAATTGTTGCACATATGGTCTAGCGATTGGGGCCTTGAGAGGATCGGCGGCTATCACAACGACGCCTTCGCGACCGTTGTCACGAACTTCCAGCAATTCGAGTCTTGCAAGAATCGCAGCAACCTCACCTTCCGAATAGAGCGCCTCACCATCTGTCGCGAAGGAGAGTAGCCCTTTTTCGCTCGACGATTCGCTGACAAGCTTGCTCGTCACCTGCAATCCATCGGATATCGCAATGCTGCGGGCACAATTGTACAATGCTTCCGCGATCTCCTTCTCATTGGTCGAATAGGGTGCCGATACCCCCAAGAATACATTCAATGGATATGCATCGAGATTGCATGATGTTGTATCGAAGATGGTGTCTTGGGTTCCCACACAACCGACAAACATCAACACTACGATACAGAGACACACAATCTTGGTCATTCCAGTCATCAGCTTCACGCTCCATTCATCGTGTCATGTTGCCCGGTCTTGCGCATCTACGAGTTCTCTCGAATCGGAAGATCGCATTGATCTTCAGGATAATCGAACGCAGGGTGGTTTTCAATATGATTCGGAAAGATAGAATATTCGCCGATTACACTACTTTCTGTCGTCGAAATGTGAAAAAACACGTCGAAAAATCGCTCATGTAGATGCGAAAGGTTGAACAATCGGAGGAAAAAGGCAACAATAGGAACATAACCTTAATCATAAGGAGAATATATGAACAAGTTTGAAACAGTGCTCAAAGGAAAAATGAGTGAAGAGAGCTTCGCGAAACTTGCAGCCTTGAAGAATGACAAGGTGATGGAGTTCGTCGGGACTTTCGCAGAACACTGCGATCCAAAATCGATCTACGTCTGCGACGATAGTGAGAAGGATACCCAGTATGTTCGCGACCAGGCGCTTGCCAAAGGCGAGGAGCATCCGCTTGCGAATTCGAAGCAAACCATCCACTGGGACGGTTATGGGGATCAAGCCCGTGACAAGAAGAACACCCGCTTCATGGTCTACAAGGAGAACATGGAAAAGATGGCGAGCCTCAACTCCATCGAGTATGAAGAAGGTTATGCCGAGATCATGGGTATCGCCAAGGGCATCATGAAGGGTAAGGACGCGGTTGTCCTCTTCTATTCCGAAGGTCCGACCGAGAGTCCCTTCACCATTCCCTGCATCCAATTCACCGACAGTTGGTATGTCGCCCACTCTGAGAACATCCTTTACCGCACGGCCTACAGCCATTTCCTCAAGATGAAGGATTCCGAGAAGGACGAGTTCTTCCGCTTCATCCACTCCGCTGGAGAATTGGACGACAATGGGTGTTCGGTGAATCTGAAGAATCGCCGCATCTATATGGATACCCAGAACAATATCGTGTATTCGATGAACGACCAGTACGCTGGCAACTCCGTTGGTCTCAAGAAGCACTCGATGCGCCTCGCGATCAACAAGGCTGGCAAAGAGGGTTGGCTGTGCGAACATATGTTCGTGATGGCCGCGGTAGACAAGAAGAAGGATCGCAAGACCTACTTCTGCGGTGCGTATCCTTCGGCTTGCGGCAAGACTTCCACAGCGATGATTCCCGGCGAACAGATTGTCGGTGACGATATCGCGTATTTCAGAAACATCGATGGCGAGTTCCGTGCGGTCAACGTGGAATTCGGCATGTTCGGTATCATCAAGGATGTGAATGCACAGGATGATCCGGTCATCTTCAAGAACCTTATGCTGGACCAGGAGGTCATCTTCTCCAATGTATTGCGCGGACCCGACAGCAAGCCCTACTGGCTCGGCATGGGTATCGACGCTCCCGAAGAGGGACGCAACCACTTCGGAGATTGGAAGAAGGGCATCAAGGATGCCGACGGCAAGGAAGTGGGCGTTGCCCATGGAAACGCACGCTACACCATGCGTCTGGACTATCTGGACAATATCGATCGGGAAGGATTCGAATCGAAGACCGGTGTGAAGGTCGAAGGCATCCTCTACGGCGGACGCGACAGCGACATCACAGTTCCTGTCGAGGAGTCCCCGAACTGGAAGGATGGTATCCTTTTGAAGGCGGCCACCCTCGAATCGGAGACCACCAGCGCAACATTGGGCAAGGAGGGAGTGAGGACCCCCAGTCCGATGGCCAACATGGACTTCGTCTCCTACCCTCTCGGCACGTACACGATGAACAACATCAAGTTCGGCGAAAGTGTGAAGGATATTCCCAAGATCTTCAGCAACAACTACTTCATGCGTGATGAAAACGGCAAATTCATGACCAGCAAGCTGGCGAAGAAGGTGTGGTTGCATTGGGCCGAGGGACGGATCCATGGTGAATATGAGGCTTATGATACGCCGACCGGCAAGATTCCCCATTATGAAGATTTGAAGGCGCTATTCAAGGAACACCTCGATGAGGATTTCCCGAAAGAGAAGTACGACTATCTGTTCACCTTCCGTTGCACCAAGTGGATCGAGAAGCTCGAGAGGACCAAGGCCTACTACAAGAAGATGGATCCGAACACACCCCAGGAAATTTTCGCATACTGGGATGGAGCCATCGATAAGATCTCCAAGGCCAAGGAGCAATACGGCGATCTGATCCTTCCAGGAGCATTCAAGTAAAAAGTGCAACTTATGCACATTGATGTGCAAATAAGATGCCCGGAACAAGAGAGTGCATCCCCAGGAAAAAAATGGGGATGCACATTTTTATGCGATTTTGGTGTGTTTTGATCAGGCGAGCTTGTTCAGGCTCTCGGTGATGTTGAGACAGTGGTCACCGATCTGTTCCACGTGTCGCACGATATCGATGTAGAGAAGCTCGACCTTCACATCCGAGCCACTTTGGATTCTTTTTGAGGCCGATTGCTTGAGACTGTTGCGCATCTTGTTGATCTTGTTCTCCAAGTTTACCGCTACGGTCATGTTCTCGCTCGACATGTGCTCATTCAGGTGACTGCGGATAAAATGGATGAATTGTTTGACCAGGTCTACATACGGCAACAATTTCTCTATCGCACTTGGATCCATGACGATCTTTTGTTTCGTCCTTCGTTCGGCGAGTATCATCAGGTTGTAGCAACTGTCACCGATGCTCTCCAATTCGTTGGTGATGCGCATCATCGAATAGACATTGTTCGCACTGACCTGATTCATATTGTCCATGCTGCATTGGGAAAGGAATTTGGTGATCTCCTCCTGCATCTGATCGGTAAGATCCTCCATCCTTTTCTGCGTCTCCACTTCATCCACCATGGGATTCTCGGGATGGCTGAAGATATCCCAGAAACGTGTGAACATATCGGCTATGATGTCGGCCATCTTCGACAGCTCCCGCTTCACGGTAAGCAGATACAACTCGGGAGTATCCTGTAACGTCGCGCGAATGTATTTGAGTTTGTAGGTGGTGGGAACGCCCTCTTCTTCAGGAACCAGCTTCGTAACGAGACGGGCTATCAGACTCACGAAGAAGCTGCAGATGAAAGTGTTGAAGATATTGAAAAGGGTGTGGAACATGGCCAAGTGGGCCGGAAGGGCATGCGCCGCATCTAGTGCATAGACATCTCCGGGAACAATCTTGTCCACCATGGTGAGGAACAGCGCGAATACCGGAGTCATCCAGAGAACCCCGAATACGTTGAACAAGGTATGCGCCCGGCTGGCACGTCTTGCATTCACACTCGTTCCGATCGACGCCAGGTAGGCGGTGATGGTGGTACCGATATTCTCACCCAACACGATCGCCGCGGCCGTAGGATAGTCTATCCAACCGGCATAGGCCATGGTCAATGTGATGGCCATTGCTGCCGATGATGATTGGACCACTACGGTCAACAATCCACCGACAATAATGAACAGGAAGTAGGAAGCGAGACCATGATCGGTGAACCGGGAAAGGAACTCGAGCATTTCGGGGTGCTGGCTGATATCGGGAACGGAACCCTTGAGAAAATCGAGCCCCATGAACAAAAGTCCGAAACCGATGAGGGTCTCTCCAAGATCCTGCTTATTGAGTTTCTTCACCAAAAGAAGAATGAATCCTATCCCGATCGCAGGCAACGCCAATGCACTGATCTTGACCTTGAAACCAAGTATGGCGACTATCCATCCGGTGACCGTGGTTCCGATATTGGCTCCCATGATGACACCGATCGATTGGGTCAGCTGCAACAAGCCGGCATTTACAAAACTCACCACCATGACGGTGGTTGCCGAAGACGATTGTACGATCGCGGTGATGGCAAAACCGGTGAGGATCGCTGCCACTCGGTTTCCGGTCATGAAGTTCAAGATGGATTGGAGACGTTCTCCGGCAGCCTTCTGGATACCATCGCTCATCGTCCTCATACCAAACAGGAACAGACCCAAACTTCCCACAATTTGCATCAACTGATAAATCATCTGCGCTCCTCTAAGAACCACTAGTGAATGTATCAGACATGCCGGTGATTGAAAAGAGGGAAAGGGTCAAACGACTTTTACAGATTGGTCATCGAATCAGATATGGCCGTGCCTTCTCCAACAAATGACGAGGCATGCGGAGATTCTCCAAGGAACCGATGGGGGTGTTCCTACGGTATGCGAGTATCCTGTGTGCGAGAGTAGGTCCAATACCGGGAACCCGTAACAATTGGTGTTTTGAAGCCTTGGCGATGGATACAGGGAAGAACTCGGGGTGATTGTGTGCCCACAGCAGTTTCGGATCGACCGAAAGATCGAGATTCCCGACATCATCGAACAGCAAATCCTGGAATGTGAATCCATATTGTCGGTAAAGGTAGTCCGCTTGGTACAACCGATGTTCCCTCATCAGCAGTTTCGTATTCCCTTTCGCTGGGAAGAGGGCTTCGGAAGATTTCGATATGGAAATTTCACCAGGGATGGAGGGATCTCCCAACCCGGCCTGGTAGGCACTGTAGTAAAGTCTGTTGTAACCCAGCCTCTTGTACATCCCCCATGTGTAGTTGAGGATTTCCCGATCGGTTTCATCGGATGCCCCGACAATAAACTGGCTGGTGGTCGTCACCTTGGAGTATTGACTTCCCTTCGCGGTCCTTTCGCTCAGATACTTGATTCCTCCGATGATGTCGGTATCGTAGTGTTTCGCTTCGGATAGTTTGGAAAAATGGGACGCTCCCGGTGTCTCGATATTCAGAGAAACCGCGGATGCCAGCGACAAGGCCTTGTCCATCGCAGTCGTCGATGCACCGGGGATGATTTTCATATGGATATATCCCCGATAGCGATACCGTGATCGTAGTATTTCTGCCGTAGCGATCAGCCTATCCATCGTATAATCGGGATCCTTCACCACCCCGCTACTGAGAAACAGCCCAATCAAGTGTCGCTTTGCCTGGAATTCGATGAAGAACCGGGCCAGCTCTTCAGGTTGGATGGAGAGCCTTCGGGTATCGTTGCACTCCCTCAATGGACAATATTTGCAATCATTGGCACACACATTGGAGAGAAGGGTCTTAAGCATGATTCCCGACCCGCCGCCAGCGACCGTGACCGGGTACACCCAAGACCCGGTGTCGGAACGCTTGCGATGCTCTTCCGGTTTTTTGGTCGAGCAGGCACAGGAGAGATCATATTGCGCATCACGTGCGAGAATGTCGAGTTTGGACACGGTCTCCATACCGTGATGGTAACATATGTTTAGTGGTTTTGAACAGTATGAACTTTATACTTCCCTTGGGTCGACATCGACTTCATAATCCACCGCATCATACCCGAACCCATGGATGTGATCGTATGAGAGTCTGAAGCCCTCGAGATCACCTGCAACCAGCGGTTCACCCTCCTTCTGGAGGTCCCATCTCCGTTGGACTTCGACCTGCACATCGGACCGCATCTCCCAATCATCGAGTCTGATCCTACCCTCTTCATCGACAGGAACCACATCCCCATGGTATAACCGTTCGGTAAACAGTCGGAACATCTGCTGGGTACACTCCTCGTGCACGTCCTTCTCCTTCATCACTTGATACAACAGGGCAATATAGAGGGGAACCACCGGGATCACCGCACTTGCCCGGGTGACCAAGGCCTTGTTGACAGCGACGAATGCACTTCCTCCAAGGCCTTCGAGTTGTACGGTCAATTCCTTGGCGGTCTGCTCCAGGTGTTCCTTGGCTTTCCCTATCGTTCCCTCACGATACACTGGAAAAGTGATTTCTGGTCCAATGTAGGAGTAGGCAACGGTCTTCGCTCCTTCGGCAAGCAATCCACGTTTCTCCAAATGTCCGATCCACAACTTCCAATCCTCACCACCCATCACCTTCACCGTCTCTTCGATTTGCCCAGAGTCGGCCGGTTCGATCTCAGCTCGTTCGATGATGCCTGTCTGCACATCGACCGAGAGTGCCGAGTAGGTCGTTCCGATCGGTTTGAGCACCGATTTGTAGGTGGCTCCGGTTTCGGGATCGATACGCATTGGGGACGCAAGGCTGTAGACCACCAGATCGACCTGTCCCATCTCCTTTTCGATAAGGTCGGACACGCGTTCCTTCATCTCGTTCGAAAAGGCATCACCAAAGATACTCTCTGCGTAGAGCCCTCTCTTGTGTGCTTCCTTCTCGAAGGCTTTGGTATTGTACCATCCAGGTGTGGCGACCTTCTTCTCGGCCGGTTCGCGCTCGAACGATACATTGATCGTACTTGCATTGCCCAATACCGCCGCGGTCATTCTGGAGGCCAAACCATATCCAGTGGAACCACCGATCACGAGCACTCTTTTCGGATACTTCTTGGAATCGATGTCCTTTTCCTGCGAATCGAGCCAATCGAATTGTTCCGACACGTAGGCGGCACACCCAACCGGATGGGCAGTCAACGACACATTTCTCATTACCTTCTGCTTGATGATCATTGGACTCTCCTTCTTCAGACCGATTGGTCGGTCATGATGCACATCCACGAGGCTTCTGCGGCGACCGCATCATCGACGAGTATTTTCCCACTTTGCTTGAGTACCCGAGGTGATACCTTGAGATTCTCCACTTCTATTCTCACCATATCCCCGGGGCGTACCTGTTGTCGAAACTTGGCCTTCTCCACCGATGCGAGCACGAATACGACTCCTTTTTTCAGGATATCGAGTTGACGCAATCCGGCTCCACCGCACTGTGCCATGGTTTCTATGAGGATCACACCCGGCACCACCGGATAACCCGGGAAGTGGCCTTGGAAGAACGGTTCATCAGGACCGAAATGGCGGATACCCACCGTATGGTCCTCACTCACTTCCACCAATTCATCCACGTAGAGAAAGGGAAAACGATGGATCAACAGTTCGTCTATGGGTTTGAACAGTGTACTCATGTCGTGTTGCTCCTTCATGCCCGATACCCCGTGAACACAAGGGCCCCATTGTGGCCTCCGAATCCAAGGGATTCACTGAGTGCATACCGTATCGTACCATGTTGTCCTTCGTTCGGCACATAGTCGAGATCACATTCGGGATCGGGATCGGTCAAGTTCAAGGTACAGGGAAAGAACGAATCCCGTATCGCCAGAAGGGAAATGATCGCCTCAACGGCCCCTGCGGCTGCAACCAGATGCGAGGTCATCGATTTGGTCGAGGAGACCTTCAATCTGTAGGCATGCGCACCGAACACTTGTTTGATCGCTTTGGTTTCCATCACATCATTGGCTTCGGTGCTTGTACCATGGGCATTGATGTAGTCGATTTGGTCGGCGGTTATTCCGGCTTCACGGAGAGCGGCCTTCATGGCCCTCGCTGCTCCATCACCTTCCGGATCGGGAGCCGTGAGGTGGAATGCATCGCATGTCATTCCATAGCCCACCACTTCTCCCAATATGTTTGCTCCCCTCTTCCTCGCATGTTCCAACTCTTCCAGCACCAGTACTCCCGCTCCCTCTCCTAGGATGAATCCATCACGCTTCGAATCAAAAGGTCTGCAGGCGAGTCCGGGAGTATCGTTGTATGAGGTGGAGAGGGCTTGGATCCTGCAGAAGCCGGCCACCGCCAATTTGGTGATGGCACCTTCGGTTCCACCGGTGACGGCCATATCCACAGTGCCATATTTGATGGCATGGAAGGCGTCTCCGATCGCATCGGTACCGGAGGCACATGCGGTTACTGTGGTGTGGCATGGTCCTTTCAAACCATATTTCATCGCAATATTGCCGGCTGCTTCGTTGGCTATCAATTTGGGGATCGTCAATGGTGCGACCGCGCGTGGACCACGTTCGAAAAGTTTGCCAAGATTATCCTCCACCACTTCAAACCCACCGATCCCATTGCCGAGGTACACACCTGAGAGTTCAGGATCGTACCCGCCTTCACCGTGGGGTCCAAAACCGGCCTCTTCCATCGCCTGGACCGCAGCATATACGGCATATTGGGTAAAATCTGCCATGGAGCGAATTTCCTTTCTATCGAGAAGGTCGGACGGATCGAAGTCCCGGATCTCTCCCGCTATCTTCGCAGGGTAGTCGGTGACATCGAATTTCGTAAGGGGACCGATTCCACTCTTACCCGCCTTGATGTGTTCCCAGAATGTATCCACTCGGGTACCCAATGGATTCACAGTTCCCATACCGGTTACCACCACTCGTCTTTCCGCCATTTCACTCATCTCCTTCACATCGCCATGCCGCCATCGACGGCGAGTACTTGCCCCGTGATATATGAGGCCTTGTCATCACAAAGGAATGTCACCGCTTGGGCAACGTCCTCCACTTTCCCGATTCTTCCGAGAGGAATCTGTGTCTTGAGGGCTTCCTTGGCACTTTCAGGCAAGACATCGGTCATATCCGTTTCGATGAACCCTGGAGCGACCACATTCACCCGTACCCCGCGTCCCGACAATTCCCGGGCCAGGCTTTTTGAAAAACCTATCAATCCCGCCTTTGACGCGGCATAGTTTGTTTGCCCTCCATTTCCCATCAATCCCACCACAGATGAAATATTGACGATCGACCCAGAACGTTGCGATGCCATTACCCGCGATATTCTGCGGCAGGTGAGGAATGAACCGGTGAGGTTGACTCTCAGCACCTCTTCCCAAGCGTCATCCTTCATACGCATGATCAAACCGTCACGTGTGATGCCGGCATTGTTCACCAGGATATCGATTCGTTTTGTCTCCGACAGTATCGTTTCCAATGCTTGAACCACAGACTCGGTATTGCCCATATCGCAAGGAACCCAATGTGCCATTCCCTGTGAAACTTGAGCCTCCTTACAGAGTTGATCGGCGCCATCGCCTTCCGAGCGGGAAAGGTACCAGACCTCCACTCCTTCGGCAAGCAATGCCAGTACTATCGCTTTTCCTATTCCTCGGGAACCACCTGTGACGATGGCGGTTCTTCCGTTCGCTCCACTCATTTTCCCACCTCTCCAATTTTCAGGATATCTTCATAGGTTCCCGCTGGAACACAGTTCATCGCATATCCACTCGATTTCCACAAGCCGGTCAATACCGCTCCTGGACCAGGTTCGACAGCCTGTGCATATCCTTGCTCCACGACTATCTTCCCCATGATGGTGGTCCATCTCACTGGGGATGAAAGTTGTCTCGCACACAATCGCTTCGCTTCATCGCCGGTTTGGATAAGATCGCCGGTCACATTGGCATACAGCTTCCCGATAGGGTCCATGAATTCAAAATCCGCAAGATATTCTGAGAATTCTCGTTCCGCTTCATCCATGAATGGAGTATGGAACGGTCCGGATACCTTCAAGGGGATGATTCTTCTTGCTCCCGCTTGCTTCAGTGCATCGGCGCATCGTTCGATTTCGCTGGCAACGCCGGATAGCACCACCTGCCTGGGTCCGTTGTCGTTGGCGCAAAACAGTGTGGTGCCATGCAGATCGTCAAGCACCTTTTCCACCGCATCGAAACCGATACCCACCACCGCGGCCATTCCTATTTCACCATGAAGTTGCTCGGCGGCTTTCGAGGCCTTCGCCATCAACTGCGCACGCGTGGCAACCACTTTGAACAACGTAGTGTCATCCATCACACCGGCGGCGGCATAAGCGGACAATTCCCCCAAACTGAAGCCGGCATGGCAATCCATTTCGACACCATGTTCCCGCAATACGATGGTCGCACTTCGATTTGCCAAAGTGATCGCCAATTGGGCGTGTTCGGTTTTCTGCAACTCGGACTCTTCGGCATTGGAGAGAAGATCATACAGGTTCTTTCCACTGGCATCGGAAGCGAGTGCGAACAGGGAACGGACCTGTTCGGATCGTTCGAACAGATCGAGTGCCATCTTTTGTTTTTGCGCCCCTTGTCCAGGATAGCATGCGACATAGCTTACCATTGTATGAGATTCCCTCCATAGGTGAGTCCTGCCCCAAATCCGATGGTCATGATCTTCTGTCCCCTTTTGAGGAGCCCCTCCTCTTCCATCTCACGTAATGCGATCGGTATGGAGGCGGCAGAAGTGTTCGCGTAATCTTCGATATTCATGAAGAATTTCTTTTGATCAACCTTCAGCCTCCGTGCCGCTGCGGTGATGATCCTGCTGTTGGCCTGATGTGGTACGATCCAATCGATTTCCTCAATGGTCATCTGGTTCCTGCTCAACAGCTCCTCAATCACTTCTCCCAACACCCTTACGGCGAAATTGTAAACCGAACGGCCGTCCATATGCAATTTGGTTCCGTCATCTCCTTCAACCAATTCTGTGGAGATGTTGGTTCCTCCACGGGGAATACACAAATATCCCGAGCCGCTGCCTTCGGCATGCAATACGCTGTCGATAATGGTTCCCTCCGATTCGGAGGCACCTTGCACCAGTACACATCCGGCACCATCGCCGAAGAGGACACAGGTATTCCTGTCGCTCCAGTTGGTAACTGCAGACAATTTTTCCGCTCCAATAACCAATACAGAGGGAACGGTTCCGTTGGAGACCAAACCTCGTGCAACTTCCAGCGCATAGATGAATCCCGTGCAACCGGCTGCGACATCGAATGCGGGTACGAGACTCAACCCCAGTTTATCCTGAACCACACATGCGGTTGCGGGAAATCCAGGAAAATCTCCTGTTGCGGTCGCCACCATGATCGCTCCAATGCTCTCCTTTTCAATACCATGTCTTCTCAACAGGTCCTTCACCGCCCCGACAGCCAAATCACTGGTGGCTTCATTAGCTTCTGCAAGATGTCGTGCTCCGATCCCTGTATGGGATCTGATCCACTCGTCACTGGTATCGACGGTTGTGGCCAACTCATCGTTCGTCACCCGCTTGGGTGGTACATATGAACCAACAGCCCGGATACTCACGTGAGCTGGTTTCATCATAGGGCATTCCTCCACTTGTTCTTCGGCCCGAAGGCGCTCCCTTTTATTTATTACATTATTTCTGTTTTTGTCAATATTGACACTTTTATTACATATCGTTATCATCTAATCAACTGTAGGGAGGCGTCCCTGCCCTGCGACCGTGGCCCTACATGCCGGGAGGACCCTATGGAACAAAACGAACTGCAAACCTATATCAAGATATTCGAAAACAGCTCATTGAGTGAACTCGAAATCTCCACCAAGGATATGACCATCCGCATGAAGCGCCCTGTTGCAGGGGAAGCGGTAGTGCATCCGACACCGATGCTCGTGAAGGACTCTGAAAGCAAACAAACTCTCCCTTCTGACCATCGGATCATCACCAGTCCCATCGTGGGAACATTCTATCGTACGCCCTCACCCGATTCTCCACCTTATGTGGAAGTCGGTTCCGTGGTTGAGAAGGGTGATGTCGTGTGCACACTGGAGGCCATGAAATTGATGAACCAGTTGGAAGCGGAGTACAAATGTGAAATC
>Ga0334898_1003498_pt1 | contig 12642 bp, 13 predicted proteins | sample GraSluR3_MG_10_FD_207228 | JGI IMG/M metagenome (GOLD analysis project Ga0334898, IMG submission 207228) | Sludge microbial communities from methane-producing bioreactor in Wageningen University, Netherlands - Granular Sludge_3_08-R3 | ecosystem: Engineered > Bioreactor > Anaerobic >... | reverse complement strand
CGTGACGGGCATCCCACGGGTCCAGAGCGGGGACCCTTCAATAAGTATATAAACCTCGGGAGATACGCCCGGACTGGGGTGATCAATTGTCGGAAGGGCATTTAAAAGCGTCATTGGTGGTGGCTGCAGCCTTGGTCTTGGCCTTATCGGGACCGCTCGCCTCGGCCACCCTCTGGAGTTCGGGGATTTACGGCCTTGGATACGGATCCTTCTCTTCGGCTTCGATGAGCGTCAGGTCGGAGGACGGGGTGGTTAAGCTCGGAAGCTACGGCATCCCGACGACCCCCCAGGTCTCAAAGGTGCCTGCGGTGCAGCTTGGAAGCTACGGCATCCAGGACGTCAAGGCGCCGGAGACCCCGGGGGCCCTCCAGCTCAGCGGCTACTTCCAGAACAGAGGAAGCTATACGAACATGTACTTCACGCCGATCCTCGGCGGCACCTTCGGCGGTAGCGGCGGCTGCAGCAGCTGCGGCTGATCTATCGAGAAGCCCAGGGGTGGGGAACCACCCAATTTTTTAACCATTTGGGATCCAGGACCGGGGCCTCCGGCCGAAGGGTCCGGAGTTCTCCAAGTCCATGCCGCCTCAGATCCACCGGTAGTGGAGGAGGACCTCGGGGACGAAGTCGTAGAGGAGGCTATTCTCGACGTAACCGAAGAAGAGGCAGCCTCCGCACTCCCGGACGATCTCCTCTCTCCTCCTCTTCGAGGCGGCCCAGACGGAAGCGAGCCCCTGGGATGCGTTCCCCAGGGGCTCCTTCTGGACCCTGCAGGCATGGACCGTCCCGTCGGCGGCGACAGTGAGGACGATCCCCGGAGCGTGGCACCGAAAATCCCGCCTCTGGTCCCGGACCATCTTGAGGTAGGTGATGGAGTTGATGATGGGGCCGCCCGTCCTCTTGATGTCGATCAGGCCGTCGATGGACCGCCTGTACTCGGAAAGGTCGGCTTCGCCGATGGTGTAATCGTCCCAGACCTCGCCCACAACTCCGGGGGCCCGGTGGACCGGCTCAAAGGAGATGAGGACGCCGAGCTCCTCCGCCAGGCGGACGAGGTCCGCCAGCTCCCCAAGGTTCTTTCTGCTGATGACGCAGTTGATCAGGACCCGGTGGCCGGCCCTCCGGGCCGCCCTGATCCCCTCGAGGACCGGCTCCAGGGGAGCCCCCCGGATCTCCGGGTAGGAGCTGATCCCGTCGACGGAGACGGATAGAAGGTCGAGGCATGATAGGTCGCCGACCCGCTCGGATAAGAGGGCCCCGTTGGTGATGAGGGAGGTGACCATCCCCAGGGCCTTAGCGTGGTGGAGGATGGCGGGGAGCTCCGGCCGGAGGAGGGGCTCGGCGGTCCAGGCGTTGTAGACCCCTATCCCGAAGGATCGAGCGTCGTCCAGCATCGCGAATATTTCGTCCGAGGTCATCTCCCGGCCGGGGGTCCGCCAGTACTCGCAGAAGGGGCAGCGGAGGTTGCACCGGGCGTTGATCCCGTGGGATAGGACAAAGGGCCTCCTCCTCACCCTCATCTGGACGAGGGCCTGGAGGGCGACCTTGGGGTTGAAGGAGGCCATCTTCGCCTTCTCCCCCTCACTTCAGGAGCCGGGCCGGGACGACCTGCCCCGAGAGGAGGACGCTCTGGTCCTCGCCCCGGCGGATCAGCTCCGCCCGGCCGCCGCCCACCAGGACCTCGGGGCACCGGGGCTGGCCGTTGTAGACCGAGGCCATGGAGAAGCCGTAGGCTCCGGCGTCGAGCATCGCGATGAGGTCTCCACGCTCGATCCGGGGGAGGTTCCGATCCTTTGCCAGGACATCCCCGCTCTCGCAGATGGGGCCGACGACGGTATACCTCTCCTCCGCCCTCCCATCGGCCTTGTTTGCGACGACAACGTGGTGGTAGGCGTCGTAGAGCATCGGCCGAGCCAGGAGGTTGAAGCCGGCGTCGACGCCGACGAAGTTGACGTGGGCCCTCTTGACGACGTTCACCCTGGTGAGGAATATGGTGGAATCGGCGACGATGCTTCGCCCCGGCTCCAGGATCATCCTCGGGCTTATCCCCAGCCTCCGGCACCCCTCCTCGAAGACCGGCTTGATGCCGGATGCCAGCTCCCACGGCGTCGGGGCCGACGTCTCGGGGGTGTATGGTATGCCGAGGCCGCCGCCGAAGTCCATCATCTCGATTTTGCCCCCGACCTCGACGATCCGGCCCGCCAGCTCCATCATCCTCGCCGCCGCCTCGACGAACGGGGCGGTATCGAGGATCTGGGAGCCGATGTGGCAGTGGAGGCCGACGGGGTTGACCCCCTCCAGGCCCATGGCCGTCTCGTAGACCTCGACGAGATCCTGCCAGGGGATCCCGAACTTGGAGGTTTTAAGGCCGGTGGCGATCTTGGGGTGGGTCTTTGCGGAGACGTCGGGGTTGACCCGGAAGGCCACCTCCGCCTCCTCGCCCATCTCCTTTGCGACCTCGGCCAGGGCCAGAAGCTCATCTAGCGAGTCGGCGGAGATCCGGACCCCGGCCTCCAGGGCCATCTTTAGCTCCTCGGCCCTCTTGGAGTTGCCGTTGAAGAGGATCTTCTCCATCGGCATCCCCGCCATCCTCACAAGAGACAGCTCCCCGGCGGAGAAGACGTCCGCCCCCATCCCCTCCTCCGCCAGAATCCGGAGGAGGGCCAGGTTCCCGTTCGCCTTGACGGCGAAGTAGATCAGAGCTTCAGGGAAGGCCTCCCGGTAGGCCCGGGCGTTCGCCCGCAGCCGCGCCTCGCTCGTCACGTAAAGGGGCGTTCCGAACTCCTCGGCGAGGTCGACGACGTCGACCCCGTCGATGGTGAGGTGCCCCCCTTCCGCCCTCAGGTGATCCTTCGTCCCGAACATACCTCTGGATGAAGGGGTCGGAGGCGTAAAATCTTTTTCCTGCCTTTCCAGTGCGAAGATCTCACCCCGGCTCTTCGGAGGGCGAAGGAGAGGGGATCATCGCCACCTCCACCCCCGCCAGCTCTAAAAACCGGAGCGCCTCGTCGTCGGGGTAGGGGTTGCCGTAGACGACCCTCTGGATCTGAGAGTTGATGATGATCTTGGCGCAGAGGATGCAGGGCTGGTGGGTGCAGTAGAGGGTGGCGCCGCTGGTGCTGACCCCGTGGATGGCGGCCTGGATGATGGCGTTCTGCTCGGCGTGGACGGCGCGGCAGAGCTCGTGGCGGTATCCGCTCTCGACCTTCTCGCGGGGGCAGCCGACCTCGAGGCAGTGGGGTAGCCCCATCGGGGCTCCGTTGTACCCGGTGGAGAGGATCCTCTTCTCCCTCACCAGGACGGCTCCGACTTGGTGGCGGAGGCATGTAGACCGGGTCGCGACGACGCTCGCGATCTCCATGAAGTACTCGTCGAGGGAGGGGCGCTCCATGGCCCCGGCTTTGATCCGATCCGATATCTCTCTTTCCGTTCCAGCCTCAAAACTTCTTCCGCCAAGACAAAACCGGCCCACCTCCGCCCTGCCGCCCCTCGGCCATCCTGGATCCTCGCCGTCCCCACCGCGGGGCAGCCTGGCGGGGACGGCCGAGGGCGGAAAGTTAATATCACCATCTCGATCGATGGTGAGCCCATGACGATTCACTGGGCCGATGTGGCGGCCGAGAAGCTCGCCGACCGGAGCCCCCATACGGTGGCGACGGGGATCACCCCCTCAGGCCAGATCCACCTCGGCAATATGCGGGAGGTCATGACCGCCGACGCCGTCTTTCGGGCGATCCTCAGCCGGGGCGGCGAGGCCCGGCTGATATACATAGCCGACACCTACGACCCCCTCCGGAGGCTCTATCCCTTCCTGCCGAAGAGCTTCGAGGAGCACGTGGGTAAGCCCCTCTCCGAGATCCCCTGCCCCGAGGGGTGCTGTGAGAGCTACGCCGATCACTTCCTCCTCCCCTTCTTCGACTCCCTGGAGAGGCTAGGGATCAGGCCCGAGGTCTACCGGGCAGACCGGATGTACAAGGACGGCCTCTACGTCGACGCCATCAAGACCGCCCTCCTGAAGAGGGACGATATAGCGAGGATCCTGAAGGAGGTCTCGGGGAGGGACCTCCCCGCCGACTGGTCCCCCCTCGACGCCATCTGCGAGAGCTGCGGCCGGCTGAACAGCACCAAGGTGACGGGATTCGACCTCGACGGCGAGACGGCCGAGTACGTATGCCGGTGCGGCCAATCGGGGACGGCGAGCTTCCGGGGCGGGGGTAAGCTCGCCTGGAGGGTCGACTGGCCCGCCCGGTGGTCGATCCTCGAGGTCACCGTCGAGCCCTTCGGAAAAGACCACGCCACCGCCGGGGGATCTTACGACACCGGGAAGAGGATCTCCGAGGAGGTCTACGGGTACCCCGCCCCCTACCCCGTCGTCTACGAGTGGATCCACCTGAAGGGGAAGGGGGCGATGCACTCCTCCACCGGGATCGTGGTGACGATCCGGGATATGCTGGACGTCGTCCCGCCGGAGGTCCTCCGCTACCTGATCATCAGGACGAAGCCCGAGAAGCACATCGAGTTCGACCCCGGCCTCCCCCTCCTCACCCTCATCGAGGAGTACGACCGCAGGGCCGGTGAGGAGAGGGCCATCGAGCTATCGAAGGTCGGGGCGGAGCAGGCTACCGCCATACCCTACCGGCACATGGTGACGGCGGTCCAGATCGCCGGAGACGATCCCGAGAAGCTGATGGTGGTCCTGGAGAGGAGCGGCTACGACACCTCGGAGGGGGACCGGATCCTCTCCCGGGCCGCCAACGTCAGGGCCTGGCTCGACAGGTACGCCCCCCCCTTCGTCAAGTTCCACCTCCAGCAGGCCCTGCCGGCGAAGATCAAGAACGTCGAACCCGAGCTCCGGGAGGCCCTCGGCGCCCTGGCGGGGAGGATCGAGGGGAAGGGCGCCGAGGAGATCCACAACGAGGTCTACGCCGTCGCCGAGGAGAGGGGGATCGAGGCAAAGGAGCTCTTCAGCGCGATATACGTCGCCTTCCTGGGGCAGAAGCAGGGGCCGAAGGCCGGGTGGTTTTTGGCGAGCCTCGACGGCGAGTTCGTGCGGGAGAGGCTCCTCGCAGCCGCCGCCGATTAGGTCAGGCGGGATGGAGGAGGTCGAAGAATTGACGGCGGGTCCAGAGGAGACCGAGGGGCAAAGGCCATGCCCCGGGGTCGGCAGAGAAGGAGGAAGCATCGTGAGGGAGAAAACGGAGGATAAGGTCGCCGTCTACCTGGCCGGCCCCCTCTTCAGCCGCGCCGAGGTGGAGTGGGCAGGATCTCTCAAGAGGGAGATGGAGGCGGCCCTGGGGGAGAGGATCGAGGTGATCTGGCCCTTCGAGGTCGCCTCCGGATCGAAGGGGGAGATCTTCCGGGCGAACCTGGCGGCCCTGTCCCGGTCTCCCCTGATGGTGGCGGTCCTGGACGGCCCTGCCGTCGACGACGGGACCGCCTGGGAGGTGGGCTGCCACTTCGCCCTCTTCGGCCGGCGGGCGATCGGGATCAGGACCGACGTCAGGAAGGCTGGCGAGGCCCCCGACTCCAGGGTGAACCTGATGATCGAGGAGGCGTGCAGGGCGGTGGTGGGGGAGGTCGGGGTCCTCCTCCGGGAGCTTGCGGCCGCCCTGGAGGAGGTCTCCCCGCCAGAGTTGAACGCCATCGGTCCGAAGGCCCCAGAGCCTGCAGAATGACGACGGCAAGGCCGATCCTCAACGAGCCCCTCCTCCTGGTGGAGGGGAGGAGAAAGGTGCTGGTGGCCGCAGACCTCCACATAGGGATCGAGCACCAGCTCTGGCTCGGCGGCGCCAGCGTCCCCAGCCAGACCGGAAAGATGCTGGGGGGGCTCAAGCTCCGGGTCGGCGAGGTGGAGCCCGATCGGGTGATCCTCCTCGGGGACGTCAAGCACAACCTCCCCTGGACCTCCTTTCAGGAGAGGAGCGAGGTCCCCTCCTTCCTCCAGGCGCTATCCGATATGGTCGAGGTGGAGATCGTCGCCGGAAACCATGACTTGGGGATAGCTGAGCTCGCCCCGCCGGAGGTGGCCGTCCATCCCCCCGGGGGGGTGGTCATCGACTCCGTCGGCTACTTCCACGGCCACACCTGGCCCGACCCGGAGGTCTTCAGGGCGGAGATCCTGGTGGCCTCCCACCTCCATCCGGCGGTGAGGCTCGCCGACCGGATCGGCTCCGGCCCCCCCGAGAGGGCTTGGGTGAGGACGCCCCTCTCCCGGGAGGGGCTGAGGGAGGAGTACGGCAGGGATCTCGAGGGACCCGAGATGACGATCGTCCCCGCCTATAACCCCCTCTGCGGGGGCTACCCCCTCGACGCCGCCACCCGGGAGGACCGGGGGCCGATTCCTAGGATGGCCCGCCTCGACCTCTCCAGGGTCTACCTCCTGGACGGGACGGACCTGGGGAGGCTCGACAGGATACGGCTCGTCCAGACGAAGAGGACCGGGAAGCTCCGCTGAAGTTATATCTCCGGGATGCTTCAACCAAGGCATGGAAGAGAGAGAGAGGCTTCTGGAGCTTTTGAGGACGAGGGCGCTCCGCAGAGGCAGGATCACCCTCTCCTCGGGGAGGGTGAGCGACTACTACGTCGACGCCCGGGAGGTAGTCCTCCACCCCGAGGGGGCGTACCTGACGGGGAGGCTCCTCCTGGAGAGGATCGACCCCGAGGCGGTCGCCGTCGCCGGGATGACCCTGGGGGCGGACCCGATAGTAGCGGCGATAGCCGTCGTCGGCCACCTCCAGGGGCGAGACCTCTCGGCCCTGATCATAAGAAAGGAGCCGAAGGGCCACGGGACGGGGAAGTATGTCGAAGGTCCGACCCTCCCCGAGGGGTCGAAGGTGGCGGTCGTCGACGACGTCGTCACCACGGGGTCGTCTTTGATAAAGTCGATTGAGCGGCTGAGGGGCGAGGGATACCGGCCGGTCCAGGTCCTCGCCATCCTCGACCGGGAGGAGGGCGGAAGGGAGAGGCTGGAGGCCTCCGGCTACAGCTTGAACTGCCTCTTCACCAGAGGTGACCTCCTCGCCAGATAGGGGCGTTAGCTGACGTTCAGCTGCCTATTGCTCCGATCGCCGCAGACGATGTGGCGAGACCTCCCCTCGGGATCGGTGTAGATCACCTGGGATCTGACGTGGTAGAGGCCCGGAGCCTCCCCCCTCACCAGATATGCGACCTGCTCCGAGCCTCCGGGCGAGAGGGTCACCGACGAGGGCCTCGCACTCTGGGCCGAGAGGCCGGAGGGGACCGCCGGGACGACGGAGACGTTCAGAGCGGACTCGCCGGTGTTGCCGAGGCGGAGCATCACAGAGACTTCCTCCCCTAAACCAGCATGGTAGCGGTCCAATTGCTGCTCTACGTGGATCCCCACCACCATGAGGGACAGCAGGACCGGAACCATGAGAGCCGTCTTCATTGAACCCCGATTTTGTGACGGCGAGATTTAAAGGTAGCTTTCATATAAGAGCTACGTGAGACCTCCGCGTCACCTTTCCGTCCCGGAAGGGACACAAAAATACTTATCGTGGCGGAGCTAGGGATAAGATCGATGGACGTTTCGTACTCGGTCTGGCGCGATGCCGCAGCGGATAGGCTGGAGCTGGAGGGCGAAAGCTTCTCCTTCCTCTTCGACCGGCGCTATTCCAACCGGCTCAACAGGATGAGCCGGGTATTCTTTGAGGCTTACGCGAAGGCCACCCTGGAGGTCTCGGCGGAGGAGGACCGATTCCCCAGCCTCAGCGAGATCGAGTCGAGGATGGAGAGCGGCGCCATCTACGCCTACAAGGACCGGCTGATGAGGTCCACCGGCTTCTTCGAGGAGGTGAAGATCTCCGGGATATCCTATCTGATCCCCAGGGCGAAGCGGTTCGTCGACGAGACGGGGACCTATACAGACCTGATCCTCCACCTGGAGAGGGGAGAGGTGATCCTCCCCAGGAGGGATAAGCCCTCCGCCGCCCCAAGGCCCGAGGAGGAGGAGGCCGAGGAGGATCTGGCGGAGGAGGAGGAGCCCCTGGGGGAGGAGACCTCCCCGGATGGGGAGGCGAAGGCCCCGATGGAAGCCGGAGACCTCCGGGGCGAAGGTCCCGCCACCGGAGGGACGGAGGAGGCAGGATCGGGGCTGGCGGCGTCTGGGGCCGAGGAGCCCGCCCCGGAGGCGAGCCCTTCGAGAGGGGAAGCGCCGAAGACCGAAGAGCCTCCGGCGAAGCCTCCCGATAACTTCGCCGGCAAGGGAGGGGTCGATGAGGCCGAGGCGGTCTTCGGACGCGAAGAGAAAGAAGAAAAGGAGGCTCCGCCCCCCTTGGAGGACTTTGCAGAAGCGGCCGCCCAGGGGGGGGCTTTGGCCCCCGAGCCGGCGGCGAAGCCCCCCGCCCCCATTAGGGCGACTCCTCCACCGCCTCATCCCGCCGGGCCGAAGGGCGGAGGGGGGCTTTCCGGGGGGGGAAGAGGCGATAAGGCCCCGATCCTGGTCCTGGGGGGGGTCGCCTTGGTGATCCTGATGGCGGCGGCATTCTTCTTCTGGCCCACCGGCCCGGAGGCTCCGATCCCGCCGTCGGATTTCGTCGGCTTTGCCGCTTATCTATCCAACAATTCTGGAAGCACCTACCTCAACCTGGACGTCACAAACCCCAAGGGGCTGGAGAGCAGGGTCGAGCTGATCCTCCCTCCGGACGTGGATAAGAGCATCAGCGCCACAGGCGGGATCGTCACCATATCCTACACCAACAACACCGTGATCCAGCTAGCCTCCCGGAACAACGCCACCGTCTCGGTCGCCCTCACCGAGGAGTACATCCTCGTCCCCGTCACCTTCAACCTGGCGATACCGGCGGATTACGAGTCTAGCGTCCTCGTCTACGACAAGGACTACCAGGTCAGCCGGACGAACAGCACCATCAGCCTCCTCTGCAACTGCACGGGGGAACGGCTGGAGTTCGATCAGATCTACAATGCGAGGAAAGTCGCTGGCGGTCCTGGTCCCCAGGAGCGAGGCCCAGAGAACGCTACATCGAGCCCGCCGGCTGGGGCTCCTGGACCTCAGCCGTAAGACCGTCTCCAGGGAAGGGTATGTCGAGGTCCCGGTGACGGGGCCCCTCCCGGGGCTGGAGGTGCACCTCCAGGAGGCCCCCAATTTTTACGACCGAAACCCGGAGCTCGCCGACCTTCTCGCCGATTCCATATCCCCGGAAGAGAGGGAGCTCCTCCCCAAAGGCTGGTCGATCCTGGGGAAGGTGATCATCGTCAAGGTCGATCCAGAGATCGAGGAGCTGAAGGGGAGGATAGGCGAGGCGCTCCTTCGGATATACCCGAGGTGCAGCACCGTCCTACTGGACCGGGGGGTCGCCGGCCCCTTCCGGGAGCCGGACCGGGAGGTGATCGCCGGGTCGGCAAAGACGGAGACGGTCCACCGGGAGGACGGGGTCGTCTTCAAGCTCGACCCTGCGAAGGTGATGTTCTCGGCGGGAAACCTCCAGGAGAGGATGAGGATGGGCCGCCTCGGTGGAGGGGAGACCGTCGTCGACATGTTCGCCGGGATCGGCTACTTCACCCTCCCCATGGCGGTCCACTCCCGGCCCAAAAAAATCATCGCCATCGAGATCAACCCGATCGCCTACGGCTACCTCGCAGAGAACGTCCGGCTCAACGGCGTCGATGGGATCGTCGTCCCCGTTCACGGCGACTGCGATCTGGTGACCCCCAGAGGCGTCGCCGACCGGGTCGTGATGGGGTACGTCGGGACGACGGATTTGTACCTGGACGCCGCCATCGCCGCTCTCCGGCCCGGAGGGGTCCTCCACTACCACCAGACTGTTCCCGAGAAGCTCTACCCACGAAAGCTGGAAGAGGACCTGGCCGGGGCGGGGGAGCAGGCGGGTCGATCGGTGAAGATCGAGAGGTCTGCCCGGGTGAAGAAGTACTCGCCGGGGATCCTCCACGCCGTCGTCGACGCCAGAGTCGACGGAGCCGAATGATTATTATCCTTTGAGGCCAATAATTGGTATAGGTGGTATGATTGAAGATAACCTGGCTGGGCCATTCATGTTTCAAGATCGAGGACGACTCCGGCAAGATCATTGTCACTGACCCCTTCGACGAGGCCGTCGGCTACCCCCTCCCGAAGGCGAAGGCGGACGTCGTCACCGTCAGCCACGACCACCACGACCACAACCACGTAGCTGTGATCGGAGGGAAACCGGCGGTGGTCCGGGGTCCCGGAAAAAAGGCCGCCGCGGGGATCGAGTTTCTGGGGATCGCATCCTACCACGACGACCAGGGCGGAAAGCGAAGGGGCAAGAACACCATCTTCTCCTTCGAGATGGACGGGATCCGGGTCTGCCACTTAGGCGACCTGGGCCACCTCCTCAGCGAAGAAGACGCCGCCGCCCTCGGCGAGGTGGACGTTCTGATGATACCCGTCGGCGGGGTCTACACCCTCGACGCCGGGGGCGCCAAGAAGGTCGTCGGCCAGATAAGGCCGAAGGTCGTCATCCCCATGCACTTCATGACCCCGGCCCTCACCTTCGAGGTCGATCCCCCCGACCGGTTCCTCTCGGGCCAGAAGGTCGAGCGGCCTGGCACCACCTTCGCCGTCTCGAAGGAGAGGCTGCCGAAAGGTGGCGAGGGGGAGGGAGAGGGGGAGGGGCCGCTGATCGTCCTTCTCGACTACAAATGAGGGGCCGGGGGCGGCGGCCGGATCGACAGATTAATACATGAAAAGCGAAATCTGGCGTCCTGAAGCCCGGTGATGTAGCGGTCAATCATACGAGGCTCTGGACCTCGTCACCAAGGTTCGAATCCTTGCCGGGCTACTACGGTATATTTTGTGGGATTTCTTGCTAGCGATTTTAGCTTTACTATGCTTTAATATGCCAAATATATATTTTATGGCATCCTACGCGGCACCCTTTCACCAAAGCGACGTCCAAAATTAAAATTATTTAACTATGATTCCTTATACCTAGCTCTTTCTCTACCTCCTCAAGTTCTGCTTTAAGCTGCGTGTGTCTTTCTTTTATCGCTTCAACTAAATTAGCCGCATTATCTTGTATTTTCTGAAAATTCGTCTCCCTTTTTGTGCTGCATTTTTCATATTGTTCGAAGCCACCCCTTCCTTCCTTACCTATATGAATCCTTTCAAGGTTTAGGTCGAAATAACGTTGCACATATTCAGATAGTTTTCCAGATTGACTTAGATGTAAATTCATTTGAATCTTATTCCAAAATTCGGTCTCTACAGACAATTTGCCCGACTCGCGGTCTATATAATTAGATAAATAATATAGAGCAAAAATTCCTTGGTATTCATTATCGTATGAGTACGCCTGGATATATAGAGGAGCAACTAAATTATCCATTTCATCACGAAGCCTCCTATATTTTTCTATTAGCATTTGCTTATCCATAATATTAGTTTGTCTTTCAGCATAGCTTGCTGACGCTTTAGCAGATCTCCATAAGAAATATGTAACTGCTAGCATTCCAATAGTAGCTAAAGCTTGAAATGAAGTCGCAAAGGCATTAATGGTCGAAGCGTTAGCGTTTACATTATACATGAATAGCTGTTAGTCTATTAATAATAAATATCTTTTCCTGTTTGAAACCGTATAAGCTTAATATCCGTATTTTATCATGCGCTCAACGTCGGGCATACTCGGCGGTATCGGCCATAGATCCCAACTCGGCATATCACGGCCATAGTACGCCGCGTTCAGTGGAATTTTCTTAAGACCTGTTTCGATATGCCTTATCGTTTGGCCACATGGTATCCAAAATGCGGTAGATGCATCAAAGCCTTTTTCTTTGATTAAAACACGGCCTCTATCAGGAGGTAGAACCCAACGCGATCCAAGACGTTGTCAGCGCTGATGTTACTGGTATTTTGGACCCCTTTTGTCTCTGGGACGGTCGTAATTAATGAGGTGGAGCTAAACCCGGCTGGTGACGATCGGGCTCAAGATGTTCTCGAATGGGTGGAGCTTTACAACACCGAGGGCGAGGATGCTGATATAAGCGGCTGGTCGCTCGTCACAACCCACGGCGACAGGGAAATTGCGCGCATACCTCCAAGAACTTCGATAACTGCTAAGGGCTTTTACGTACATTTTGGCCCAGAGCCGGGTGAACAATGGCTCGACAATCTATTGGAGTCTGTCGTACTGAGAGACGCATCAGGGTCCGAAGTCGATAGGACGCCGGAGCTTACGGACAACCGAGATGACAGCTGTGCCTGGTCCAGATATCCCGACGGCGGCCCGGATTGGGATTTCATGATATCGAGTAAAAGTGGAAGGGCTTCAGGAGATTTCTGCAATTTGGACAGATATGATGACGCTTTGAGCTGTTGTTTTGGAGAGCATGAAGGTTGTTTGTGGAACATCTCATGTCTTAATGTTGGAGACCAACCAGAAAACTGCCATCTCGGAGATCCCTTCATTGAGTCTGAAGAAGGCGAAGCGTCAGAAGAGGACGAATGCTGGATCAAAGAGCAGGAAAAGGATGAAAACACAGCATATTATATAAAATTTTATATGGAACAGGCGATCTCAGGGGCGGGTTTCGTCAACGTGGACAACGGCTACTACACCACTCCCTTTGGCGATGTCATCAGCGTCGAGCTGAAGACGAGGGAGCACGGCAGCGGATCATACGAGA
>Ga0334898_1003492_pt1 | contig 12653 bp, 10 predicted proteins | sample GraSluR3_MG_10_FD_207228 | JGI IMG/M metagenome (GOLD analysis project Ga0334898, IMG submission 207228) | Sludge microbial communities from methane-producing bioreactor in Wageningen University, Netherlands - Granular Sludge_3_08-R3 | ecosystem: Engineered > Bioreactor > Anaerobic >... | reverse complement strand
TCCTGTCGCCGAAGCTGTTGCAGAAATGAATAAACACCATATCGGGGCGGTACTGGTAGTAGACCGGGAGAAACAGCTCCTGGGAATTCTGTCTGAACGGGACGTCCTTCGGCATTTTACCGAATGCGCCAGGGGTCTTACGGCAGAAAAGATCATGACTCCCCGGTCCAGGCTGATTATCGGACACCGGGATGACACCATCGAATACGCCATGAGGGTGTTTACCAACAACAAGATACGCCATCTGCCTGTTCTGGACGGAGACCGTATTGTCGGCATTGTCTCCATCGGAGATGCCCTGAAAGCCCATCTGGAAACCCTGGAACACGACAACAAAATGCTGGAAGATTATGTGACCGGCGCCTCTCTTGTTATCGATTAAGTACTGTCCCGAATCGTGGGGATGAGTTCACGGTAAACCTTCTACTAATCAGGATTTACGGGAATTTTTTTTATTTTTCCGGACTTTTTCCTGTTTCCCCAGAATTTAACGGTTTGAAGGATATCCATCCCCACGATTCGGGACACTAGGTATTGATTAAGAGACTCTCTTTTTCCAGGGCAATTGTTTCATGATTCCAGCCATGATAAACTGCCTGCTATGGCAAGCATCTACTGGTACGATCTGGAAACCTTCGGGAAAAACCCCTTTTACGACCGCATAGCCCAGTTCGCCGGCCTGAGGACCGACGACTCCTTTGAGCCTCTGGGCCAGCCTCAGGTGTATTACTGCCGGCTCTCACCGGACTACCTGCCCGACCCTGCCGCCTGTATGATAACGGGGATTACACCCCAGGAAGTACAGTCCAAAGGAATGCCGGAAGCGGAATTTGCCCGGCAGATCCTCAATGAGTTTACCCGGCCCGGAACCTGCGTTACCGGGTATAACTCCATCCGCTTCGATGATGAATTTATCCGCAATCTTCTCTACCGAAACTTCCATGATCCCTACGAAAGGGAGTATCAGAACGGAAATAGCCGCTGGGACATCCTGGACCTTCTTCGCACCGCCCATGACCTGCGCCCCGAGGGAATCAACTGGGTGCTTAAGGAAGATGGAAAACCGGATTTTACCCTGGAAACCCTGGCAGAAGCCAACGGCATTGAGCATAAGCACGCCCATGATGCCCTGAGCGATGTATACGCTACCGTCGGACTTGCCAGGCTGGTCCATGAAAAACAGCCCCGTCTTTTCCGCTACCTCTTTCGCTTACGCAAAAAACAGGAGGTATGGAAGCAGATCGATTTGTACAAGCAGACACCTTTTCTGCATACCTCCGGAATGTTTACCTCCGCTTCCGGCTGTACCTCCCTGGTAATGCCCCTGACCATTGATCCGAACAACGGAAACTGCGTTCTCTGCTATGATCTTCGCTACGATCCATCTCCTCTCATAGAACAGGACGCCGAAGAGGTGCGAAGACAGATTTTTACCCCTGCCAGGGAGCTTTCGGAAGAACGAATCCATATAAAGGGAATCCACGTAAACCGGGGGCCCTCAATCTCGCCGGTAAAAATGCTGGATGATACATCCTCCCGGCGCCTTGGAATTGACCTGGATACCTGCAGAAAGAATTACCGTCTCCTGAAGGAAGCCGGAGACCTGCAGCAGAAAGTCCGCCAGGTCTATACGGTCGAAAGACCCCAGGATGATACCCGGGACCCGGACCTCCAGATATACTCCGGTGGCTTTTTCAAGGACAGCGACAGGGAAGGCTTCAAACAGATTCATGCGGCAAAGCCTGAGGATCTGCCAGGATTTCAGCGCCGGTGGGAAGACCAGCGGATTCCGGAAATGCTGTGGCGTTATATCTTTCGAAACTATCCCCGGGTAATGCCGGAGGATGAGCAAAAAAAGTGGAAAAGCTTCTGTGCCTCCAGAATACTGATTCCCTCGGCATCGGAGGCCGTCAGGCTGCCGGAATTTCGCAAGAAACTTGCAGCTTACAGGGATGACAAAACCCTGGCTCCCCGCAAAAAGGTCGTGGTTGGTGAACTGGAGAGATGGGCCGACGAACTTGAGAAGGAGATGCTTGCCTGAAGCCGATTCAGGAATCGCGTCGGTGGAACTTCAGATGCAGGCGTTCTCCCTTTCGTGATACCCGCACCACCTCGGCGCCGATGTTCCGATAGCGTCGGCCCTGATAGGAAAAGCTGACAGAAAGGTCATCCCCTTCGGAAAATTGGGTACCCGGGTTATCGGTGCTGGCCCCATGGGAACTGAGATCGTGCATTCTGGCTGTCAGCCCCTCATTTTCTCCTCCCACCGGTGTGAGGAGCGCTTCAGTATCGACCTTTCTCCGGGGCAGTTTTCTGCGCGTGAGGGATACGGCCCGCACCTCTTCGGAGATGGGTTTGAGTCCGGCCTTGTACATTACGCTCCTGACCAGATCGTCCCGGCCGCCTTCATGCTGCAGATACTTCCGCAGACAGGCATTGAAAACATGGCTGTCCACCAGCAGGGAGTAGCGCTTTTCCGGAGTGTCCAGGTAACGGGCGAGTTCCGTAAGAAACTCAGCCTCCTCGGGGGTGATATCGAACTTCTCAGTATAAAGCTTCCATTTGGTCTCGTAGGCCCTGAGGAGCATTTCCCGTTCCCGTATCTTGCGGCGTTTGTTGGATACCATCAAAAAGGCGACGAAAAGCAGGATCAGAACAAGGAAAATTACAACCTCAACGGTACCGGAGTTGAGAGAACGTTGTATTATCGCCTTCCAGAACTTTTCCAGGTAATTCATCATATCTATGCATAAGATACTACATCACAGGCTCTTTTAAAAAGCTTTTTGCCTTTAACTGGTCAACAAAGCGTAATGGTGATATTATTTACCCAAAACTTATCTACAGGAGAAAAACCATGCAACTAAAAAAAATTACTGTCCCTTTTTTGATACTGATGATTCTTTCAACCTTTGCCTGGGCTGCACCCTTGAAGGGAATGTCTCTTAACGGTTCAACAGGGCTTATCAGCATCCCCTCCGGCCGCATCGGCTGGGAACGGAGCGCCGATATCGGCATCGATCTCGGATATCACGCCATTGTCGACGATGAAACCGTTCATATTCCCAAAGCTTCAATAAGCCTCTTCAAGATCGCGGAACTCGGTTTTGCCTATGATACCCAGGATGATTCGGACAATGCAGACACCATTCTGCACGGTAAAATACAGCTGCCCATCAAAGGCCCCTCCGCTGTTGCCATAGGCGGTAACCACCAGATGCTTCAGACAGCAGGAAACGACACCGATCTGACCCAGATTTATCTTGCGGCAACCTATCCCGGAGAATTCTTCCGGATGCCCGCGGAAACCACGGTAGTGGTGGGCAAGAGCTTCGGCGACGCTGCCCCGGACGATGCCATCGACTTCGGAATGGGTTTTGATCTTCTCTTGTTTCCGGACATTTTTCAGGGTTTTGTTCACTGGATCAACGATTTTGCCAACTTCTCCTATTCCGCCGACGCCTATGGAGCCGATGCTGCCTTCAGGGGAGTATTCAACACCGGAATCAGGATCGACCTGGCAAGCATACCTGCTTTTTCAAAGTTCAAGTTCGCCCTGGATGCCATCATGACCGACGCCCTGGACGATAACAGAGCTTTCAGTCTGGGCCTTACCTTCGGCGCCCCCCTGGGTTAACAGATAATCACCCTGATTCGAATGCGGGCGCGTCGTGCCCGCATTTTTTTTATCCTTCTTCTTGTACCCGGCAATTCCACAGCATATGATTATATACAGGGGGTATGAATATGCAGAGAGGAATCGTCTCGGTCAGTAAATCTGTTCCAACCATCGAAGGGGCAGGTGTACACCTGCACAGAGCCTTCGGATTCGGCAAAACCGAAGAGTATGATCCTTTCCTGCTGCTGGATGATTTTCGGGGGGATAATCCGGCCGATTATACCGCCGGGTTTCCCTGGCACCCCCACAGGGGCATTGAGACAATCACCTACATCCTTGCGGGTACTGTCGAGCACAAGGACAGTCTGGGCAACAGCGGGATCATCGGTCCCGGAGAAATTCAGTGGATGACCGCAGGAAGCGGCATTATACATCAGGAGATGCCCAGGGGGGATGAGTCCGGACGCATGCACGGTTTCCAGCTCTGGGCGAACCTGCCGAAGGCAAAAAAGATGACGCCCCCCAGGTACCAGCAGTACGGGGCCGGAGATTTCCCGGCGGTGACGAGCCGAGAGGGTTCCTCCGCCAGAATAATCTGCGGAGAACTCTGGGGGGGACGGGGGCCAGTGGATGGGACTTTCGTTGATCCGTCCTATTTCGATATCGAAATACCCGCCGGAACCCTCCAGGAGATACCCATTGCTCCGGGGCGACATGCCTTTGCCTACGTAATCGACGGAAGCGGAGATTTCTGCGGTAAAAGGGAGCCTTTCGATGTACCCCGTTCAAGCGCCGGCTGGGCTGATACTCACGTGGAAAAACAGGCTGCGAACCGACATCTGCTGCTTTTTTCCGACGGTGACAGCATTACTGTTGAGTCCGGCAGCAAAGGAATCCGCTTTCTGCTGGTATCGGGCATTCCCCTGGCAGAACCTGTCGCCTGGTACGGTCCCATAGTCATGAATACCCGGGAGGAGCTGCAGACGGCCTTCAGAGAACTCGAAGAAGGATCATTTTTAAAATGAAAACACAAGGACCCAAGGGACAAGGAGAATAGTTACAACACAAAGTTCAATGTATTTTCTTTGTTATCTCTATTATATTATCTACCCTGGAGGCAAATGGATATCTGTGAAGAATATTTGTTTGCTTTATAAGACTTTGAAATATACTCCCGGCGATACAGTCCCTCTGATATCTCGAAAAAACTTGACTAAAGCACGTTTACTATTTAGTATTCTAAGGATAATCATCGTAAGTCCTGTACCATCTGCATTATCAAGGAGATAAAACGGCATGTCCAGTGAAAATAAGCGGGAGGTCTCTGAAGCTCCTTCCTCCGGGCCGAATGTACAAGAAGATTCTTCGGAAGATATTGAAGGCTTCATTCAAGTAAGAAACCTATGGAAGGTATTCGGCCGGGATGTAAAGCGCGTGCTTTCTCCAAAGATGAGAAAGCTCTCGAAGGAAGCAATTCAAGAGAAAACCGGCTGTGTAATAGGAATGAGGGAAATCTCCCTTGATGTAAACAAGGGTGAGTTTTACATCCTCATGGGACTATCGGGCAGCGGAAAATCCACCCTTATACGATCGCTGATTCGTCTCAATGAACCGACCAGCGGATCGATCATCGTCAACAACACGGATGTAACCAAACTCGGCAAAGAGGAAATTCTGGATTTCCGCAAGACAACCTACGGTATGGTGTTTCAGCATTACGGACTCTTTCCACATATGACCGTTCTGGACAATGCGGCCTACGGCCTCAAGGTCAAGGGACTCCCCAAGGGGGAACGCTACGCGAAGGCCATGCAGTCCCTGGAAACCGTTGGTCTAAAGGGCTGGGAAGACTACTACCCCGGGGCGTTGAGCGGGGGAATGCAGCAGCGCGTCGGACTGGCCAGGGCCCTGGCAAACGAGCCGGACGTCCTGTTGATGGACGAACCCTTTTCCGGTCTGGACCCCCTGATCAGGCGGCAGATGCAGGATGAACTGGTCGAACTGCAGGGCAAACTGCAAAAAACGATCATCTTTGTAACCCACGATCTTCATGAGGCCCTGAAACTTGGAGACCGTATTGCGATTATGCGGGACGGCAGTATTGTCCAGATCGGTACTCCGGAACAGATCGTTACCGAACCGGCGGACGACTACGTCCATGAGTTCGTCCGGGATGCCTCTCCCGCAAAGGTCCTTACAGCTGGAACCATTATGCAGGAGCCGGAGGTGCTTCTGTACGCCTGGGAGGGTCCGAATACGGCGATTCACATGCTTCAGGCTAACAAACGCGAAGCAGCCTTCGTTGTAGACAAGACCCTCAGGCTCCTTGGAGTCGCTACCATAGAACGGCTCAAACCCCTTGCCTCGGAAAAGAAGAAGAACGCCAAGATCCCGCCGGAAGCGATCCGCGGCGTGCCGACGGTCAGGGAGGACAGCTACATTGAAGAGCTGTTCAGTATCGTCAATGCGAACCCCTATCCCATCCCGGTTACCGATGAAAGCGGCAAGCTTCTTGGTGTTGTCAAGACCGACACCATATTCGAGACCATCAAATCAGATGAGGAAGAGAAACATGATTGAGTTCCCTGAAGTAATATCCATTCCCCTGGCAGACTGGATCGACACAATAATGAACTGGCTTCTGACAAACCTGGACGAGTTTTTTGACATAATTGGCTTTATCATACTGCAGGTCATGCTGGCTTTCGAAAACTTTTTTACCATTGTCCCCTGGTTTGTCATCATTATTCTGGTCTTCCTGGCGGGGTGGAAATTTCTTGGTAAGTGGTATGACGGTTTTTCTTTCGCCCTCATGCTTTTTGCAATAGGAACCTTCGGCTACTGGGACCTGGCCATGCGGACCTTGAGCCTGGTTTTCGCGGCGGTAATCTTTTCGCTTCTCATCGGGCTTCCCATCGGAATTATCATGGCCAGGAGCGACAAAGCGGAATCCATCATCAAGCCCATACTGGACGGGATGCAGACCATGCCCTCCTTTGTGTACCTCATTCCGGCCCTGATGTTTTTCGGCCTCGGAAAAGTACCCGCAATCATTGCGACGATCATTTATGCGGTACCACCGGTGATCAGACTGACAAACGTCGGCATCCGGACAGTAGACAAGGAGGCTGTCGAAGCCGCCCTGGCCTTCGGGGCTACGCCACGCATGGTTCTCTTCGATGTGCAGCTGCCCCTGGCAAAACCGTCGATAATGGTCGGGGTCAACCAGACAACCATGATGGCCCTGGCAATGGTGGTTATCGGCTCAATGATTGGGGCCAAAGGGCTGGGAATGGAGGTACTTCTTTCGATTAACCGCATAGAGGTCGGACGAGGATTTGAAGCAGGTATCAGTATTGTACTTCTGGCAATAATAATCGACCGCCTTACCCACTCATTCGCGAAAAACGACTACACCAACAGCACGGAAAAGTAAAAAGTAAGGGGGACACGGCAACGCCGTGTCCCCCCAAGAACGGATGGGACAGTGCTTGGTTTCGGCAGCTTATCCAGTAGGACCGCCCTGTTCCTGTCAGGGAACAGAAAAAATACGCCATACTGCATAAACCACAGTATAGCGTAGAACCATACTATCATTGGTCGGACCAATATGTCAACATTTTTTTTCTCAGGTTACGGACTTGACCTTTCCGGCTGTCTCGGGTAGGAATTGTCAATACTCCTCAGAAATAACCGCACCGGTAAAGGAATATATACACTATGATCAGCGCGAGTGACATAAGCCTCTCCTTTGGAGAGCGGGTACTGTTCAAGAACGTAAACATCAAATTTACTCCCGGCAACTGCTACGGCGTAATAGGCGCCAACGGTTCGGGAAAGTCAACCTTCCTGAAGATCCTATCGGGAGAAATCAAAGCCGACTCCGGCGAGATAAACACCTCCCCCGGAGAACGTATCGCCGTACTCCAGCAGGATCAGTTTGCCTATGATGAGAACACGGTACTTGATACAGTCATCATGGGGCACCGTAAACTCTACGAAATCATGGCTGAAAAAGACAGTCTATATGCCAAAGAGGACTTCAGCGAAGAAGACGGCATGCGGGCTTCCGAACTTGAAGGAGAGTTTGCCGAAATGGGTGGCTGGGAGGCCGAGTCCGAAGCGGCCCAGCTCTTGAGCGGTCTGGGAATTGCCGAGGAGTTCCACACGAAAAAAATGAAAGACCTGGAAGGAGCGCAGAAAGTCAGGGTGCTTCTGGCCCAGGCCCTTTTCGGAGACCCCGATATTCTGCTTCTGGATGAGCCTACCAACAACCTCGACCTGGAATCGATCAGCTGGCTCGAGGACTTTCTCTACAACTTCAAGAACACTGTTATCGTCGTATCCCACGACAGACACTTTCTAAACCGCGTCTGTACGCACATAGCTGATATTGACTTCAGTAAAATCACCCTCTATGTGGGAAACTACGACTTCTGGTATATGGCGAGCCAGCTTGCCAACAAGCAGATGAAGGACGAGAAGAAGCGCAGGGAAGACAAAATTGCAGAACTGAAGGAGTTTATCCAGCGCTTCAGTTCAAACGCTTCAAAAGCCCGGCAGGCGACGGCAAGAAAAAAACTCATCGATAAACTGACCATAGATGATATCAAACCGACATCCCGAAGATTCCCCTACGTCAGTTTCGATCCCGGCCGGGAAAGCGGAAAAAGCATACTCAGCGTGGAAGGCATAACAAAAAGCCTCGACGGGGAAGTCCTGCTGAAGAACATAAGTTTTACCGTCGACAAAGGAGACAAGATTGCCTTTGTCGGTCCTTTCCACCAGGCAAAAACCGTCCTTTTCGAGATCCTCACGGGACGGATGGAACCCGATGCGGGAAGCTATGACTGGGGAGTCACCATAACTCCTGCCTATTTTCCCAAGGACAACAGCGAGTATTTCACTTCCGATATGTCACTGGTCGACTGGCTCCGTCAGTACACCGATGCCGAAGAAGAGGAGAGTTACGTGCGCGGATTTTTAGGGCGCATGCTCTTTTCCGGCGAAGAATCTCAAAAACCGGTCAAGGTACTATCCGGAGGAGAAAAAGTTCGCTGCATGCTGTCAAAAATGATGCTCTCCGGCGCGAACTTTCTTATTTTCGATGAACCGACAAATCATCTTGACCTGGAATCCATCAGCGCCCTGAATAACGGGCTTATGGAGTTCAGCGAGTCCATCCTGTTTACAAGCCACGACCACCAGTTCGTCGATACTGTTGCAAACAGAATAATCGAATTTACCCCGGGGGGATTGATAGACCGCAGGATGCGCCTGGATGATTACCTCTCCTCCGAGGAGGTCCGGGCTCATCGCGACAAGCTGTATCACAAGCATCTGAGCCTCGTAATATAGCCCTGCCGCAGACGGCCGGAAGCTTCAGTACCGGCTGTCGATTTTCCAGTCCGCTGCGACACTGAGAAGGATGTCCGGTCCTTCATGGGTAAGGAAATCCTGTTCAAGGTATACCTGAAGATCCCAGGTATCATAGCTTCGGCGAAACCCCATCTGCAGCGCTGTTACCGGCATCTCAAACTGGTCCGGACCTGGAAAGAGGGAATGGTTCAAAGGCGCCCGGGATGTCAGAGGAGAAGTATGTACCCTGATCTGTCCCAGCACACTCCAGGTATCTGAACACAGCCACTCCAGAGCCGCGAGGGATTGACTGATCAGTAAAGGCTTCGCGTCCCCGCCGGCTCTGAAGATCAGTTCTCCAGGAACAACAAAACCCTGCTGTAAATGCAGTACAAAGGATTCACCAACACGATGCTCATACAGAAGCTGCGCTCCAATATCCGCGTAGCCGTTCCCCCCGGGAGTCCCCTTTTTACCCGTGGGGAGTTCCAGGGCCCAGGCAAGGCCCCACACAGTTCGCCGGTTTTCAGAAAAGGTCCAGATGCCGAAGAGTTCCATGTCACCGGGAAGAACTCCGGGACCCTCCAGTTCTATCGTGACACCCCTGTCATTCTTTATGGATACAGCGGTTTCCCCCTGATGGAAATATTCTCTGGAGGCATTGGGCAGATTAAAAGCAGAGTGAAAGCCCTCTATTGCGGAGTCAAGAAAACCTCCGTAATAAGCGTAGAAACGGAGGCTTAATCCCATTCTGTGTGCATGCCCGAAGGGAAAACTGAGCGTTCCGTCCAGAACCAGGGCTTCAAAATCCATGGCCGTAAGTTCTTTCGCCCGTTCAGAATCGGAAAACCTGCCCTCGTCGTCCAAATTCTCATCATCGGGATCAAAGGCGTACCCCCGAAATTCATTCATGTAATAAAACTGAGCGCGGGTACGCACTGACCTGTCCAGACCATCGGAAGCGGAAAATCCCGGAAAGGAATAATATATTTGATGCGGGGCATCCAGGAGTTTGCCCCGCAGTGGACCGAATGCATGCATATGGCTGTGCTCGATAAAAACCACCAGGAACAGAGTCAACAGCATATTTCTGAAGAAACCGCTCACCTGTAAAACCGGTCCCGCTTATCCCCGGTATATTCCGTCCAGGGTGTCACGGATATCATCTGCCTCTTCCAGGTTCTGGGCGACGGTCTGCAGTACCAGTCCTTCAGGAGAGAGCTCCCGGCGGATGAGCGAATGGTCATCCCGGGTCAAGGGGCCGCGGACATAGAGCAGGCGCCCGGCCTCCTGTATGCGCTTAAGATACGGCATCATCTGAGGCAGGTCCATCTCGCAGATATCCTTGTTGATTTCGAACACATCGATTTCCTTCACATCAAGAAAATGCTCGAGCAGAAAGAGGCTCGCCGAATGAAGATGGATAAGACTGTAAGAAAAGGAGGCGGCAATCCTTCGATCAAAATCCTGAATTATCCGGACATACAGATCGGGTGAATATACGGCGGACTCATCCTCCTGGAGACGGACAAAGGGTCCAGGGGCCCATATTCCGTACTGCTCGATGTAGTATCCTCCGTAAAAATCTCCCGCCGTACTGTGATGCTGCCGAACAAGCCCGACAAGAGCATCGGCGCAGACTGAGCAGGCCTTTCTGGAGAGTTCCGGTTCTTCAATGCAGTCGATCAGGGCTTCGCTGTGGCCCCGGAGCATCCCGAAAAGATCCGCCACACCCCGCAGGATAGGCAGGCCCACCGGGTACCGTCCCCTGCCCTGGATTGACAAATCCTGGACAAACGAGAGATACCTGCGAAGCCAGGGATTATCTTCCGTAAGTTCAAAGGCGAAGATATCCTCCCAGCTCAGCCGTCGCTCATCGGCCCAGACACTGTCCCGATTACGGCGCAGGCGCGCGCCGAGGACTCCCTCCATCCAGGGTATGGCGGATATCGGGGCAGCCCCTTTAATCAGATCGTCCTTCGTCGCCAGAGACTGCCGGAAGAACTCTTCGTAGTCCGAAAGGCAGTCGCTGCTGGAAAGCTGTTCCGGAGCGATCTGTGCGCCGTCGGCAATTCTGGTCAGGGAAGAAAAACGCTGAAAAGGAAACCAGCCGCCTATGTCGATGCCGATAATGGGTCGTTTAACAGGCTTGCGGTCCCAGAAATCCCGAAACCGGGACAATTTTTTCTCTAAAACAGGATCCCGCACAGGCATAAGGTTTCTCCTATATATGGTACCCGGAGCTGTTCATCTCCAGGCAACGCAGTTGATCATAAATTTCAGTGTTCAAAGGATAGTCCCAGCACCCCATGCGGTGATAGATATATCCGCCGAATCCCGTTTTGAAACGGTACAGGCCGTACAAGGGGTGGGTTTTGTCGGCCGAAGGCGAAACACCGAACATATCGTATTCTCTGCATCCCTTGTGTTTTGCCCGCCGTATGGCCTCCCACTGCAAGGCATAGGTCGGCATCAGGTTTCTTTTTTCTGTGGCCGAAGCACCGTAAAGGTAGGTAGCCCGTTTGCCGGCGCTTACAAGAAACATGGCCGCCAAATCTTCACCTTCCGCTCTGGCGATAAGGAGCTCTACATCCGCGGCACCATCACCAAAGACCATCGCCGCGTCCGCAACAGCGCGAAAAAAAAATCTTCCGTGAAGGTTTATTCCGTTCCTGCGGCAGGTTTCACGGTACAGATCATACCAGCTATCGAGTCGGGATTTATCGGCAGAAACGACCTCTACTCCTCTTCGTTGAGCAAGACGGACATTATACCTGGTTTTTGCACGCATGGAAGCGAGCAGCTCATCCTCCGGCCTGGTCAGATTAATGAATACCGTGTCCGCCGGTAGAATATTGGATTCCGCTTTTCGCAAATTCCATTTTTGGGTTGGAAAATTGATCCTGATTTCCTGAGTTCTCAGTTCAGGAGGGCCGAGCCAGTCCCCGTTCTCATCAAAGCGATCATCTTCCTCCGACCAGGGAGATCTCCACAGCAGATCATAACGGATCAGAATACAACCCGCGGGCAGGAAGCCCCGCAAAGCCTCCGACAAGTCCTCCAGGAAAGGCCCGAAGTTATCCGGACCAGGATCGAGTTCAGGTCCGTAGGGGACATACGCAATGGAGAATCCATCGCCGATCTCCTGGAAAAGCACCAGCAGATCCTCCGACGAATCCCCGGCGGCCGCGGTAACGACAAGCTCATCTGAAGCCACCGAGACACTGAAAGCGGCCGAAGATACCCCCTGAAGTTTTTTCACCTCGGACCAGAAGGCTGTCTGCTGCAGCACAGGTGTAACGCGAATATCCTCTGTTTTACAGCGGTTCACGGAAAGATCCATAGGATGTTTGTACCTGACCTCCGGTGTATATCCTAAACAACATGCAACGCATATTCAAGCTTATTGTATCTTGCGGCTCGGGATATCTGATAGTATGATGAGCACAGATTGAACACAAGGTTGAGCTGGAATGAAGGTATTTATTCTTGACACTGGTACCCTGCACTGCGACAGGGATATGTTTGTTATAGAAGAAGGGACAAGCTACAAGCCGAAACCGGAAAACGAAACAGTACGAATACCAACTCCGGTTTTTGCTGTACTGATAAAACACGAAAGCGGCACCCTCCTCTTTGATACAGGCTGCAACAGCCGGGCCATGGAAGGCTACTG
>Ga0334898_1003489_pt1 | contig 12658 bp, 11 predicted proteins | sample GraSluR3_MG_10_FD_207228 | JGI IMG/M metagenome (GOLD analysis project Ga0334898, IMG submission 207228) | Sludge microbial communities from methane-producing bioreactor in Wageningen University, Netherlands - Granular Sludge_3_08-R3 | ecosystem: Engineered > Bioreactor > Anaerobic >... | reverse complement strand
AGAAAAATTTATTAGTTTGATCATATATATGCTTGAAAAATATGACTCATATACTAGAGGTCATACTCAAAGTGTTTGTGATTTTGCATTAAGAATAGCAGATTTTTTCAATATTTCTTTTAAGGAAAAAGAAATATTGAAATATGCTTCACTACTACACGATATCGGAAAAATGTATATAAGTCATTCGATTTTAAATAAACCAGGAAGACTTACAAATGATGAATATGAAAAAATGAAAGAGCATTCAATGATTGGGTATGAAATATTAAATAATTCGAATGAGTTAAAAGAAATCGCTGAAATTGTTTTATATCATCACGAAAGATATGATGGAAACGGTTATCCCGAAGGATTATCTAAAGAAAAAATTCCATATTTTTCTAGAATAATTGCTGTTTGTGATTCTTACGATGCTATGATTAGTCAAAGAATTTATAAAAAAAGTTTATCAAAACATCAAGCAGCAAAAGAGTTGGTTGAAAATGCTGGAAAACAATTTGACCCTGAAATAGTAAATATATTCATTAATAAAATTTTAAAAATTTCAATTAATTAAAACTCAATCTTATAATTTTACTAGGAGGTTTTTTAAGCATGAAAAAAAATTTTTTTCTATTATTCTTATTGAATTCAATAACTTTGATGTTGTTTACGAATAATTTCAATTTTTTTGGAGGAGGAGTGGGATCAAAAGATTCACCTTTTTTAATAGAAAATATATATCATCTCAATAATATAAGATATTTTCCAGATAAACATTTTAAACAAGTATCTGATATAGATTTTTCTGACAAGGAAAAATGGATTCCAATAGGAATTTTTAATTACTTAGGATGTTCAGAAAATTATTTTTTTTCTGGTAGTTATGATGGAAACGGATATGAAATATTGAATTTAAAAATTATTGAACCTGACAAGAGTTTTATAGGCTTATTTAGTGTAATTACTTCTGAAGCTTTAATAAAAAATATTACTTTAAAAAATATACTCGTTGAAGGCAGAGAAGTAATTGGTGGGTTAGTTGGGATTAATTATGGGCGAATTGAAAATTGCTATGTTTCAGGAAAAATAAAGGGTTTTTTTGAGGTTGGCGGATTAGTTGGCTGGAATTCAAACATTGTAATCGATTCTTTTTCAGAAGCTCATGTAGAGGGCATTGAAAATTTTGATTGTTTAATCGGATTAAATGATTGTTTTTAATTCCATTATACTAAGATTAAATCCAAGTAAAAAAACTTCTTTTTTATCGTTAATTACTTTTCGCACTATTAAAAATATTTTCTATTTCTTATAATATTAAGGATACGCAAACTATTCCAAGGATGATTTAATGATAAAAACAAAAGTTATAACGATTTTTTAAAAAAATTGTTTTAATAGTAGAAGGATTAACCCCCCTTAATCCTTCTATTTTATTTTTAATAATATATGTTCTAAATTTCTCGTTATAGACTTTGCGGTCTAAATATCAACAAAAAAATAATCTTTTATTAAAAGGATTATTTTGTCCATAAATCATCTAATTCATTTATTTTTATAGTTGACAAATTAAAAATATAAATAATTTCAGAATCAATTTTTTCTTCTTCAAAAATCTTTTTTAAATAGCTATAAAATTCTTTCCCAATAACAAAAATTCTTTCGTATTTCTTTTTTTTCAATTCGTTTCTCAATTTTTGAGAGCATAATGCTATAGCACTTTTAGGAATTTTCCTGTTATTTTCTCCCTTATAACATTTAATAAAATACGTTATATCAAAATCTTCTTCTGTTTTTCCAAATTTTAACCAAGAATCTTTTAATCTTTCTGTCATACAGCCCTTTTTTTTACTTGAAACAACAGCTCTCCCTTCCATCGCCTCACAAATTCCTGGATATTTAAAAATAATAAGATCTTTTGGATCGTTTTTTCCGTTTCTTAAATAAAGAGGAGTTTTAATCGTAAGGGGTCTACTCGCAAGATTTTTTTGACGATAAAAAGGACAATTCTCGCAAGTTCCATAATTCATAGGTTATCACGAATTTTATTTAATTCTTTCTTTTCTTTCTCGCTTAAAAGTTTATTAATATCTAAAATAATTATCATAATATTTGAAGCTTTTACAATTCCGAAAATAAAAGATAAGTTATTTATTCCTAAAATATCTGGTTTTTCTTCTATTTTATCTGGAGAAAAAGATACGACATCTTTTACATCATCAACTAACAATCCAATTTTTTTTCCATTCAATTTTAATATCAATATTTTTGAATTTTTTTTATCTTCATATTCAGGAAGATTAAATTTTCTTCTTAAATTAATCAAAGGTAAAACCTCTTTTTCTCTAAAATCAAATACTCCTTCAACAAATATAGGTGCATTAGGAAGCCTTGTAACGTTGTTAAATTCTGTTACAGCATCAATTTTTGTGATCTCAATTCCGTACTTTTCTTTTCCTATAAGAAAAGTAACTACTTTAATTTCCGCCATTTTATACCTCCAATATAATAAAATTCCCTTTAATAAATAAAGGTTATTAGTTTTTGTTTAATAACATTTTAACTTTCGATATATTTCCAACCTTCGTTTTTTATAACTACAAAGGAACGAAAATGTAATTTTTTTTACATTATAACAACTTTATTATCAACTATTTAATTATATAGATTAATATTACTTTTTTCAATATGAAAAAAGTAATATTTTTATTACTATTACAATCTACTATTTCTTTAAAAATAAAATATTAGTTTTATTAAATTCCTTTTTACGCCTTTTAAAGGGCTATTTTTTATTTTGCTTAATTACTTTTGCAATATTTGTTTTTTTATAATTTGTTGCAAAAGCAACGTTACAATTATTATTTTGTTACGATTTTTTATTTTATAAATGCCGTTCTTTAATTAGATTCTTGAAATTTTTTGTGGGACAGGTGGTCAGGCAAAACGTTAAAACAAGAATTTGTGATTAATTCCCCTCTTGAGGGGTGGCAACCGAAGGTTGACGGGGTGGACATTTTTTGTGTCACTTGCCACTTTTAATTTTTCATTATTTAAACGTTTAACCATTTAAACAATTAAACATTGTTTGTTTTTCCTTTCCAACTTACCAACTTTCTGCTTTATTTGTTTTTCCTTATCAACTATAAATATAATTTATTTTTGCCATACTATTTTACAGAGAACCCTTTAATTACTTTTCTCACTAATTTGATAAATGATTAGATGATATAATTTTTTTGCAAATCAAAAAATTAAACTTTTAGTTTTAAGGAAGGAGTGATTAAAATCAAGAGTAAACAGATAAATTATTTTGTTTCAGCTATAAAATATAGTTCAGGGAGCAGAAATTTTATAAGCAAATTAATGGTTCATGAATGTAATAAAGAGGGGCTAGTAAATGATTCTTTTATAATGACAAAAGATGAGGTAATAGAAAAAATTAATAACGGATACACTTTTTTTACAGGTTACAAAAACGAAGAAGAATGGTTAACGGGAGAGAAAATAGAAGTTTTCAATAGTGGTATAAACAGTTACTTAAAAACAATTCTAAATTATTTAGAAGAAGATAATTTAGGTAGTTTGCCTAAAATTTATTAAAGACATTAAATAAAGATATAGATCTAATCTTTTGATTTCAACTGATTTCTTTTACCTTCACTTTGAATTAACGCTAACAAAGAGATTTCTAAAACAGAAGTCTCTTTTTCTGGTTTTTTTTTACAACACTTGCACAATTAAAAAAATTAATATATAATTTTAATAATTATAAAGATAATTAATTTTAAAATATCACAGCAAAAATAGGAGGGACTTAATGAAAAAAATATTTTTTTTATTTGTTATATCAATTATTTTAGTTTTATCTGGATGTTCAAAAAATGCTTTAGAAGTTAAAAAAAATGATTTTGAATCTTTTAAAATCAATATAAACAATTTAGTAGAAAATGAAATGAAGAAAAATAAACTTGTAAACATTTCTTTTGTTTTAGCAGATGAAAATGGCGAAATATGGTCAAATCACTATGGATATTCAGATATAAGTAATAACGTAAAAACTTCAGAAAATAGTATTTATAGAATAGGTTCTGTTTCAAAAGTGTTTACATCTTTAGCGGTGCTTCAATTATATGAAAAAGGATTAATTGATCTTAATGATCCAATCACAGAATACATTCCGGATTTAAAAATAAAGACGAGATTTGAAAATGACAATATTACTATAAAAAATGTTATTATGCATAACGCAGGGTTTATTTCAGATGTTATTGAGAATTGGTTTGTTGAAGAACCTTTTGAAAATATAGTAAATTATTTAAATAAAGAATATACTATAAACCCACCAGGATATAAGTTTGCATATTCTAACCCAGGATATGATTTGTTAGGAATTTTAATTCAAAATGTTTCTGGATTAAAATATGATGAATACATCAAAAAGAATATTTTCGATGTATTAGAAATGAATAATACTGATATTTATCCTGTTAATGAAGAATTTTATGCAAAAGCTTTTGATAAAAATAAAAATCAACTTTTAGAACCTCGATTTAGATCTGTTCCAGCCGGTCTTATACATTCAACTACTGAAGATATGAAAAATTTTATAATAATGTTATTGAATAAAGGTGTTTATAATAATAATAGATTATTAAACGAAGAAACCATATTGGAGTATTCAACGATTCAAAATGAAAATTCTTTATTAGATTTAGATATTAAATTAGGTCTTGGATGGTTTATAGATGACACAATCACAGGAAGTAGAGTAATCATTCATGGAGGAGATACTACTTATTATCATAGTATGTTGAAAATAGATACGGAAAATAATATAGGAGTGTTTGTTACATCATCATCAGAAAATTCTGCTAGTTCTGTATTGAAGATATCTCAAGAATTAATTAAAAACTATTTAAAATATAAAGGTAATGAAATTATAGTGCCAAAAAGAAACGATGATTTTAAATATGAAAAAATTAGTGAAGAAGAAAAAACAAAAATTTCTGGATACTATTCGGGCGAACCCGGATTAATAAAAGTTGAAAGTTTGAGAAATAATTTAAAAATAGATTTGATGGGTAATACTCTCGAACTTTCAAAAAGAAACGATGGTTTATATCAAGCAAGATATAAAATATTATTTTTTCCAATTAAACTTAAAGATGTAGTTTTCGGATTTAAAGAAATTGACGGATATGAAGTGATTTACCAAAAACTAAATAATGATATGGAAATTCTATTAGGAACGAAAATTGAAAAGCCAAAAGATTTTATAGATATTTGGAAAAATAGGGTGGGGAAATATCTTCCAAATTTTCATAACCAAACTTTAGCAATTGAATATTTTGAAATAACTGAAAAATATGGTTTTTTAACAGGCAAAGTAGAAATATACGGCAATACGTTCTTTTTCCCTTTAAAACCTATTTCAGAAATAGAAGCTGTTGTAATGGGACATGGTAGAAATTTAGGAGGAACTATAACCTATTCAGAAAAAAACGATGTACAATATATACAAGTATTTGGAAGTGAATTTTATAATTGATAAAAATACTTGTAATGAATATAAGTGTTTTTACCCATAATATTAAGCCTAACGAAATTTTTGAAAGCTTGTTTAATAAATAGGCTATTGGAAGATCAAAAATAAAATGCCTATTTAGGCATTTTATTTTAATAGTTAAAAAAAGAGTAAATTGGAATTCCGTTTTTATATTTTGGATAAAATTCACCGTTAATAAGAGGAGAAGCGTACTTATAAAAGTTTTCATTAACACTCATATTATTATCTCCAATAAATTCTTTAGGTAAATATTTTGTGTGATTTGCAACATTTGAAAGCTCTATCATTTTATATTCTACTTCGTAATTTTTAGAAAGCAATCTATCTATAGTAACCATAAATCCGCTTAATCCTTTTAAAGCAAATTCGACAGCTTTTTTACCCACCATAATCGCCTCTTCAACATCTGCTTTGCTTGAAATATGGCGACCACTTCTTTGAAGATAATCAGGGATTGCGGTATGCACTTTAATATTTAATTCTTTAAAGACCATTCCTGAAATAAAATTACCCACATTTCCGAGCTGTTTATTTCCAAAATTATCTAAATACCCCAAATCAGATAAAAATGCCCCTTTATCATCTTTTATTCCTTCTGAAACAGAAATTCCGCAAAAACCATCTTTCATTACAGATTCTTCTACTAAAGATAAAAATTTTTGTTTATCAAAAGCAACTTCTGGAAGCAGTATAACTTTTGGAGAAATTTTAGAATTTAAAGAACACAATGATGCCGCTGCTGTAAGCCAACCCGCATGTCTTCCCATAGTTTCCAAAACAAAAACTTTTGTGGAATCTTTTGCCATGCTCCTCACATCTAAAAGTCCCTCATACATTGAAACAGAAAGAAATTTTGCAGCCGAACCATATCCCGGAGTATGATCAGTACCAAACAAATCATTATCTACAGTTTTTGGAATGCCTATAACTACTAAATCATAGCCATTTTTTATAGCATAATCATTTACTTTATTTGCTGTATCCATCGAATCATTACCACCATTATAAAAAAAATATTTTATATTTAGTTCTTGAAAAACATTAAATAATTTTTTTAACTCTTCATCTTTTTTAATTTTTTTTCTACAAGACCCAAACGCACTTGCAGGAGTAAAAGGAAGGAGTTCAATTTGCTTAATATCCATTTCAGATAGTTTAAAAAATTTTTTTTCAAAAACACCATTTAAACCATTTTTGCCTATAAAAAGTTCATTAATTTCATTAGTTTCCATAACGCTTTTTATTACACCATATGCTGAAGAATTTATAACACTTGTTACACCACCAGATTGAGCATATAAAGCATTCTTTTTCATTAAATCAACTCCTTAATAAATTAATTAATTTATATTATAACATACCGAAACTTTTATCTTCAATAAAAATTTTGGAAATTAGCTAAAATAAAATTTATTTATATTAATAAAGTATTAAGAACTATTTTTGACATAAGATGTAAAGTGTGATAAAATTAAATGAATAATATTATTATTAATGTAATTTATCTTTATTTAGGAGGGTGATAACGGTGTTAAAGAAAAAATTCTTTGTATTGATGACAGTATTGATTCTTTTAGTATCAAGCTTTGTTTTTTCGGCTGAACAGACATTAGTAATTCTTCATACAAATGATATTCACGGAAGAATTTTAGAAGGTGCTTATGATGGTATGGGGTTCGACAGAATTTCTTCTGTTGTAAACAAATTTAGAACTGAATATGAAAATGTTTTACTTTTAGATGCTGGAGATACAATTCACGGTCTTCCAATATCTAATATTAATCAAGGAGCAGATGTGGTAGCTATTATGAATGCAATTGGATACGAAGCAATGACTGCAGGAAATCATGATTTTAATTATGGAAGTGAAAGACTTGTAGAACTTGATAAAATATCAAAATTTCCGATCCTTGCAGCAATGTTTTTAATGAAGACGGAGAAAACATACTACCAAGTTTTATAATCAAAGATTTTAATGGGATAAAAGTAGGTATTTTTGGATTAGCAACACCAGAAACGTTGTATAAAAGTCATCCAGCTGGAACTAAAGGGTTAACTTTTGAAGAACCAGCAATAACTGCTCAAAAAATGGTTGATAGATTAAGAGGAAGAGTTGATTTTTTAATAGCTTTAGTTCATTTAGGAATTGATGAAACAACTCTTTATGAAGATAGTACATATTCAGTAGCGGATATTGATGGTATAGATTTAATTGTTGATGGGCATAGTCATACTTTATTAAAAAACGGAATGTATATAAACGATACTTTAGTAGTACAAACACAAGATTATGGGAAAAATGTTGGCGTAGTAAAAGTTACTTTCAAAGATCAAATAATAATGAATATGGAAGCTAGTCTTTTTGAAAAAGTGGAAGCAATGAAAATACCTGCTGACACAAAAATAGTTTCTTTAGTAGCAGAAATTGTTGAAAAACAAGAAGACATGTTATCAGAAGTAATTGGAACCACATTGATTCAATTAGAAGGTAGAAGAGAATTTGTAAGAGCAGGTGAAACAAATCTTGGAAATCTTATAACAGATGCAATAGTTGATTTTACAAAAGCAGATTTTGCAGTAACTAATGGCGGAGGAATAAGAACATCAATAAACCAAGGTGATATTACAATAAGAGATGTTTATACAGTATTACCATTCGGGAATTATGTTGTGACTGTTCCAATAAAAGGTTATCAAATAAAAGAAATTTTAGAAATTGGAGCAGCAGGATATCCAGCACCAGTAGGAGGATTTTTACATGTTTCTGGATTAAGTTATATGATCAATGTTGATGGGAAAGCGAATGATAGAGTTGTAAATATAGTTGTTAAAGGTAGACCTATAAATATGGATGAAACATATTTGATGGCAACAAATGACTTCCTTGCAGCAGGTGGAGATGGATTATCTTTATTAGCAGATTTACCAATAATTGCAATGTATCCAGGTATGGAATCAATAGTAGCAGAATATATAGCAGCAAATTCACCTATTAATTCTCAAATTGAAGGAAGAATAATTGGTATAAGTGCTTACACACTTAAACAAGGCGAATGGCTCGCAAAAGTTGCAGCAGAATACGGAATTTCTTGGAAAACACTTGCAGAAATAAATAACATTGAAGATCCAAACACAGTTTTTGTTGGGCAAGAAATATTAGTACCTATATTAAAATAAGAATTAATTAAAGCGGAGAATAAAATCTCCGCTTTTTTTTGTGATTAAAATATTCTATAAAACCTTAAAATTATATGTTTAACTTTTTCAAAAATTTCTTTTAAATTTTAATGAAATCAAATTTTTATGTTTTAATTTTTCTTAAAAATGATTGTTGTAAAATATTAATTTTATATGAAATTTTAAACAAATCATAAATTTTTTTGAATTAATTAAAAGTTTTAAAATCTAAAAAATATCTTTTTTGAAATGACAATAAGGTTTTTTTCCTGTTTTTTCATAATATCTTTGATGATAATTTTCAGCTACCCAAAAATCAGAGGCTATTTTTACTTTGGTGCTAACAAAAAGATTTTTAGATTCTAATTCAGAAATAACTTTTTCAGCTATTGATTTTTGATTTTCATCTGTATAAAAAATATAGCTTAAATATTGTTCGCCGATATCAGGGCCTTGGCCATTTTTTTGTGAAAAATCATGAATTTCAAAAAAATATTTTACAAGAGTTTCATACTCAATTAAAAATGAATCAAAGATTATTTCGACAGCCTCTACGTGTCCAGTAAAACCATAACAAACATCATCATAAGAAGGATTTGCAGTTTTTCCACCAGTATAACCCACTCTAGCATCAATTACCCCGTTCAGTTTTCTGAATAAATATTCTACACCCCAAAAACAACCAGCAGCAAAAATTGCTCTGTTGAATTGAATTTTCTCTGAGTTTTTAACAAAATCTAAAGAAGCAGAGTTAACACAATGCCGAATATTTTTTAAAGTTAAACTTTCACCAATAAAAACATGTCCCAAATGGGCTTCACAGTACGAACAAGTAATTTCTGTTCTCTTTCCATCTTTATCTTCAGAACGTTTAACAGCTCCCGGAATTTCATCATCGAAACTTGGCCAACCACAATTTGAATTAAACTTTGAATTAGAAATATAAAGAGGTAGTCCACAATTTTTACAAATATAAGTTCCATCTTCATAAAATTCATTATATTCACCTGAAAAAGGTTTTTCAGTTCCTTTATCAAATATAATAAATTTTTCATAATCGGTTAAATTTTTTCTTGAAAATGGCATAAAATCACCTCCGATTTATTTAGAAATATAGCAAAAAATGAATAATTTTATTCAACCAAGGTTCAAAGATATTTTAATTATCTAATTATAACACAATGAATTAAAAATTATTTAAAAACAATTTTTTAAAATATCTTCTTTCGAATAAAAATTTTTAATTCCATTTTTTTCAAGAAAATAATCAGCAATATTTTCGTCAGATAAATTAGGATAAGAATTTTTAATTCCTTCAACGATAATTTTTAAATACGATAAAGAAGGAGAAGAAAAATCTAATTTTTTTTCATTAGTAAACGTTAAAATTTCATAATCGTTTTCAAAGCCTATGCTTATTTCTTTTGAATACCATACGCCTTCTTCTTTTTTAATATTAAGAAATTGATTATAACTCACCAAATATATTTTTCCATAAGTCTTATAATTAATATTTTTTTCAAGATTTAAAAAAGCAACTCCTTTATTTTCCCAAGTTTTTGAATTTTTAGCAAAATATAATTCATAAGGTAAAGTATAAGATTTAGAATCAAGAAATCTCGTTTTATCATTGCAACCACTATAGTTTCTTCCGTTATAAACGCCTCCATAAATATAATATAAAAATCTTTTTTCATTAATATTTGATCCGTAACAAGCATACCAAACTAATTTTTTCATTGTATTCTCCTTTTGATCCCGAATTTAAAAAATGGTTCTATGTAAAAAAGTGAAAAGTGGCACAATTTTTTATTATAATCTTTGAAGGTAAATATGGATGAAATAAAGTAGCTAACAATTGAGAATTTTCGTCAAAAAAACAATTGAGCGAATCAAAAAATGCGTCAGAAAATAGCATGTCTGAGCGTAGCGAGTTTGCTATTTTTAGAATTTTTTGACAAGAGCGAAATTTGTTTTTTAGAAAATTTGATCTTGTGAGCGATTTATTTTATCCAATGTTTACCACTTTATTATTATAAGCATTTATTTTTAATGAGTTTCCTTATGCCAACTATAAAATACCGATATTATCATAAGTGCTGTAACGCCGTGCACAGTTCAGCGTGGCTGTTACACTACATTAAAAGCACAAAACGGTTATTATTAAAATGTTTTTCCTTTCAACCGACCAACTAACCAACAAATAATTTTATCCAATGTTTACCACTTCATTATTATAAGCATTTATTTTTAATGAGTTTCCTTATGCCAACTATAAAATACCGATATTATCATAAGTGCTGTAACGCCATGCAAATTTCAGCGTGACTGTTACACTACATTAAAAACACAAAACGGTTATTATTAAAATGTTTTTAACGCTTTTCCTTTTTCAATTTTCCAACCACCCTACAAAAAACTACATAGAAGCTAAAAAAAATAAAAAAATAATATTAAAAAAGTAAATGAAACAGATAATAACATAATAATATAATCATTAAATCTTAATTTAAGCGTTTTAAAACTCGTTCTTTTATAATCAGCTCTTAACCCTCTCATTTCAACAGCTAAAGATAATTCGCCAGCTTTTCCTATAACACTTGCTATCATTGGCATTAATAAATAAGAATAAATATTCAGTTTTTTTCTTAAAGAGAGCTTTTCAAGCTCTACCCCTCTTAACTGTAAAGAGATAAACATATCTGAAGCTTCTTCTTTTAACATAGGAAGAAAACGAACTGCAACAGCAACCATAAAAGTAATTTCATAAGGAATTTTCCATTGATAAAGACCTTGAACAATATCTCTTGAACTTGAAGTTGCCATAACAGAAGCAGAAACTATTATTATTAAAAACCTTAAAATGATCGAAACACCATTATATATACCTAAAGTAGAAATTAAAGTAAAATTTCCTATTTTAAGAATTTCTTCTCCACCCGAAACAAATATACTTTGAATAAAAATCATAGCTACAAAAATTCCAATAAACTTTTTAAATTTCCATATCAAATTAAAGAAGTTACTTTTAAAAAAAATAGATACTAATAATGTAAAAATAAAAAGAGGAATCATCCAAAAAATATTTTGAAAAAATACTGCAAGTGTAGAAATACACATAACCAAAATTATTTTTGATCTTGGATCAAGTTGATTAGAATTATTTTTTAAAATGGTCATTTTTGATTTCACCACCAGATATTTCTATAACTCTATCCGCAAAATTATCTATAAACTTATAATCATGACTTATAACTAACATACCAATATTTTGATTTAAAAGATTTTTTAAAATATCTTTAAGTTCTTCTTTACATCTTATATCTAAAGCCGTTGTAGGCTCATCTAAAATAAGAAATTTAGGGCTATTTATCAACACAGCAGCCAAAGCAAGTCTTTGCTTTTCACCTCTACTTAAATTGAAAGGAAAATTATCTTTTAAATGAGATAATCTAAATTTTAATAACATTTTTTCAGCTTTATTCTCAATTTCTTCTTCAGAAAAACCTTTGATTTTCAATACAAAAGTTAACTCCTCTTTAACTGTGGGAGCGAATATTTGTCTTTCGGGATCTTGAAAAATATAACCAACATTTTTTCCAATTGATCCAAGAGACATATTTTTTATATTCTCATCATTGTAAAAAATATTTCCTTTTGTAGGTTTTAAAATACCCGCCATCAATTTTCCAATAGTAGTTTTACCACTCCCATTTGAACCAATAAGAGCAGTAAAACCTTTGTTAGATATATCGATATTCAAATTTTTTATTGTAGGAATCAAATTATTTTTTTCATAATTATATGAAACATCTTTTAAAGAAATATTCATTATTTAAATCTCCAAAATTTTATCATTATACCTATTTAAAATACCATTATTAAGACACAAAACACGTTCTGCAACATCTAAATTATCAAAATCATGTT
>Ga0334898_1003484_pt1 | contig 12674 bp, 13 predicted proteins | sample GraSluR3_MG_10_FD_207228 | JGI IMG/M metagenome (GOLD analysis project Ga0334898, IMG submission 207228) | Sludge microbial communities from methane-producing bioreactor in Wageningen University, Netherlands - Granular Sludge_3_08-R3 | ecosystem: Engineered > Bioreactor > Anaerobic >... | reverse complement strand
AGAAACCTCCCGTTCGACAGGTCGTTGCTATCGGAAAGCAACTTCCTTTTAAGTCGGTAGAAATGGTTCGGATCTATGTTCAACTCCTTCAGACGACTTTTTCGGGAAACATTGTGATCATGGCAGTTGTGCTCTATTTCAATTACCTGTTCTTCTGTCAACATACCTCTTTTTGTTTTTGTAAAGGTATTGATGATGAAGGGGCTCTAAAAGATGTCATTTATCGGATGCTTACGGCTAAAACTGATTTAGCAATGTTTTGAATACATCCAGGTCTATTACTCCACGCATCTTTATTCTGAGACCGGTTGGGTGGACGATCTCCAACTCCATCGATGACCTGCCGGTATGCTCAGTACTACCGCAAACTTGACCTACTTCATTTGTCGCGTTGCCAATGAGCATTATTGGTGCTAGCTGGGATGTTTTTTTATTGCCCTTGATATCTGAACCATCTCCCCATTTCCTTAACCAATAGTAAAACGAGGACTTGGTGTAACCATATGATTTGCAAAATTCCTCCTTGGTACAGCCACTGGCCTTATATTGCAAATAGATCTCTTTGAATTTTGACTCTCTCATGCGGGATGAATATTTTCTCATAGTTTTTGTCCAAAGGTAAAACCTATCGAAAATAGCTACAATATGTATTTGCTCGAATACTTACTCAAAATCTCTTTTCTTATATCCAGCAAAAAAGTTGCCCAAAGTGCCAACTTCAAGACCTAACAAAGCCTCAAACAGATAAATCTTATTTTCTTGGTTCAATATACCAATTAAATCTATCAGATTTTCATCATGATATCTTTCTCGTTTAAAATCTTTGAAATAATTCATGAAATCAATTGAATTGAGGTGTCGAAGAGTTTGGCTCCACGACAGGTTTATTCACTTTAAGAATAACAGGCATCGGGAAGTCAACGCCCATTAAAATAGCTTCTCCCGCACCTAAGACTGGTAAAAATGACAATGAATTCTTGTTGGCCGAAGAACATGCATTTTCGACAGCATCTTTATCGAATGGATTAATTAAGCGATGAACAATAAAAGTTCCCATTTGACTTAATGTACCTTGTGGGATATCTCTCGGCATTTGAGTAGCCAAACATAAAAATAAACCATGCTTTCTGCATTCTTTAGCTATTTGGTCAAAAGAATCAAGGCGTGTCATTTCAAAAAATTCATCTTTGACGCTTCGATTGAGATACTGATGAGCTTCGTCTATGAAAAGAACAACAGGTTTATTCTTAAAATTTCCTCGTCGAGATTTTTCAAGCAAATATTTACCAATGGCATTGGCTAAAATCTCTCTTGCTTGAAAATCGTAACCTACCTTCTCGAATCCTATTCTTAAAAGATTTTTATCGCCCTTTAAAAAATCTTGTATTTCTTTTATTAGTTCTCCTTTGTCTGTTTTATTCTTCTTGAATCCGAAAATATTATCAAATAATGGATTATTAATCAAGCTTTTTGTTCTTAATATTAAGCTTATGCAATTATTGAGATGAGTTTCATTACGTCCTCCCCACTTCATGTGGTCATTTTTGTCAATATCCCAGATGCACTCTTTAATTATTTGATTGGCTAGTAGTCTTATATCGAAATCGGAATTAAGGCTATCTATTTCTTCAATATTTTGGTCATAAATTCGATTAAACGGACGCATCAACTGATTTGTTTTTGTTATTGTCCCTCCATCAACTTTTATAAGTTCTTCAATATGATCTTTTGTTTTGACCTTGAAATCATTACCCTCTTTTGTTATATTCGTGTTCGAGGCATGAGTGGTTTCTAATATTCTCAATATTTTGAGAGATTTGATTGCTTCTGCTAACTTAGGCGCTTGAACTTGTCCGGATGGCCGAAGTAGAACAAAAAGGTCACCAATCGTAAGATTAGTATAATGAAAAAAAGCACTATTTGCTAAAATAGCAGGCGTTGCTGAGTACGTTTGATTGTCATGAGTTGCATATTCACCTGTAGCATCGATAAGAATAGCTTTTCCCTTATTTGCAATTATCCCTTCAATCAATTTACTAACTGTATAGCTTTTACCACCACCTGTTGTACCTACAACAGCACAATGTCTTCCGAATATAGCTTGTTGGGATATCTCTATTTCAGTTGACTTGTCATATGTAAGGCATCCTAAATTAAATACAGGTGGATTTGTGGTCTCTTTTTTCACGCCGAAGCCTTTGAAATATCTTTTAATAAAGTTGGAAGAACAAACAAATACTTTTGCCCCAACTGACGGTAATGAATTCAATCCTTTTTCTACTTCTGATGGATTGAATAAATCGAATGAGAGTAGTATCTCAACTTTACCTGTGGGATGGAATTCGTTGTTTTGAAAAGATTTCTCGCTAAGTTCCAATCGCTCACTTTCAGGCAGCGATATTTCAAGCATTTTTCCTAAGAACCCATGCTGTTCGCCTTCGATTACCACATAATTTCCGACTAATCCCCCATTATATTGCTCGCCTTTGAATACAAATGATTTAAGTAATACGGAAGATGGAAAATGTATTTTTACATATTGAGGGGTTACCTGATTGATGTAACCAATAAAATAGTTGTGTTCAAAAGGATTTCTATTCATGGCTTTCAGGCAAATTAATTTTAATAGCACGAAATTCATCTTGATTGTATGTTTTCAAATCAGGATAATTCTCGGCAAAGTCTTTAAATTCCTCACTTATAAGACAGATGTTGGAATGTTTAAAAGATAAATCGTAGAGCCATTTTAAAGGACCATCATCTTTAATATTTTTATTTACTAGCATTATTTGAAAACTAGGATTCTGTTCCAATGCTTCTTGAATAGCTGTTACGACATGTTTGTCATTAAAACTAAATCCTATACAAACCAACATCACGTTTTCTTTACGAAGACTTTGTTGAAAGCGAGCCATCATTTCAAAGAACGGCTGTTCATAAGAACTTTCATATTTGCTATCTTTAGGATAAATCATCAGAGCCTTACTTACTTTCTCCGACTGCTTAATTCCTCTGTCTGTTTTTTCCCAATCAACAGAGCCATGAGGTTTATACAAATGAAGAACCCTTGTAACAAAATTATCTTCTTCCTTTACCCTGCTACTATCACGCAATACGATGTCATAATCAAAATTTCGACCACTAAAATAACGGGGAAATGAAAAAGAGAACCCATCTATGAGTGTGAAATTTTTCTTTAATGCAGCTTGTTCAAATAAAGTGTCATAATTTAAAGTGAACACTTTCACACGAGGTAAGGTCACTTTTCTTTTTGTTATTTTCTCAAGGAATGGTAAATGAGGTGCATCATCAGGCAGAACCAGTTCACAGCTTGTTTTTATAAGCTGTTGTATTTCATCTATCATTGTTTTGATGTCAATATCCTTATCTGCAACATATTCTTTTGCGGCATTAGCCATTGATAATAGACTCTCTAAGTTTTTTACGTATTCACCTTTTGAATCTTTTGCAGTGTAATGGACTAATTCGCAAAATTTCTTAAGCTTTGCTTTGGTATATTTCGTTTCTACATCATCCCATAAATGGCTAAGAAGCCGTCCTTTTTTCTCTTTCCCATCCTTATCATTGGCTCCTATTCCAACAGAAGAACCTGCACCTGTAAGAATTACTAGGTTTTCGAATTGTTTATTCAAAAACTTTCGATACTTATTTCTTTGAGCTTGTTTTGCAAATGCTTCTCTATCTATTAAAGCATCTTTGAATTGGTCTTCATCAACTTTCTTTCCATCAATAAAGACGTTAATCTTCCCATCTGCTTCTTTTTGCACCTGCACGCTTTCAGAGCCATTTATGAATAAATATTGTTCCATGTTTAGAAATGAATTAAATCGTTTGTTGTTTTCAGATAATGTGATTGATAAGCCTTCTAAAATTACCATCAATAATTTGTTCTACTTCTGATTCCGATAGATTCCATAGGTTAGAAAGGTAAGAATAGGTATTTATAATACTACTATTCTCAATAAAAGGGAAATCGGTTTCTGTTAAAATAAGTTCCTTAGGTATTCTGGAAATTATCTTTCTTCCATTCTCTGAATAAATCATAGCAGAGTTAACAGAAAAAAAGAATCCTACATCGGCAATTTTATTCAAGATACTCAAAGAACCAGAATACCAATGAAAAATTGCATTCGGAATATTTCTATCAAGTAACATTTCCATTGTTTCTTTTTCTGCACGTCTGGAATGAATGCTCAGTATCTTTTTTCTACCTTTTACATTATCAAGAACAAATTCGAAACTTTTTATTTGAATCTCTTTTGTAGAGAAACCTTCTTTTGAAAAATCTAAGCCGACTTCTCCTATATACGAAGTTTCATTAATTTGCTGTAAGAATATTGAATATTCTTTAGCATGTTCGTCTGCTCTGAGGGGGTGCAATCCTAAGGCAAGACGAATATGCTTACAACGTTTGATATGATTTATCCCCATCTGAAAATGACTAGGCAAATTCGTCATTCCAATAGTGATAATTCTTTTCTTTTCGTTATCAGCAATGTATTTTACGGGACTTTTTGCCATATCAAAATGACAATGAACATCAATCATCTTATTCCTGCTTTTCTTTTGACTTCATTATTCCCGGATGCACTAATCCACATGATGATTTGTTCAATAGTTCTATCTACAACAGATGCATATTCCCGTATTCTCGAAGCATCTTGCATTCCATTGATTAATAACTCCTTTTCTATTTGGTTTATAGAAGGCCTTCTACGAACAAAATCCAATAGAGTTCTAAAATCGCGGGGGGATTTTTGATTTAAATTATTAATATCAAATCGTACTCCATTAAAAACGTCTGTTCCATAATGTTGTGCATTATCTAAACCATTGATGTACAAGGAAATTCTACGATAAATGCACGGTAGACACATGCCACAGTGTTTAATATTACGCCCCCTAGCATCCCAATAATGAGTATGACTACGTTTCGCACAAGAACAAGATGCATTTATTAATCGTCGAAGGATTTCTGGGTTTCTGGATTCAGTAACCATTTCTCCTTTGGTCTTAAATTCATAGGGGTTGTACATTGGATTTGTAATGCCCATGTCGAGTAATATACTTTGTAACCGATTCATAAAAGTGGGGTGAGTGGTTCTTGTGCTACACGCACTCCTTCGTGATGGCATTAGAGGTATATTCAATGCAATAGTCCCATTTTCAGGGATGATTAATGGTATATTCCTGCCTATTTTATGAGCTGCATAAATACCCATTCCAATAAATAGAAGTGAGCGACTTCTAAAAGTTGATTCTCTTGCAATTCTATCCCCCATATCTTTCTTCCCAATACCAACGCTTGTTTGAATCTGAGAATATTTATTATCATACAAGTGTTGATGGCTAAATATTGTCATGATGCTACTTTGGTCAATACCTTCTTTTCCCAAATCCTTATGTGAAATAAGAAGCAATTTTTGGTTTTGTGGCATTCTCTCCAATTCATCAATGGCTCCAATTAATGAATCTAAACCACCAGAAAACAATGATACTTTTTCGAAGACATTTATATCTCTCCAGTTCATTATATCTTCTCGTGGTTGATAAAGAATACCTTCTGATTGACAATAACTGATATTCCAAATATCACCAGTTAAAAAACTGATAGCCGCATCCATTTGAACTCTTACTTGCTGAAATTCATTCAAGTGTACCACTGGCATATTTGTGACCTCTATCTCTCTTGTCCAACCTTCTAATGAAAAGATATGTCGATTTACAAATCGGTCAATGTTATATAACAGAACAGAGAAGAATAAAAAGTCAAAGGCTACGGAATCCTTATCTCTTGCAAAAGAAAATAATGGATTAAAATCAAAGTTGATGTTGGTGCTGTAGTGTTCATTTCCCTTATATAAATGAATGATAACATTATCGAACTTGCCTCTCTTTAAAGGCTCACGAAGTTCTATTTCTATTCTTGCGACCATATTTGTAAGATTTCTGTTTGTAAATTTTCAATTATTGCAGTTCCTTGTTCTCCGTGCCAGGCCACATTCTGTAAACCTCTATTCACATTTACATCTTCAAGAGAGCGCTGTATATAACTTCTGATTTCTTTGAATATTCTAACCCTATCTCCTTCATTTTCAAAAATTCGGGTGCTAAACAACTCTTCAGAGAATTCCATAATATAAGATGCAAAAAAGAAACAAAGCCATTCATGTTGAGTTTCAATGCTCGATTGTTGAAAAATATTTTCAATACTTTCTACCGAATCAACATTATTGAGTATAAATCTCAGTAATTCGTCCATAGCACCATTGGCTGCGGTTTCATCTAAATTTGAATTTCCTTCAGCACAGTATACAAGCAAATAATTAATGAAGTCATTTACAGATAAATTCGCTACATCTGTAACTCCTATTTGTCTTAATGCATTAATAAAACCACCTCTTTGTACATCTGAGACAAAGGACATGAATCGTTGTGCTCGGCTTACACCTGCACGCCCAAATGTACTAGACCGACCATGACCAGCACCACTTCCACCAACAGCATTTACAAAATGCCGCATAATTCCTTGTAATTGGTTGTCGGAAATATTAGCACTGTGAGAGGCTGATGAAATTGCTCTACTTAAATCTCCCCAATTAGGGTTATTTTTCACTGATGGATTAACCGATTGTGATGTTCCCATATTTTATTGTTTTTTAATTTGAATTCCTAATGCTTTAGTTATCCTCGCAGTTTTATCGAACGTTCTTATTAAAGCCATGAAATCGGGATCATTCTCCCCTAATGTCTTCATGCTGATTGCAACACCTGCGGGTATAACAGATTCTTTCTTATTGTCACGAAGATACTGTAAAGCCTCTTTGTATTTTACTATCATTTCTGCATAACCAGCATCTATAATCGCATGCGTAATTGTAAAACGTCGTTCATCATCAGGATGCTCTATTAAATCACGGCTTATCATATTCAGTAATACAGGTCTCTCATTTTCATGCAATTGGGCTATTTTCTGAATTTCTGTTTTCAGGGAAGCTTGTGTAGTGTATGTGGATATAGATTTATAGACTAAACGAACTATTTGGGCAACCATAGATTCCGCATCTATTGTATTGACAAGTTTATCTCTTGCAATCCAATAGTAATCCATTAGACTCACATCTTTCAATGTGGGCTGCATTTTTGCCCATTTAAGAATTATACCTTCATCCCATCCGGATAATTCAGAACTGATTTTCTTAGTATGATTTTGGGTGTAATCTTCCAATTCAATAATTTGTTTGGGTTTTCCATTTTGCATTTGCTGCCAATCGCACAGTTCTTTAAAGCGACTAAGAGCAACATATTCCAACACCATCAATTTGGCTAATATTCTTTCGTCCAAATTAAATTTTGCAACATCCGCTAACTCTAAACGCAAAGTAAACGTATTAAGAAAACGCTTAATTTGTCGGGGATTTCCTTTTAGACCGTCTGTTACCATTGGGGCAATCTGTTTAACCATTAATAATTGTTGCGCGACATCTTTCTGTTTTGAATTTTTCTTTCCATTAACAAGTTTCTGTACTTTTTCATAGTTAAAAGAGGAATGTCTATCCTGTTCTCTAAACTTTATAAAATTATCATATACAGAATTGAAGTCCGCCTCTGAGAGGTCTCTATAACAAAATAATAATGTCATGTATGTTTCAACGTCGGCATTTGATAATCGAGGAAGTCTATATGGAACTTGAATCAATTTTTCAAGGTAATCTGTGACAATATCTTTATACTGCTCTATCTCAGCAGAATGAATGTTAGGTGTTTTGTATCGGCATTCGATAGCATGACGAACAATCCGTTCATCAGCACCAATTATAAATGCTGTTTTAGGAACATTCAAGAAAAGTTTAATAGCTTCAAGATTGTCAATAATACGTTCAGGATTACATCTATCCAAATCATCAATTAGGATTACTAATGATTTGAGCCCTGTTTTCTTTATTGTTTTTTCAAAATCTTCTCTAAATTTCCGAACTACAGTAGGTATGTCATTAGAATCATCTTTCTTTATTATCCCCTTGAGTTCACTTATGATTCCTTTGCCTTCTTCTGAATCCATTCTTTTTACTAAATCAGCTGAGTTCTCTGCTACATTGCCAAAAAAATCTTTAGCTTTATCAACTACATCTACTATAAGACTTGCGCCACCTGTTGCATAAGCGAGTAAAGCCGGTTTCGCAACATTTTTCATTAAGAAACCACCCGCTCGTAACCAGTTAACTGATTTTAGCAACGTTGTCACTTCATCTTTAATCTTGTGACCAAACTTTTTGTTTTCTTTGAGTTTTACAAGAATATCTTCAATTAAAGCTGCTTTGGCGTCATCATAACCTTCGAACGCCCATCCATTGAAATAGAGGCATGCTGTATCATCTTGTTCACCAGCATTCAATTCTTGTTCAAGCATTTTCATGATGCTCGATTTCCCACTGCCCCAATCACCAAATATTCCAACAGAAACAGGAAGAATGCGTTCATTTGTAATAACACTCTTTATTAAGTCTGCATGAACTTTGAATCCAAGTAAATCTTTGTCGGTTTCGTTATCTGACCACATAATAATTATTTTTTAGTTGAAACAAGTAAGTCCTTCACATCCACTTTCAGTGCATTGGCAATTTTCACCAACGTTTCAAGCGAAGGTTGTGATTCGTTAGTATACCAACGGGAAACAGTCGCTTCATTCTTCCCCAACGTTTCCGCCAACCATTTTCCGGTTTTATTCTGCTCTACAAGTACGACTTTTAACCTATTTATCTGTTTCATCGTAAGCATCCGATAAACCGCATATTTTGGCAATTAAACGTCCCCACTTTTTCGTAATTAGGATTTTCCATTTTATGTCGGACCCCCTGTGAGTGTCGGACCCCCTGTGAGTGTCGAAATCCCCATCTGTTCCGAAATAATTGTCAAAATCAATTATTACTGCAATTGTCTTCATATGTTAAATTATTATATTGGGCTGGTCCCTTCTAAATTGAAAACCTAATCTTTGGGCAGGACTATTAGAGACTCTATAGTTTTAAAAACTACACAAAACTATGCAAAAAAAGGGACACATTCAATTTTGTTAAATTGCAATAAAACAAGCAGTTGTTAATTTATCCGAGGGATAAATCTGTGTTTTGATGTTTTTGTTTTCGTACTGTGGAGTTTTGTGACTTTTGGAATTTAAGTGCATGGAACTATGGAACATGAATATTGCGTAATGTCTATATTTTCAATTAGTTGTTAATTTATCCGAGGGATGCTACCAGCCGGGTTGCGACCCCGTAGGGAAGTTGCAATGGTCACAAAATTAATTAGTTGTTAATTTATCCGAGGGATGCAATTAGTGGTTCTTTGGTTTTTATGATTTTGGCTGGGATGCCTGCTACAACTACGTTGGCTGGGACATCGCGGATGACTACTGCTCCTGCGCCTACTGTGACATTCTCTCCAACTTCTGAGATACCTGTCATAATTGTAGATGCTATTCCTATAAATGATCGTGCTCCGATTTTTAATGATGCTCCGATATTTGCTCCTTGAGACACAAATGAAGAATTGCAGATCACGGTGTGGTGGGCTATGTTTACGCCCATACTAATCATGACATTATCTTCTAATTGTGCAAACGGCATTATGCTGGTAGATGGTAAAATGTATACAGACTGACCCATTTTAACCGTATTGTGTATTGTACAAGATTTGTGAATAAAGCCAGGTGTATTAAACCCAAGGTCACGGCAAAAGTTAAGAATTCTGCACCTTACATCATTGTTGCCTATCGGGACAAATACAGAGATTGTATTCCGATTTTCAACGGTCTTCAGGTAATCTACATTACCAAGAACTCGGTACCCATTTACTATTTTCCCATGCTTTGAAGAATCATCATCTACAAATCCAACCAATTCATATTGAAGATTTTCAGTAATATATTCGGAGTACACTTCGCCATATGTACCCGCTCCAACAATAATTGCTTTATCCATCGAGTTTCGCTCCTTTAAATGGTTGCATAGTGGAATTGTCATCCTGATTAATACCCTTTCTTGAAATGACATTCCATATGGTAATAAACAAAATCTTAATGTCTAGCCAAAAGCTGAGGTTTTCGACATACCAAACATCCAATTCAAATTTCTCTTCCCAACTTATAGCATTCCTCCCGTTAACCTGAGCCCAGCCAGAGACACCAGGCCGTACATCATGTCTCTTAGCCTGCCTTGCAGAGTACAACGGCAGATACTCAACCCTAAGAGGTCTCGGCCCGATCAAACTCATATCTCCCTTTAGAACATTAAAAAGTTGTGGAAGTTCATCCAAAGAGAGGGACCTCATGAATTTACCCACAGGAGTAATCCTATTAACAGCAGGCAGTAAGTTGCCCTCACTATCCCTTTTCTCATTCATAGTTTTGAATTTGATTACCCGAAACAACCTACCCCCCTTACCAGGCCGAGTCTGAACAAAAACCGCACCCGCACCACCATTTGCCACCAATAGCAACACCCACACCACCACCAACAAAGGACTGATGACCACCAGCCCAATCAATGACAAAGTAAAATCCAGGAGACGTTTGAAGATGTGTTTGTACATGACTTAGTTTTATGCTTAAAATCAGCAATATATGAATTTATCCGAGGGATGAATTAGTTCCATAGTGGTTGAGTTTTCCAATCAATCAACGTTTTGCCGTCTATTGTAGGAATCCCTATGTATTCAATTGGCACATCCGGATGTTTTTCAATTAATGAAATAAGGTGGTCTTTAAAATGATTGCCCGGATTGGCGCTTGATAATAAGTATTTAATGATACTTAGAAAATAGAAGCAGCGATGATTATTACTGTCGAATGCTTTATCAATCCAAGGTCTTGATGGGTTTTTTATAACTTCTGGTTTGATTGCTAGATCTCGATTCCAAAGCCTTGAGTGATGAGCACAAATATTTCGTACATAAACTAAACTATGTAACCAGGATGTGAAAATAGTATGATGTAGGCCAAAAAAATTTGCGATTGCTTGCTTATCTTTATTGTTTTTAAGTGCAGTATATAGTCTGGAAAGTTCTCCAATTGTTAAAAGTTCTATACACATCCATCCAGGAGGATTATTGGGGGAATTATAGGTTAAAGTATAATGTTTGATAAATACTTCAGGATGTTTACTGTTTTTGTGATTAGCAATGATATCTTGTGTATCTTGGTATATATGTATCGTTTTTCCAGAGCGAGGATTAGTGACTGGTGGGTTAAAAAGAGCAGCATTATCCTGCCAATGACTGTCATTGTATTTGTGTGACAATTGGTATATCATCTGAGTCCTGATAGCAACCTCTATTCTTTCGATTGCATCGAATACTAAAAGACGTAATTCTCTGTCAAAAAGGTACAAGTCTAAAATCCTATCAAAAGAAGCATTATCGTTGAATTTGTCCTTCGTGCTACAAAATGGCAAGAAGTAAGCACTTAATCTATAGTAGCTAATTTCGCTTAAATATCTTTCTGCTCGGGAAGTATTTTCGAAATGTAATCCCCGACTCTTTAGCAACTCAACTTGTTGATAGTATGTTAGGGGCTTTTTTTTATAAGTCTTCACGATAAAGCAAGATGATTAAGGATATATTAATATGAAAAAACCCCCCAAGTGTGCTGCATTACTGCAAGCCTGGAAGGTGTATTATCTCTAATTTCGCCTGCGTAATCATACGCAGAGAAATGTATATTTCTATCAGCAAATGTCGCAGTTCTTTTTGATAAAAACAAATTTTGCATCACAAATCTCACTAAATCGAAGCCGTTACCGATTATTATGACTTTTCGGGTATCATTAAATTCCATTGTCTTTATGTGTTTGTTTGATGGGAGCCTTGTCATAAGCTCCTTGTGGTGTGTAGTGCCAGAAGTTTAGATTGCTATTTGGATTGTGAGATTTTAAATATTTATTTTCGGAGTAATTGATTCCTAAATTATAACGCTTTGTTTGATCATGGAAATGGCGTACTATTTCAAACTTGGTTTTTTTTGACTTTGAAACCAAATTTTCAGCTTCTTGAACAGGGAAAAGAGATGGACTGAGTTTTAAATCTTCTTGTTGTATCCATTGTTGGTATAATAATGAGTCCTCGCGGGATGTTCTGGCAATCCCTGCAAAAAGGTCTGCTAATTGTACAATTGGAAATTCTTTGGAATCTAATTCCCTTGTAATTCTTATGTTTGGATATATGGACTTATTAAAGAAATCAAACAAGATTTGAGAACTAATATCTGTATCCGAAATAGGCTTTTTAGATAGAATATTTATCAAGTCACTCCATTTAACTGATGTTTGTTGGTCTGGATAAAAAGCCCAGTCAATACCTTCACTCCAATGTTTCAAAGAATGCCTAAGCACTCTATAATACATTATGATCAGATTACTTAGATCACATCTATTGGGAATGCTATGTCGGGAATCATGTTTATCCCAGATAATTACATTGATTTTTAGCTTATTAATTTTAGTTAGCTCAAGACTCTTGTTTATTATATGTTTTGCAATTTCTTGATCCTTCCTGCTCGAAATGCCACTAAATTTAATTTCTGATTTCCCTCCCAGACTCTCTTTGATGATATCATTCATCTTTTTTGTAGTTGTTCTACTACCAGCAATAACTGCAAT
>Ga0334898_1003477_pt1 | contig 12694 bp, 7 predicted proteins | sample GraSluR3_MG_10_FD_207228 | JGI IMG/M metagenome (GOLD analysis project Ga0334898, IMG submission 207228) | Sludge microbial communities from methane-producing bioreactor in Wageningen University, Netherlands - Granular Sludge_3_08-R3 | ecosystem: Engineered > Bioreactor > Anaerobic > Unclassified... | reverse complement strand
TCAAACCCGCAGAACCCCCCCCGCCGATCTCAGCGGGCCCAGTGCACCAGTCCGGTCTCGGAGATGTCCGGCAGGGCGGGGTGGACGGGGGTGGCTCGCACTCCGAAGCCGAAGTTCCCGGTCTGCTGGGGCTTGAGTGAGCCCCGGAAGTGGTGCGCGCCGTTCTCCGAGCCCGCCAGGGCCAGCTCCACCCGTTGGGGCTCTTCCACCTCGCCGTTGCGGAGTCGGCCCGCAAAGACCTCGACGCGAACCTGCTCGGGCTTGAGGGCTCCCAGGTGGGCGCGGACCTCGAACTCCATCTCCTGGCCCCGGTCCACCTCCAGGACCTGGGGGATCTCCGCCTCCAGCCGGACCTTGCGCCAGGCAGCGTCCATCTCCGCGCGCCAACGAGCCAGCTCGCGGGCCGCTGCGAAGTCCTGTCCGGAAAGCGCCTGCCCGCGCTCACATGCAGGGATGTACAGGTCCCGGGCATAGTCCAGGAGCATCCGGTGGGTGCAGTACATCGGGGTCAGCGTCTGGATCGAGTTCTTCATGCGCCCGACCCAGGCGTGCGGGATCCCCGCCTCATCCCGATCGTAGTACATCGGGACGATCTCCTCTTCCAGGGTGGCGTACAGCGAGTTGACGTCGACCTGGTCCTGCTCGTCCTGGCTGGCGAACTCCCGCTCTTCCCCGATGGCCCAGCCGTTGGTCCCATCAAAGCCTTCAGCCCACCAGCCGTCCAGGACGCTGAAGTTCAGGACGCCGTTCATGGCCGCCTTCTCGCCCGAGGTGCCCGAGGCTTCCAGGGGGCGGCGAGGGTTGTTCAGCCAGACATCGACGCCGTGCACCATGTGGCGCGCCAGGTCCATGTCGTAGTCTTCCAGCAGCAGGATGTGGCCCTGGAGCTCGGGCATGCGGCTGAAGTCGTGGATCTTCTTGATGAACTCCTGCCCGGGCCGATCGGCCGGATGGGCCTTGCCCGAGAACACGATGCAGACCTCGCGGCCGGGGTTCAGGAGGATCCTCTTGAGCCGCTCCATGTCCGAGAAGAGGAGCACGGCTCGCTTGTAGGTCGCGAAGCGCCGGGCAAACCCCAGCGTCAGGACATCCGGCGAGAGCAGTCCGTCCACCTCGCGATGGCGGGAGGCCGACTCGCCCAGGCGCCGCAGCCGGTTGTGCATGGATCGGCGGGCCCGGTGGACCATCTGCTCCTTGAGGCGCTGGTGGGTGGCCCAGACCTCGGAATCCGGCAGGTCGCAAGCCTTCCACAGCGACGCGTCGTCCGGATGGGTTCTCCAGGCCTGGCCGACGTGGCGGTCGAAAAGGTCGGCCATCTCGGGGGCCACCCAGGTGCCCGTGTGGACGCCGTTGGTGATCGAGCGGATCGGGACCTCGACCTGGGGCAACCCCGGCCAGACGTGCTTCCAGAGCCCCCGCGAGACCTCGCCGTGCAGCTTGCTCACCCCGTTCTGGTGGCGCGAGAGCTTCAGGGCCAGCACCGTCAGGCTGAAGGGGCTGTCGGGCTGGTCGGGGCTCTGCCCCAGGCGCATGAAGTCCTGGCGGCTCATCCCCAGACGTCCGCGCAGGTTCCAGAAGTGGGGCTCCATGAGCTCCGGTCCGAAGGAGTCGTGTCCGGCGGGGACCGGGGTGTGGGTGGTGAAGCAGATGCTGGGAGCCAGGGCCTCGATGGCCTCGTGCCAGTTCAGCCCGCCCTCGACCATCTCGCGCATCAGCTCCAGGGTCAGGAAGGCCGAGTGCCCTTCGTTCATGTGCCACACCTGGGGCTGGATGCCCAGCCGGCGCAGCGCGCGCACGCCGCCCAGGCCCAGGATCTTCTCCTGGGCGATGCGCATCGAGCTGTCGCCACCGTACAGCTTGGCCGAGAGGCTGCGGTCCTCCAGGGCGTTCTGCTCGACGTCGGTGTCCAGGACATACAGCCGGACCCGACCGACCCGGATCAGCCAGACCCGGGCGTGGACGGTGCGGTCCGGCATCTCGACCTCGACGACCACTTCCTGGCCGTTGGGGTCCAGGGCCTTCTCGGCGGGGACGTTGGCAAAGTTGAGTCGGCGGTAGCCGGCTTCCTGCCACCCCTCGCCGTTGATCTGCTGGATGAAGTATCCGTGGTTGTAGAGCAGGCCCACGCCGACCATCGGGATTCCCAGATCCGAGGCTGTCTTGAGGTGGTCGCCGGAAAGGATGCCCAGGCCGCCCGAGTAGATGGGCAGGCTCTCATGCATGCCGAATTCTGCCGAGAAATAGGCCACCACATGGTCGGAGTGGTTCGGCCAGGTCTGGGTGAAGCGGGTGGTCTTCGCATCCATGTAGCCGCGGAACTCGGACATCACCGCGTCGTACTGGCGCAGCCAGTCGGGGGTGGCGGCGGCCTTCTCCATGTGCTGCTGGTCCAGGCGCGCCAGGACCTCGACGGGGTTGTGGCCGACCTCTTCCCACAGCTCGGGGTTCAGGGACGAGAAGAGCGACAGCGCCTTCGGGTTCCAACTCCACCAGAGGTTCCGTGAGAGTTCCTGAAGACCGGAGATCCGGTCTGGAAGGACGGGGCGGACGACAACGGTGCCCAACAAGTGCAAGTGAGTAGACCTCCTGGAAAGATTGCATCGCCTGGGGTCGTGCCCCAGGCGGGAAGGGGACGGGTCGATTCTAGAATCCGGGAATTCCCAGCAGTCGGAGCCACTGCATCTCGTCGCTGACGGCCTGGCCCCGGACCCCTCGGATCAGGAGCCACGCCCACAGGATCAGCAGGGCCAGTCCGGCCAGGATCCCCAGGAACGTGCGGCCCCGGCTCGGGGTGGAATCCTGCTGCTCCTGGTTGCGTTCCTGGATCTTGCGCCGCTTGCGTTCGGACCGCTCGCGGTAGCCTTCGACCCGGGCCCGGATCTGCCGGACGGCCCCCGAGAGCAGAGGGATCTCGGCTCGAAGCGAGCCTTTGGCCCGAGGACGATCCTGGGGCGTCTCGGGGACCGGCTCGTCCAGCTTCCATCCGCAAGCCTCGCAGAATCTGGCGTCCTGCAGGACCTGGGCCTGGCAGTTCGGACAGGTGGACATGGGAGACTCCTCCTCGGCCGGACTAGGGACTTCTTCTTTCGGGTTGCCCGTCCGCGGGTGCCGAGCCGCCTCGGAACGTCCCGACCCGGGCATCCGCAGCCGCCATTCTCCTTCGAGGCCGGAGCCCCTTCCCGTTCGCCCTCAAGGGGGAGGAGCCTGGGCCTGCAGCGCCTTCTCCTGGGCCTGCAGGATCAGGGCTGCGCCTTCCCGGATTCTCTCCATGCCGGACTGGAGGTCCTCGCGCTCGTCGCTGGTGAAGAACTTCTCCAGCCTCTCGACTCCCTGTACGACGGCCCGGGTTCCCCGGTCCATCAACTCTCGGGTGGCCTGGGCGATCTGGCGGGCGGCCTCGCTGGGGAAGCCCTCGGGCAGCTTCATCGACTCGAACTGCTTGCGGCCCGAGCGGGCCTTCTGGGCGAACCACCCCACATGCCGGCGCAACTCCTCGCGTTCCCCCTCGCCGTGCAGGAATTCCTCGAGCGCGGATTCCAGGCGGACCAGGTTGGCAAAGGCCGTCTTTTCAGAGGTGGCTTCGCGGACCTCCATGGTCTGGGTGGGGATTCCGGCGATCTCGGGCAGGGTGGCGCCGCACTTCGAACAGGTCCGTGAACCCGCCGGGTTGGGGGCGGCGCAGCGTGGACAGGCGGCGCCTTGAGGCACTGCCGCCGCCAGGAGGGCCTGCTGGCTGGAGAGGAGCACTTCGCTGGCCTGCAGGAGGGCTTCGCAGCCGACCTTCAGGTGTTCGCGGTTGCGGTCTCGAAGGTAGCGGGCCATCTCGTCCAAGGCCGCACCCATCCGGTCCAGGGCCTTGGCGGCCGTGGGCAGCAGGCGTTCGACTTCTTCGTTCTCGGTGGGGGCATTGGACCAGGCCGCGAAGTCCTTGCGGAACTCGCCGTAGTGTCTGCGCATCCACTCCAGCCTCTCCGAGAGCGTGTCCGGGGGGAATTCTCCCTTGGCGACCCCGATGGCCACCCGCACCAGCTCCTGGATGTAGGGGGACTGAGAGAAGACCGGGAAGGATTCCTCTTCGACCCGCATCTCTTCGAAGACGGCGAAGAGATCCTCGACCGCGGTTCGACCTCTGGAACAACCCCGGGGCAGGCGTTCGGGATGGTGGTCCTTGATCCAGCCTTGCAGGTCGCGCAGGGCCTCCTTGAGTTCCACCAGGGCCTTCTCGACCCGGGCAGGAGCCGAGCGCGCCAGCGGCGTGCGGGGGCGAACCCGCATGGCGGCGGCGAATCGGCTCGCCAGCACCTCGGCGAACTCCGCCATGAACTTCAGGCGGTCGGCCAGCTCCGGGGCGTGGAGATCCGGGTGGCCGGGGTCCTCGGCCGCCTCGCGGGCGAGGCGGATCACGTCGTTGAAGTAGGGAGAACGGGAAAGCTCGAAGGGATCCATGCCGGGGCGCTTCGAGGCCGGCCTGGAGGAATCCCTGCATCAAGAGAAGCCACCCGGAGGGCGGCTTCTCGCAGAATCTCCAGGCCGGAGCCAGGAGGCGTCAGAACATCATGCAGGGGGGGCCGAAGGGGCCGAAGGGATTGCTCTTCCCACCCATGTGGGACCCGATGCCCCAACCGATGCCGCCGCCCAGCAGGCTCCCCAGGGCGGCTCCACCCATCATCCCCATGGGGCCCATGGTCGAGCCCAGGCCGACGCCCAGCAGCATGCCCAGGCTCGAGCCGATGGTGCCACCCGCGTAACCGCCCATCATGGCACCGGCGGGGTTGTAGGACATCATGGGAGCGCCCATCATCCCCATCCCGACGCCATACATGCCGCCCATGAAGCCCATGGGAGCCATGCCCCACATGGGGCTCATTCCACATCCGAAGCCGATCCCAGGCATGAACATCCGCGTCTTCGTCTCCCTTTCGGGTATCTCCAGGTCATCCTACCAGGGCGGGAAGGGATCGGCAATCGAACTATTGTTCTATGCGGCGTCTGATGGTGCTCCTGAATCTTCTTGACTTCCCGTATCTTCTTGTTCTCTGCTGGATGCCTGGGTGCAGGTAAAGACCCTGTGAACATTCCGGCGGATGCCGAGGAGGGGGGCTGAAGGGGGGCCTGGAACCTCGGCGAAAGGGGGGCCGGGGGGCAGACCTGGCGCGATTCGGGCCTCCTGGAGGTTGCCTTGCGGTTTCTGTCCACCGTGCTGTTCCTGGTCGTGCTCCTGGCACCCGCCTGGGCCGCGCCCCTTCGAACCCTGCGCTTCGTGCAGTGGTCGGATCTGCACTGGGGGCACGAACAGACCCGGCCTGCAGATTGGGAGAAGGCCTGCCGCGAGGGGCTGGCTCTGCGCCCGGAGGCGCTCGTGCTGACCGGCGACCTGGTGGACAACAAGTGCCCGCCCGAGGAATTCGCGCGGCGCACCGAGGTCTTCCTGGCGACCCACGCGGCGCCACTCCGGGCCGCGGGGGTCCCCCTGGTCCTGTCCCTGGGCAACAACGACCTGCCGTTGAACTACCAGACCGATCCCGGCCAGATGGCCGAGGTCCTGACCACCTGGCGACGCCACCTGGGGCCGGCCTTCTATCTGGATGAACTGGGCAACGGAGTCTGCCCTCGGCCCGTGGCCGGGATCACCTGGATCTCGTTGAACTCCCTGGTCTTCTCGCCCCTGAATCAGTATGAAGGACGGGGCCTGCAGGCGCGCCGCACCATGACATGGCTGGATCGGCAACTGGCCGCCCTGCCCGCCGATCGCCCGGTGGTGATCGCGTCGCACATCCCCCCCACGTGGGATCAGTTCGGGCACGCTCCGGCCTGGGAACCAGCCGAGATTCGGCGATTCGAGCAGGTCCTTGAAGGCCGTCGGGCACCGGTCGTCGTGCTCAGCGGCCACTTCCACCGCAACGAACTGCACGCCCTTTCCCTGACGGACGGACGGGCTGTTCCCATCCTGGATGCGGGGGCCATCTCCGGCAAGTACGGCTACCGGCCGAACTGGCGGAGCCACCAGTGGATGCTCGATTCGCGCTCGTGGCCGCAACGGATCCGCTGGCGCAACCGGTATCCTGCCAATCCGGCGTGGGACCAGGCCTGGCAGGTGGACCGCCCCCACCTGTCCCGGACCTGGTCGCTCTACGTGATCCGGCTGGCCGGCGACTCCCGCTTCTTCCTCGACTACATGCGGGACTTCTGGGCCAACCAGGACTCCTGGCGGGCCAACGCCCTCCAGCCTGGCGTCCGCCGAGGAGTCCTGGACGAGTTCTTCGTCCGTCCGCGCCTGGGGGCCGGGCAGGCCCGGGTCCGGATTCGGGTCTCCGCAGGGGCCTGACCGTCCCAACCCAGACCAGAAGGTGCGCCGAGGTGCCGACTTCGGGTTGCGCCAGCGGCCAGGCCTTGTCGCAGAGGGCCTACTTCCCGTCGCGCCAGCGGCGCAGGCGATCCAGGAGGTCGACGATCCGGCTCAGGAACTCGGCTGGAGGCGGATACTGCTTGCTTCCCGCGGCTCGGCCGAAGAGCCCCTCGAAGAGCAGGGACTTCTGCTCATAGCGTGAGGGCCAGCCCGTGGCCTGCTGCAGCTTGTCTCGCTGGGAGGCGGTGATCTCGGGATAGAAGGGCAGGACCACCCACATCTGTCCGTCGCGGACCCGGATGGCGGGGATCAAGAGGTCCAGGGCCCTCAGTTTGACTTCTGCAAGCCTGAGCAGGTTCTCGGCCTCGTCGGGCAGGGGGCCGTAGCGGTCCCGCAGCTCGGCCCGGACCTCGGTCAGTTGCTCGGCGCTTCGCACCTGGGCGATCTTCTTGTACAGGGTCACCTTCTGCCGGGGATCCCCCACGAAGGCGTCGGGCAGGCCCGCGGGGACCGGGATCTCCAGGACCGTCGAGAACTCGGCCTCGGCCGGCTTCTCGCCGCGCAGTTCCTGCACCGTCTCGTTGAGCATCTTGCAGTACAGGTCGAAGCCGACCGCCGCCACGTGGCCGGACTGCTCGGCCCCCAGGATGTCGCCCGCCCCGCGGATCTCCAGGTCGCGAAGGGCCACCTGGAAGCCGGCTCCGAGCTGGGTGAAGTCCCGGATCGTCTCCAGGCGCCGCTCGGCCTCGTCGCTGAGCTTGCGGGTCGGCGAATACAGCAGGTAGCAGTAGCCCTGCTGGGCTGAACGCCCCACCCGGCCGCGCAACTGGTAGAGCTGCGCCAGGCCGAAATTCTGGGCGTTGTTGATCATGATGGTGTTGGCGTTGGGGATGTCCAGGCCGCTCTCGATGATGGTGGTGCAGACCAGGATGTCCTGCTCGCCCTCGTAGAAGTCCATCATCACCTTCTCGAGCTGGCCCTCGGGCATCTGGCCGTGACCCACGGCGATGCGGGCCTGGGGAACCAGGCGGCGCAGGTCGGCGGCCACCCTCTCGATCCCCTGGACCCGGTTGTGCACGTAGTAGATCTGGCCTTCGCGAGCCAACTCCCGGGTGATGGCGGCCTTGACCAGGTCGGGGTGATGCTCGAAGAGGTAGGTCTTGATGGGAAGCCGTTCCTCGGGGGGGGTCTCGATCAGGGACATCTCGCGGATCCCGGACATCGACATCTGCAGGGTGCGGGGAATGGGCGTCGCGCTCATGGTCAGGACGTCCACCGAGGCGCGCATCTCCTTGAGGCGCTCCTTGTGGACCACGCCGAACTTGTGCTCCTCGTCCACCACCAGGAGCCCCAGGTTCTTGAAGCGGATGTCCTGGGAGAGCAGGCGGTGGGTGCCGATGACGACGTCCACCTCCCCTCGGCTCATCTCCTCGACCACCCGGGCCTGCTCGCGATCGGTCCGGAAGCGCGACAGCAGCCGAACGGTCAAGGGATAGGAGGCCATCCGCTCGGAGAAGGTCTGGAAGTGCTGGTGGGCCAGCACGGTGGTGGGCACCAGGATGGCCACCTGACGGCCTTCAGCCACGGCCTTGAAGGCCGCTCGCAGGGCCACTTCGGTCTTGCCGTAGCCCACGTCTCCGCAGACCAGTCGGTCCATGGGACGGGTGCTCTCCATGTCGGCCTTGACCTCCCGGATGGCCCGCAACTGGTCCGGCGTCTCCTGGTAGGGGAAGGCATCCTCCATCTCCCTCTGCCAGTCGGTGTCCGGGGGGTAGGCATAGCCGTGAGCGGTCTCGCGCATGGCGTAGATGCGCAGAAGCTCGAGGGCGATGCGCTGGGTCTCCTCCTTGATGCGTGCCCGGGTCTTCTTCCACTCCTGTCCGCCCATCCGGGACAGGGGAGGGACCTTGTCCTCGATGCCCTGATACTTCTGGATCAGGTCGAGTTGCTCGACGGGCACGTAGAGGCTGTCGCCCTTGGCGTATTCCAGGTGCAGGAAGTCCCGGCAGACCCCCTGCAGGGCCAGGGTCTTGACCCCCAGATAGCGGCCGATGCCGTGCTGGAGGTGGACCACCAGGTCTCCAGGCTGAAGCTCGTCCACCCGGATCAGGCTTCCCCGGTCCACGCTCCGGCTGGGCCGGCGGGCGCGACGCTGTCCGACGATCTCGCGGTCCGTCAGGAAGACCAGCGGGCCATCGGGCAGGTGGACCCGGAACCCCTCCGAGGCGGCTCCCTGGGCCAGCAGGACCTGGCCGGGTCTCAGCGACGCGACGGGTTCGGTCAGGACCTGCTCCACCTCTCGCTGGCGGAAGAGCTCCTTCAGCCGCAGATACTGCCGGCTGAGCACCACCACCCGGCAGCCCTGCTCCTGCCATTGGGGAATCGTCTGGAGCATCCCCTCGACGCGGTCGGCGAAGCCGGCCTCCAGCTCGAACGAGAAGGCCAGGGTGTCCTGCTCGCGGGGGGCCGCCGTGGATCCCTCCCAGGCGGTGAAGTGGATCCTCCGGAAGGGGGCCAGCATCTCCTCCACCCGCTCCCAGGCCCCCTCACCGCCTTGCTCGGCCCACTCCTGGTACCATTCCATGGCGTTCAGGCGCAGTTGAGCGGGCTCTTCCAGGCAGATGCAGGAGCGCTCCGGCAGGTAGTCGCTCAGCCAGGCCCCTTCGACGTCCTCCCGGGCGGGCAGGAGCAGCACCTCCTGCATGGGGGTGCTGGAACGCTGGGTGTCTACGTCGAAACGCCGCATGGATTCGACTTCGTCGCCGAAGAGCTCCATGCGCACCGGGTCCCCGGTGATCGGATAGACGTCCACGATGCCGCCGCGCACCGACACCTCTCCGCGCCGCTCCACCATCGGGACGCGGTGGTACCCCTCGTTCAGGAGCAGCTCCAGGAGCAGCTCCAGGTCGATGAGCTCGCCCTGGCGCAGCGAGATCTTGCCTCGCTGGAGGTGCTCGACGCGGACGGTGGGCTGCAGCATGGCGCGAACGGGAGCGACCACGAGCAGGGGGTCGCCGGCGTCCAGGGCCTGCAGGATCGACATCCGCTCGGGGTCTGCCGCCCGTCCCCCCTGACCGGCTTCCCGGGCCACCTCCCGTTCCGGAAACAGGTGCGCCCGCTCTCCGGTGGGCACGAAGGACTGCAGGTCCTGGACCAGCCGCTCGGCGGCATCGGCGGTGGGGGTGAGCCACACGAGGGGCCCCCGGACGCGGCGGCGCAAGGCGGCCAGAAGGACCGGGCGCGACGAGCGGACGGTGCCGCTGCACCACGACTCCTGGCCGGCTTCGAGCCGTCGAAGAAGCTCCTGGAAGGCCGGCAGGGCCTGAATGGGGGTGAAGACCGCCTCGAGAAGGGCGGCCGGGGCGACGGTGATGCTCATGGACTCTGCTCCGGAGGAGGGGGGGCCGACCTGAATCCGCCACCTACCGTGGCATTCGGCCGCCGATCCATTTGTGGCCCACCCACACCCAGGTGTGGGTGGCAAGGGCCCGTCTGCGTCGTCAGGCGCACCTCTGCGGTGCTCACGTAGTTTCCAACTACGCTCCGCTCCTCAGAACGCACGCCTTCCTTGCATCCAGACCCGCCTCGACGCCCTCGGTTCTCACGCCAGGCAGCGGATTCAGGCCCGACGGTCCTGGCCCTGATCTTTGAGGAGTCTATCCCGCGAGGGAGCTTTCGGCAAGGGTCGCTCGGCGCGAACTGGTGCTCGATCTCGACAGACCAGGAGTCGCGCTCTTCTTCAAGAATGGTGCTCTTCTTGTGAAGAGGCTCCAACCTGTCCACCGCTGGATCTGGAGAGGCTCTGGTCGAAGAAACTGCACCCTTCGGGGTTCCTGAGGAAGGGATCGATGGCAGCCCAGTCTGGTAGTCCAAGCGGGGGATCTCCACGGCTTCGTCTGTTCCTGGTGGCGGGCGTCCGGGTCGTCGGGGTGATCCTGGCCCTGGCCCTGACGGGTGGGAATCGGGACGCGTGCAATCCCCTGCCGGCGATTCTCGAGCAGATGCCGGGCATCCTGACCGGCGCCGTGGTGCTGTACCATCTCTGTGCCGGCTATCTCAGCTTTCGGGCCCCTTCGCGGGGCCTGCTGGCCCTGCTGGTCCTGTTCCTGGATACGCTGATGGGCGTGGGCCTGACCTATTTCTTCGGGCCGCCCTACCTGATCCTCGGCTTCACGCTGCCGGTCCTGTCGACCGCCTTCTATTACGGCACGACGGGGGCCTTGATGGCCGTCGTGGTCGGTGGACTCTTCTACGGGGTCATCCTGCTCTTCTCGCTGGTGGCCCGGCTGGAGCCCGGCGAGGTCGGCAATTTCTTCAAGCTGACCGGCGTGCAGGGCGCGGTGACGCTCCTGTTGCTGTGGCTCTACTCGATCTGCATCGGGGAGGGCGAGGACCGCGTGCGTCTCGAGGAGCGCTCCCGCCAGGAGAAGGACCTGCTCTTCCAGGAGATTCAGGCGGCCAAATCCGAGGTCGGCCAGATCTACAGCGAGGTGGCCGACCGCGAGAACGCCCTGATCACCGTGAAACGCGAACTGGGCGAGGCGAGAGAGGAACTGGAGAGCAGCTTCAAACGTCTGCATGAGGCTCGCCTGGCGGCCCAGGCTGCCGAGAAGCTGGCCGAGGACCAGGGGCGTGAGGTCTCTCAACAGGCCCGCCGTGAGAAGATGCAGATGCAGCGGCAACTGGCTCGTCTGCAGAAGAAGTTCGAACGTCAGAATCGTCTGGTCGAGGTCTTTCGGCAGGTCTCCTCCAACCTGGCCCTCTCCGATGCCCTGCTGGCGGTCACCGAGCAGTTGCAGGCCCTCCTGCCCAGCCAGAGCTGCGTGATCTTCATGGTCGATGACGTGGAGGGCCACCGCGAGCTCTTCGCAGAGGTTGCGGCCAGCCCCTATACGGACCTCTTCCGGAACTACAGCCTGCAGATCGGGGAGGGGGCACCCGGGCACGTGGCCTCCCGCCTGGAGCCTCTGAAGATCGATCGGGGCGCGGTGACGGTCGACGGTCGCGAGCTGCCCACGGTGGTGCCGGAAGAGAAGAGCGCCCTCATCGCCCCCCTGGCGACCAAGGCCGACACGTTGGGGACCGTGTACCTGGGTCGCGCCAAGGAGAACGCCTTTACGGAAGACGATCTGGACATGCTTGCGGATTTCTGCGAGCTGGCCAGCGTCGCCCTGGGGAATGCGATCCTGTTCCAGCGCGCCGTGACCCACGGAATCCATGACCCGCTGACCAACCTGTACAACAGCCTCTACCTGGAAGAGCGGATGCGCGAGGAGGTCAAGCGCGGCCGGCGCTACACCTATCCCGTCTCGCTGGTCTTGATGGATCTGGACGGTTTCGGAGAGGTGAACCAGACGGTCGGTCAGGAGGCCGGCGACAGCGTGCTGCGCGGGGTGGCCGAGATCCTCCGCTCCTGCACCCGCGAGTCGGATGTCCTGGCTCGGCTTGAAGGCGACGACTTCGCCCTGCTGGTGGTGCACTCCGACCGCAACAGCGCGTTCAACGTGGCCGAGAGGGTTCGGAGCCTGGTCGAAGGGTACACCTTCGGTCAGGGGCCTCGCAAGGTCCGGATCACGGCTTCCTTCGGAGTGGCCGGGATCCCGCACGATGCCGTCAACGAAGAGCAGTTGACCATGCGGGCCACCGCGGCGCTGCAGCAGGCCCGCAGCTCCGGTGGCAACACCGTCTCTTTCTGGAGTGGAGCCGGGGCCTGAGCCTGGAGGGGCCGACGCTTGCAGACCGAAGGCCCGGGGATGCCAGGAACCCAGCCGGAAACCCCTCGGTCGCCTCGCCGGGTTCTTTCCGCCCCCGCTGTGTCGCAAAATGTCTCATTTGCCTCAAGCAAACCGCAACTTTTTGCTCCTGGCGGGGACAAAAAATCCCTCGACGATGCTCGGTCGAGGTTTCTGACCGGGCCCCTAGACCCTGCCCCTTCAGAACGGCTTCCTGGTCGCGTCCTGGAGCGTCTGCTGGCGGGGGGGCCGGCCCGGATTGCGGAATCCCTTCAAGCCCTGAAGGCCGAGTCGGTCCGATCGGCGCCGGCAGGTCCCCCCCTTCCCTCGGGCAATCCGCCCTCAGGGCTCACCGACCCGGCGGTCTGCCGGTGGAACTGGGGAGCCTTCCTGGGCGGCGGGCTCTGGGCCCTGTCTCACCGGATGCTCTTGCTGGGGCTCCTGTTGCTGCTCTTCTTCTGGACCTTCCCGCTTCCCAACATCCTGATGGGTCGCTTTGGTGGCCAGATGGCCTGGCGTCAGCGCCCGTTCGCGGACCTCGAGCAGTATCGGGCTGTCCAGGGAGCCTGGACACGGGCGGGGGTGCTGGTGGTCCTGGTCCACGCCCTTCTGGTCG
>Ga0334898_1003471_pt1 | contig 12708 bp, 6 predicted proteins | sample GraSluR3_MG_10_FD_207228 | JGI IMG/M metagenome (GOLD analysis project Ga0334898, IMG submission 207228) | Sludge microbial communities from methane-producing bioreactor in Wageningen University, Netherlands - Granular Sludge_3_08-R3 | ecosystem: Engineered > Bioreactor > Anaerobic > Unclassified... | reverse complement strand
CAGGGGCTGCATTTGCTTCCAAATTTATGAAAAAAAAGGAGACAACCGTTTGTTTCCTGGGCGATGGTGCAGTGCACCAGGGAGCGTTCCATGAAGCGGTAAATCTTGCCGGAATATGGAGTTTGCCCATTGTATATTTTATCGAAAATAATCAGTATGCTGTAGGAACATCGGTAATGGAGGCAGCAGGCATGGAAGACCTGGCCCAAAAAGGGAGCGCCTACCGGTGTGCCAGCAGGATTGTCGATGGAATGGACCCCCTGGCAGTAATGCTTTCTTTAAATGAAGCAAAAAAGATAATCGAAGAATTAAATATGCCCGTCTTGATAGAGGCAAAATGCTATCGGTTTCCACACCATTCAGGACCGGTATCGGGTAGTAATTTTGGATACCGGACTAAAGAGGAAGAAGAAAAATGGAGGGATAAAGACCCTTTTACCGCTTATCCAGAGAAACTAATAAAATACAACCTTCTTAGCAGAGAGCAAATATCACAACTAAAAGAAAAAGCAGGCGAAATTGTGCAAACAGCCTTGAATTATTGTACCATCTCTAAAGACAATAAATTTTTTGTAAGAGCCGGACTTTGGCCCGACACTAAAAAAGTAGAAGAAGGATTAAGAAGTGACGGTGCAGAGTTTAATGATATCCAATTTAAAGAGAAAGTAGATTTTACAGAATTTGAAGAAACGATCTATTCAGATGCCATTGCTGCCGTAACAGGCAGGAATATGGAAAAAGACAATAATGTTTTTGTTTTGGGGGAAGAGGTCGCCAATTTTGGCGGAGGCCCTTACGGGGCGACAAAAGGGTTATTTCAGAAATACCCTGAAAGGGTACTTAATACGCCTATTTCAGAAGCAGGTTTTACCGGTCTTGCCGGTGGAGCGGCAATGGATGGCCTTCGCCCTGTTGTCGAGATTATGTTTGCGGATTTTACACTCGTCGCTGCTGACCAGTTATTTAACCAGATAGGTAAACTACGGCACATGTATGGCAATACAACCCATATGCCCGTTGTAGTGAGGATAAGGATTGCCACCGGATGTGGTTACGGGGGCCAACATTCCATGGATCCGGTCGGTCTTTATGCACTGTTCAGCGGATGGCGTATTATCGCTCCTTCCAATGCATTTGATTATATCGGGCTATTCAATTCTGCCATTAGATGCACAGATCCGGTTTTGTTGCTGGAACACAACAAAATTTACCCGTTAAAATATGATATTCCATCAGGCAACCTGGATTACTTCGTAAAAATGGGAAAGGCTAACATAATCCGTCCGGGGAGCCATGTAACTGTTCTGACCTACTCTTCGGGTGTAAATTTATGCATCCAAGCAGCGAAGGAAATGGAAAGAGAAAAAATTGAGGCAGAAATTATCGATTTGCGGACTGTAAGCCCAAAGGATATTGATTATGAACTGATTGGCCAGTCCTTAAAAAAAACTGGTGCTATCCTTGTTGTTGAGCAGGCATCTAAAAGTTTGGGAATCGGAAAAGGTATTGCATACGAATGCCAGATGCGTTTTTTTGATTACCTGGACAGTCCTATTGCACTGGTCAGCAGCCTGGATATTCCGCCTCCCGTTTCAAAACCGCTTGAAGAAGAATGCATGCCTGGTATAAACCAGGTCATGGATATGATTATAAGGGTAGCCCTGAGAAAAGTATAAACCACCCTTTACCAAAAATGGATTCGGATAGGCGATTTTTGGTATTTGTTGAACGAAAAAAATATAACAAAAAAGAAGATAAATGGCAGTACCGGTAATTATGCCCCGGCAGGGGCAATCAGTAGAAAGTTGCATTCTAGGAGAATGGCACAGGCAAGTTGGTGAGCAGGTGAAAACAGGCGATATTCTGTTTTCATATGAAACAGATAAAGCCACTTTTGACGAGGAAGCAAAAGCGGAGGGGGAGTTGCTGGCTATTTTTTACAAAGAAGGGGATGAGGTTCCGGTATTGACCAATATTGCCGTTATCGGTAAAGAAGGAGAGAATGCAGATGAATTCCGTCCAGGCGGGGGAAGCTCACAGGTTCAGGCTAAAGAGACAACGTCTGTGGAAGAAGTTAAAGAAACTGACCCAAGAGAGGATAACGTTCTGCCGGTATCCAGGGAAAAAGCAGAGATTCCTTTAACCAAAGAGGACGGAAGAATTAAAATATCCCCTTTAGCCAGGGCAAAAGCCAAAAAGTCGGGGATTGAATACGAAAAAATAAACGGCTCAGGTCCCAATGGCCGGATTATAGCAAAAGACATTGAAGCGGTTATTGCTTCCACTGAACAATTCGAGGAACTAGAACAAACAACAAAGGAAAGTTTCATCCGTGAACCCGGAAAAATGAAAGTTGAAACCGGCGTTAGCTGGAAAAAAGATTCGGTTTCGTTAAATCCGGTTTATGAGGATGATTTTGAGGAGAAAAAGTTAAGTCGGGTGCGTAAACTGATAGCTAAAACAATGCACGCGTCACTGCAAAACTCGGCACAGCTAACTCACCATATGAGTGCTGATGCAAGAAACATACTATCTCTGCGTAAGCAATTGAAGAAAGATTATGAGGACGAGAAAAAAACTGAAAATATTACCATTAATGACCTGGTTTGTTTTGCTGTTATCCGGGCTTTGAAGAAATGGCCGCAAGTCAATACCCATTTTTTTGGTGAAAGTATGCGCTGGTTTAAAAAAATCCATTTGGGAATTGCAGTAGATACACAACGCGGGTTGATGGTACCAGTTGTTCAAAATGCAGACGACCTTTCCCTTGAAGGGCTTTCATCCAGGATAAATTCACTGGCTGTGCAATGCCGGAAAGGGAGTATTAATCCAGAGTTGTTATCACCTGAATCTGCAACATTTACTGTTTCAAACCTTGGGAACTATGGTGTAGAAGTATTCACTCCCATAATCAATCTGCCCCAGTCAGCGATTCTTGGTGTTTGTGCTATTAATCCACGACCAAAAGATTTGGGAGATGGTGTATTTGGTTTTGTTCCCATGATAGGTTTGTCGCTCACATACAACCACCAGGCCTTGGATGGGGGTGAAGCTACTCTGTTTTTGCGTGAGGTTAAAGAGCAGATTGAATACTTTCAAATGAATTATTTAATGAAATAGAGTTATTAATTATTTCTGAGAAAATGAAAAGGATTAGAGTTAAACGTCGAGATTTTATAAAAAAAGCAGGGCAAGTGGCATTGACTGCAGCCGCTATGGGGCCACTAAGTGCTTTTTCATCCATGACTGCTAATTCATTTAAAAAAAAGTCTTTCCAATCGCGAGGTTCTCAACGTCTAAGTATTTCAAAGCTAAAACAGTGGGAAGAATGGGGTTATGGGATGTTCATCCATTTTGGACTTCCTACCTATACAGGTTGGCCATATAATTTTAAAAGTGGCTCACATAAAATTGAAGATCTGAGAAAGATGTATAATCCAGATAAATTAGATGTAGATCAGTGGGTTTGTGTTGCACGTGATGCCGGAATGAAATATGTTGTACTTACTGCAAAGCATGATCTTGGATTCTGTTTATGGCCTAGTAAACATACTGATAATTCTATTGTCAACAGTCCTTATAACACTGATGTAGTGGAAAAATTGGTGAAATCATGCAAAACAAGAGGGGTTAAGCCAGGTCTCTACTATAGTTCATCAGATCCATATCATCTTTTTGGAAGTCTCACAAGAAGTAATGCTAAACGCAGTTTCATGAAATCCTTTCCCAAGACGCAGGAAGAGGACTTACCTCCTTACACTACGAGTGTTTACCAGACTTTTATGACAGCCCAGATAACTGAATTGTTAACCAAATACGGACCAATTGCTGAAATATGGATTGATGTACCGGGAGAATTAGGCTGGGGATATCGTACCTTCTTATATAATTACATGGCGGAGTTGCAGCCTGAGATATATATAATGATGAACAAGGGCGTGCCGGACAGCACACAATTTAATTATCATTATTTTTTTCCTACTGATCTGTTGGCTATTGAAAGGGGCATGCCTCCAGAGAGCGGATACCAGAAATGGCGCACCGTCGAAGGCAAGGATTATTATATGCCCGGTGAAGTTTGTGATCCGATTGGTAAAAGTTGGTTTTACGTTGAGTCTGAACCGCCTCGTCCCGACCTGGTTGAGCAATATCTGGCCTGTCGAGAGCGGGGTGTTAATCTTTTACTGAATGTTCCGCCTGACAAACACGGACTTATCACCGATGAATACGTAAGTGCATTAATGCAGATGCAAAAGGAAGCAAAAATTGGATAACAAGAATTTTTAAATCAGATATTAATAAATAATTGTTGTCATATTATTTTATGAACAATTAATAAAAAATTATCAGACAATTAAGTAATAAAAAATTAAAACAGGATCATGAAAAAAAATAATTATGGAAAAAACGGATTAAAGGCAATATTTCTTATAATACTACACTTATTGTTATTTTTTAATTTATCACTTGCAGGCGAAAATCCGGTTGATCCATCTGCAATAGATTATACCGGTAGAAAGGGAGTTATCATTTATGTTTCAAAAACGGGTGATAATTTGGACGGAAGCAGTTGGGAAAAAGCTTATCATACCATACAGGCGGGATTATCCGCTGTTCCTGACGAAAAAGGAGGGCATGTGATCATTGTTCGTCCTGACACTTATGTTGAAGCCAATTTGTGTACCGCATACAAGGGAGCTAAGGGATCCTATAACCTTTTGGTGGGGGATAGTGAAGGTCTTTATGGCTCGGGTACTAAGGGACGGATTATCATTGATGCAGGTGATCCGCAGAAAGGTTTTAAGAGTTATGACTGGTGGAGTACCATTCGTGCCACGACCATAGGATGGAGACCTGAATATAAAGATGAGACATTCTCAAGTATATGCTGGGACAGATGGATACTTCAGGATTTGTATACTTCCGGTGGAGATGCCGGTTTTTTCTGGGATCTCACTGATAAGAGCGGTGAAGGTTTTACAGTGATTGTGGAAGATTGCGTTAGCATAGGACGTGCTTTTGGAGGAGGTGTCTGTTATCCTGTTGTCCGTCCTGATGAGCCGAGCATTTTCCGCAGAAGCTATTTTCTTGCCCTTGACTGGGTCGGAGATACAGGGGCTATACTTATAGGAGGCTGGGAAGACGACATGCCCGGATTTCCTCATTTAATTTTGGAGGATTGCACGCTTGTTCATCCTGACAATGCTTTGGCATTGTCTTATGCAAGCAATTGTTCCAAAGTAAAGGCTGTTGACTGCCGTTTTATTGTATTAAACTTTACCCAACCGGAAATGGGAGGCAAATCAACAGGTATTATATGCACTGAGGGACATGGTCCGAAAGGTAAGTTACATGTTGATCTCGAAGATTGCATTCTTGCCGGTTATAGTGTATTTACCAATGGTAAAGACGGGGAGGTCGTCAGTTACACTACAAAGGGAAAAGTACAGGCTTACGTCCAGTTCAAACAATCGGTACCGGAAGGATTTGAGCGTATCAATCTCTGGCCTGCACAATTGTTTGATGAAATAGCAATACCGATGGTGAATGTTAAACTATAAAAAAGTATATCATGAAAGTTAAGAAATTATGTTTTCTTCTTATTTTGTTAGGTTTCTGGGGATGCAATAAAGGTAAAATTACAAATACCCAAAACAATCAACAATCAGTCAATCAAATGCCTACATTGATAAAACTACCATTTGCTTTTTCTCAAGATCGGCGAACACCTATGGAAACTACTCCAGTTATTTTCAATTCTCGTCTTTTGTTAGTGGCAAACTATAGACCATCTGGTCCAACTAGTGCAGAAGATAAAAATTCGTTTTTATATATTGATGATCTAGAGACCGGAAAAGAAATAACACGTTTTGGGGTGGCACATTCATTTGTAAGTGCAATTGTAAATGGTGATGATTTACATGTTTTTGCTCTTGATTTTTCTGATTCCGGTGAAGTATGGAAGTCAAATGGCATCAATCATTTTATTTCAAATGATTTAGAAAATTGGAGAAAAGAAAAGGTAATTCTACCTGAAGGCGATGAGCTTCTCTTTAATACTTCTGTATGTCGCGACGACAAGGGCTTTCTTATGGCTTATGAGTCAAACGAACCAGTTAAATTTTGTTTTAAGTTCGCCCGTTCAAATGATTTGTCAAAGTGGGAAAAGATACCTGATCTTGTTTTTACAGGAGAGCATAATGAATATTCAGCCTGTCCTGTTATCAGATATAGCAAGCCATATTACTATGTAATATATCTACACGCACCTATTCCAAATCATAATGGGTGGATTTCATATTTAGCGCGTTCAAAAGATTTAAATATTTGGGAGTTAAGCCCTTTTAATCCAGTGTTGGAGGCAGAAGGAGGAGAAGGAATTAATAACTCTGATGTTGATATTCTTGAGTACAAAGAGAAAACTTATCTTTTCTATGCTACTGGAGACCAGGCATCATGGGGGACAGTGCGTGTGGCAATGTTCGATGGTCCATTAAGGGAATTCTTTGAAAGTCATTTCCCAAGTGAAATGAAATTTACAAAATTTTCGGCAATAAAATAAATTATTTTCAATGAAACCAATTCATTTCATAATAAAAAAGTTATTATTTATAATATTTTCAATGTTTTATTGGAGTTGTTTTTCACTTCTCGGGCAGCAATTAGATAGTGAAAGTAAAATTTACTCTTCATTTGATCCAGACTCTTTTGAATGGGACATTGCATGGCCCGGTCTTATATCCCAATATGATCTTGTATACAAAAGTCCCCCAATTGATCCAATGCAGGGCATACCTTTGGGAAATGGTGATGTAGGGGGATTATTCTGGTGCGAAGATTCGAAAATAATTATTGTGGTTAACAAGTGCGATTTAATTGATAACACACTCCTACACGCTTCCCGTATTATCATCGATTTTAAATTTCCGGTTTTTAGTGCTATGTACCTTTCCGATTTTGATGCCCGGCTCAATCTTTCCAATGCTTCGTTAAACCTTGAAGCAACCAGTCCTTTCGGTAAAGTTGGCCTGAAAGCATTTATCGATCATAGATCAGGAATTCTTTTGTGTGATTTGGAAAGTGATTTAGATGAAAATGTACCATTAGAGGTATCAATTGAAAGGTTTGGTTCACGGTCTTTTTCAGCCTGGTATAGTCAGATAAACAGGGATGCTGTCATTGGATTATCAGGGACTGATTCTTTTGCAGATGATAATAGCATTTCTATTACACAAAAACTTTCAAGCGGAACTTTTGCTATTGGGGGCGGTGTAATTAATGACAATGGTTTAACAGTAAACTATTTCCGCGAGCATTCCCGAAGTACAGTAATCCAACTCTCTGGGAATCATCAAAAGAATGCGCAGATTGCTTTTGCTGTCACATCCCCAGGAGATGGTGATCCTGTTGCCGAAGTAAAAAAAATGCTTACGCATATACAAAAAATTGGATTTGAGCAGTTCAAAAAATCTAATAAAGAAGCTTGGAAATCCATTTGGAATCGTTCGTTTATGGATTACGGTGATGATTACCTGAATAACCTATGGCATCTAACGATGTATTATGCAAACGCCTCACAAGGAGGTAAATATCCCGGAAGGTTTGTAAATGGTTTATGGGGTTGGAGTCGCGATGTGCAGAACTGGAATTATTATTTCCACTGGAACCAACAGCAATTGTACTGGCCACTTAATACCGCAGGTTTTCATGAGTTGATTGATCCGTACCTTGATTTTAGGTTCAATTCACTGACCCATGCGAAAAAGGATGCAAGAAAAATTTTTAATACTGAAGGGGCTTTTATATCTGATGTGGTCTATTTCGATGGATCGAATATGTTAGACCGAACTGATAATCATACACCGGTAGCTGAAATTGCGCTCGAATTCTGGAGGCAATACCAATACACTGGGGACAAACAATTTCTGAAAGAAAAAGCTCTTCCATTTATTCTTGAGGCTGCTAAATTTTTTGAATCCCTTTTGGTAAAAGATGAAAATGGGTTATATCATACCAGCGAAAGTACCGGATATGAAGGATGGATCAAGTTAAAAGACGGCCTGACAGATCTGGTTTATACTCAAGTTATATTAGAAACGGCACTGGAAGCATTGAAAGCTGCAAATAGGGATATTAGAGAAGCAAAAAAGTGGAAAGAAATAGTCAATTATCTTGCTCCACTGCCGATTGTAGAAACCGATGAAGCAACTATTTTTAATAATGAAAATAGTTTTAAACTAAATCGAGGATTCTTTAAGGGTGAAACCACGCTGACAAATAAAATATTTGCAGCAGGTTGGGGGATTGAAGAAAATGATTGGCTCACGGTTTATTATCCTGATAATGATACAACACGTTATGGCTTAAAATTACTAGATGGTATATTCCCGAGTGTTCCATTTTCTCCCGTTTTTCCATCTGGTTTAATCGGGCTTGCACAAAAAAATGATACCTTATTTGATATTATGACAACGACTACGCTTTTATATGGTTCGGAAGTTACTGGTTGGGACCCAGTTCCTATCGCATTGGCAAGGTTGGGACTTTCCAAAGAATTATCTGTTGATTTGGAGCGTTTTCCAGGAAGGTGGCAAATCTATTGCAACGGCTGGGGCCATTGGGGGCTTGAACATGATGTATATGGAAAAGACTATCATCAAATAGAGAAGGATGCTAATTGTTTTTTCAGAACCTATGAAGTGCAAGATATCGTTAGTGACGAAAAGTTTCCTTTACGGATGTGGCCGTTCCGTTACACATCGATGGAATCGATGTCGGTTTTGGCAACTGCTATGAACGAGTCACTGCTCCAAAGTTATGATGGTGTTTTAAGAATTTTCCCGGCATTTCCTGCAAATAAAAAAGGTCGTTTTACACTCCATGCTGTTGGAGGTTTTATTGTTTCTTCAGAGATTAAGTCTGGGGAAGTGCAATGGATAGGTATTAAAAGTTTATCAGGAAAACCCTGCAAACTGGAATTGCCCTGGGACAAGGCAGTTATACATTCAAATCTAAAAAACAATAGTCAGGTGATAGGTGGAAGTATGGCAGAAATAAAAACAGAAAAAAATGAAGTCATGCTAATATTACCTGAAGGTCAAAGCCCTCGACCGTGGAAAGTTGTCAGAGAGGAACCAATACCTAATGATAATGTTCGGTATCATTCTTCAGGGAAAGCACAATTGGGAGTTCCCAGGATGTTTTAAATATAAAAGAACGGTCGAATAAACTAAAAAGGATAAAAATGAATTGGTTAATAATCGTTATTTCAATATTTTTTCTTTATAGCTGCAATAAGGCATCCGATAAATCAAACAGTCTGATAATTTCAGAGGATTTAAATTTTTTGCCAACAGAGGAAACTATAAGTACGGATTCAATAAAAATAAAACCCGGCGACATTATTTGGTCTGAGAAACCAGCATCCGAATGGGCAGAGGGTTACCCCATAGGGAATGGGAGGATTGGAGGGATGTTACTTGGAGTTCCTCATCACGAACGGATAGCATTAAATCATGACTTGTTATGGAGGCAATACTGGACATACCAAAAACATAACACATCAGCAGATATAGCGAGAATTAGGGAACATTGCTTGAGAAATGAATGGAATGAAGCAGAATCTATAGCATTAAAAAAAATCGCAGCAACTGGAAAGCCAATTTATGTAAACCCCTATGTCCCTGTAGGAGATATGTATATAAATCTGAATTCCCCGGGTAGTGATGTTAAAGATTATACACGAATGCTGAATATGGACAAGGGTGTAGTGGAAATCAGTTATTACTCTGGGGGTATTAAGTATAAAAGAGAAGCATTTTGTTCATGGGGAGATGGTGTTATGGTAACTCGTTTGTCTGCCGATAAAGCAGCGGCATTGACAGGGGAAGTATCATTATCAAGATTACCCGATCCTGAATGCAGAGTCACAGGATATTCAGAATTGGATAAGGTTATTATGCAGGGGCAATTTGAAGAGGGTAAGAAGTTTGCAGTTGCTGCAAAAATAATACAACGGGGAGGACGGTTAACCGGAGGCAAAAAAGAGTATCGGCAAGCAGATGTAGAAATGCCGGAGAAAAGTTTCGGATTAAAATACATATTTCGGCAAAATGGAGCATCCCCGGAAAATAATGGTGCTTCGACTTTTTTTGATTCTGCTGATGAAGTTTTAATCCTTTTAGCCATCACTGTAGATGACGAAGCTGAAAAAGGGGTAAGCCTGGTAAAAAAATGTTTAGAAAAATTAGAAAATATTAATCCTGATTATGAAGTTTTAAAGCAAAAACATATTGTCTGGCATCAGGAATTATACAGGCGTGTTTCATTAGAATTGGGGATAGAAGATTCTTTGATTACTACAGACTCATTGTTGAAAGAATCCATAGATGCCAATACTGTGTCTCCTGCTTTGCTAACGAAAATGTTTAATTTGTCCAGATATCTTGCAATTTGTAGTGGTCGTCCTCAGCCGAAAGGGCAACCTGCAAAAGCCCCAATTAATCTTCAGGGTATTTGGAATCAGGACAGGAGGCCTGCCTGGGATTGCGACTATCATTTGGACCTCAATGTTGAAATGTGTTACTGGCCTTTGAATATGGTTAATTTGGGAGAATTGATGGAACCTCTTATGGATTGGGTAGAAAAACTTATTCCTCAAGGGAGGATAGCCGCCAAAGATTTATATGGATGTGACGGCATTTATTTTCCGCCTACCTGTGATTATAACAATATTGGTAATGTCGATAATATTGGCTTTTACTGGTCGGGCGGCGCAGCCTGGATTGCCCAGTTGTTATGGCAACATTGGGAGTATAGTAATGACCAGGAATTTCTTAAAGAACGATTGTTCCCCTTTATGCTTGAAATAGGTGAATTTTATGAAGACTTTTTATTTGAGAATGAAGAAGGTTTTTTGATTCCTTCATTAAGTACATCACCTGAAATGCCTATAGCAGGAAGAGAGGGGATCAATAGTTTCCTTTCATCTGCTTCTACAATGGATTTAGAATTAATAAGGGATCTTTTTACGCATCTAATTGAAGCTGGTAACATTTTAAAGGTTGAAGAAAAGGTACTTAATAAATGGACTGGCATCCTTGAAAAAGTGCCATTCCCGAAAATAAACAGCGATGGATGCCTTACTGAATGGCTGGAAGATCATATTCCGGGTGATCCAGGGCACAGACACAGGTCACAATTTGTGGGGTTAAGCCCTGGCGACCGTATATCTATAGAAAATACACCAGATTATGCTCAAGCCGCTTACCTGGCATTGAAAAAGAGACATGATTATGGATTAAAAATGACTCAATCATTAACGTATGTTTGGGATGCTCATATTCTGACAAGGCTCTACAAAGGAGATGAAGCCTATGAGCAATTGAAAAGTATGCTTCCTATCCATGTATTGGATAACCTGCTAATTACGTGTAATGATTGGGGAGGAAAAGGGGGGCTTGCCTGGTTTGAAGGCGTTAAACTATTCCAGATTGAAGCTAATATTGGATTGGTGTCATCAATTATTGAGATGATTTTTCAGGATCGACAGCATTTATTAAAGTTTCTTCCGGCTCTTCCCTCAATTCTGCCCAATGGCGAAGTGAAAGGATTAAGAGCAAGAGGCGGGTTTGAGATCGATATGAAATGGAACCGGGGGAAAATTTATTCAGTAAATATCACTTCGATTAGTGGAAATAGATGTCAGTTTAAAGACAATGGATTCAATAAAATTAAAATTACATCTGAAGGAAAAGATGTAAAATTCACAAACGACAATGAAAAAGGAGTTATTAGTTTTGAAACTGAAAAGGGAAAAGATTATCAGTTAGCCTTTTAGAAAAAAAGGTTCCTGCAATAATATTCATAGAGTTATATTTTGAAATAGAATTTTGATAAACACTTTACAATATGAAAAAATCGTTTTTTATTTTTTACATTTCACTTTGTATATTTTTTAGTCCCTCGTTACCAGCACAACAATTTTTTAAGCGAAATGCTACTATAGGGGTTGATTCATCAGTTCCCAATAGCAAAGTGACAATAAGTTCTGTATATGATCCCAAAAGTACAGAATGGAATATAGCATGGCCCGGTCGTATATCCCAATATGATCTTTTATTTAAAAGTCCGCCAATTGACCCATTGCAGGGCATTCCTTTAGGAAACGGAGACGTTGGAGGTTTGTTCTGGTGTGAGGATACGAAAATAGTAATTGTACTTAATAAGTGTGATTTATGGGATGACGCAAAACCTGATAGCCTGAATAACTGGAAGAATGAGAAATATGATCACTTTACCACTTTACGGCATGCTTCCCGTATTATTATAGATTTTAAATTTCCGGTTTTTAGTGCTTTATATCTCACCGATTTCGAAGCGCGACTGAGTCTGCCCGATGCTTCTTTAAGTTTAAATGCTAAAAGTCCATTTGGGAAAGTAAATCTAAAGGCATTTATAGATCAAAGATCAGGAATTTTGTTTTGTGATTTAGGAAATGATTTTCAGGAAAATGTTCCGTTAAATATATCCATTGAACGTTTTGGATCGAGAACTTATTCGAGTTGGTACTCCGATGTTAACCGCGATGCATCTATCGGATTGTCAAGGACAGAAGCATTATCTGATGAGAATGGAATCTATGTTAAACAAAGATTATCTTCAGGTATTTTTGCTATTGGAGGTAACGTGATGGATGACAATGGATTA
>Ga0334898_1003470_pt1 | contig 12711 bp, 10 predicted proteins | sample GraSluR3_MG_10_FD_207228 | JGI IMG/M metagenome (GOLD analysis project Ga0334898, IMG submission 207228) | Sludge microbial communities from methane-producing bioreactor in Wageningen University, Netherlands - Granular Sludge_3_08-R3 | ecosystem: Engineered > Bioreactor > Anaerobic >... | reverse complement strand
GGTGACAGGAACGACAATGACTTGATCGTTGCCTGTAAAAGTAAGGGTTCCATGGTAGGTACCCGCTTGTAAATCACGAGCATTCAAGTATACCTGCACTTGCTGCGTTTCATCGTGGTACCGGTTAACACTGGGCAAAAGCCAGGGATCACTACTGGTAATCGTACCCGATAATCCCGGTCCTCCCGTATTGGAAAGAAACAAGGTATCGGATTCACTACTCCCAATGGCTACTTGTTTGCGAATGTGCATCGGGGTAACGACAAGATACGGTTTGGGAATAACTGTAAGAACAATGGGTATGGTTTGATTTCCTCCATTGCTGGTGGCTACAATCGTAGCTTTGTATATACCAGAAGACAAGGATTCTGTATGGTACGTTGCTGTAAAGCTCATTAAATTGTCATCAATCACATGTTCGGAGAGCTGAATCCACGATTCTTGACAGGACAAGGATCCTTCCAAACCAGGCCCTCCTGTATTCTCTACATGAAAGAGAGTAGGAGGGGGAGAAGGAGAAGATCCTTCTACTATCGTAGATGTTACTTCGTTGGGAATAATAGAGAGCTGTGGAGGAAGCAGAACAATCAGACGAACCTGTACATCAATTTGTCCTGCATTGGTATCAAAGACAATAGTAGCTCGATGTACTCCAACGGATTGTCCTGATGGTTGTACTTCTACCTGAACAGAAGTAAGATGTTCATGTACGCGATGAGTATTCAATCGAATCCAAGATGCACCGCATTGAATGGTGCCTTCAATGTGACCTTGTGTAGTAACAGTAAGAGTATGATGGAAAGGATCCGTTGTCCCTACCCAGCAAGTATTTTGAATCTCTAAGGGAGTGACCGTGATAGAAGGAGGAGGGGGTGGAGTGAAGTGGACAATTTGATAGCCGTATAGATCATGGTAAAAAACTCCTTCTCCACACAGAACCCACAGATGATTATCAGTTCCAACAAGTTCACGAGGTGGAGCTCCCTCATACGGTACAGAAGTAGAAAAGAGCTCAGTACCATTCATGGGATCGAAGTATTGCAATGTGAGATGAGCATCACGTTGTGTACACACTACTAAATATTCTTCATTGCAAAAATAAGGAGCTCTCGAGCTGTTATCTCCAACTTGTTTTTGCCATATCAAATCCACTTTTTCAGTCGATAAGCATAAAAGATGTCCATCATAGCCTAAAGAAAAAATATCATTACTTTTTGTAGCTAAATGAATAAATGTCAAGAAATAGCTAGGTGAATTGGTAATACGGTAATCGTTTTGTAAACTTACTTTTCCGTTAATAATACTGAGTTGAAAAAGATACGCTGCGTTGACTCGATTCAATACTACATAAAAACTATTGTGTAGAAATAAAGGTGAACTAAGGGATTGAAAGTCATCAATAATCTTTGTGTGTTGATGATATCCAGTCTTAATGTTAATGATACTTATATAACAGGGACTGCTACAAGCAATATACTCGTGCAAATCGGTTGTCCAATAATGTCCTGAAGTAGTGATAAGAAACTTTGATCCTAATGCAATAGAATTGGAATGCCAATAGCATTCTCCTCCAGGAATATCATTGGATTCCCATTGTTTCTGTCCTGTTCGAAGATCGTAGCTGAGGATTCTGTGTTTCTGACTCATATAATTACTGGTTTCCGTTCGTTGAATATCAATCACTTTGACAAACGCCTGGGTGGTAGTCAAATTAATACTATTGGCATAGTATCCTTCAATATCTGCTTGCCATTGAATATCACCATTTTGAGGATGCAAGGCATAGACTCGCGAGACAAAGTTTTCTTTCCTCCACCAATCCCCTTCTGCTGTTTCCAGTAATAGCAGTTGGTTGGACGCTTCAGAAAAAGCACATACATTCCCTATACGCATATCTTCTGCTTGGGAGCTTTTCATGCTGGAATATTGTCTCTTCCATACCAGCTTTTGCGTTCTGATTTCAAAGCAGTGTAGAATCCCTGTTTTCCATTCTACAAGGTAGTAGCAGTTGTTGCCCACAATGGGTGCATGATGGCTATGAATGGGTAGAACTCCTGCATATTCCATTGTTGTGGGCAAGGACGCAGTTGTAAATCCTGTATTCTGTGCATCCATTCGAATCAAGGGCCAGTTGGTATATTGAAATTCATCAGCAGAGGAAGCAGTGGTAGAATGAGAAAAGACAGGTGGGAACAATACTATAATTCCCAATAGCACCGAAAGAATACAAGATGTAATATGTCTCATTAAAACTCCCCACATACTTTTTTTCTTTGAATAAATATACGGTGAAAAGGCTTAAAAGGCAATGTTTTTTATATACTTCCCGTGAATGGTTTGGGTGGAACCCATCCATTCGACAGTGAGTGTTTTTACTTCGTTTTTTGCCAAGGGAACAATAATGGTGGTGGTAGTTTATTACCATTCCGATCGTATCCGATTTCAATCAATCTAGACTTAATTACTGTGTTTGATTTTGCTTTTGAATGGCTAGGTTGGAGTTTTCTCAGTTCAAAATGACCGCTGGTCATGTCAACAGAATATTTGCGAGAAGATGTGGATTTGTAGATGTAAATATCTTCTTGTTCTGGGTTGACCAGGAAGTCAAAATCACTTTGGAATTTTCCTGATGTTTTGTCGAGTTTCACTTGAAAGCCATCATTGTCAGGAATTTTTAATGCCATGTCTCCACTTGTCATTTCTACGAATAGATTGTCTGGCAGGTTGTTAGTTTCGATAGAAACGTTTCCACTGGTGAGTTCGGATGTGATGTTCTGAAAACGTCCATTCAATGTTACCCTGCCTGATGTGATCGATACATAGAGATGTTCTGCTGCTAGATCGTTGCCATTACAGCTTCCGCTGGTTAGAGAGAGTTGAAGGGTTTCAAGGTACATGGGGGGAACTTCGATGGTGATATTGGATGAATGGAATCGCGAAAAAGGGAAGATGTAAAAACCTGAATCGGTTTGATGGATTTCAAGAATATCTCCCTGGATGGAGGATTGAAATGGTTCTACTTGATAATATGAAGATTGCGTGATGATGATATCTTGTCCTGTTGATGGCAAAATCTGAATCTGACCAGCATCCCAGTCAATATCCAGAGAATGAATATCAGAACTATCCAGTGTTTTCTTTTCTATAATGGTTTCGGTATCAAAGCGTTTGGACATTAGCGAAAACCTGGAAGGTCGACCTACAAGGAAATAGATAAATATACCGGTAAAAAGAATGGCTACAATGGACCATACTATGATGGCTGAGAGAGCTATAGATTTATGATTCATTTCGATCCTCCTCTGTGGGAGGGCTGGGAAGCTTGTATAGATATATAGCACGTACAATTTGTTGGATAGCAGCTGCTATGATAAAGATGATCCATGAAAAATGCCAGATGCGAAAAACAAAGCTAATGATAAGATAGGTAGCCACTACGAGGAGCCAAAAACCACCTTCAAGGGCTGATCTTGCCTCTTTCATTCGAGGGTCTTCTGTTGCATATTTGTCTTTACTCATCATATCCTCCTGCGAGTTTTATTTGTATTGATGTGGTGTTCTTACAACAATTCTTCACTATGGTTCTCACCATTCACATTTATGTCCATCCAAGTTTTTTCTTCTTATATACCATTCGAAGATAGAAAGGTAAAGTTTTTTGATTCTTTATTGCTTTTAGACTTGATAAGATTGTTATAGAATTAGATTTCAAAAGAGGTGGTGTGTTGATCTTTGCCCAATACCTTGTGTAACTTTTTTGTGCAATGCTGTGTAAAACAGGTAAGAATCTTGTAAAATAAAGTAGCGAGGTGGAACATGAAAAAATTGATTTCGGTCATTTTACCACGAAAGCAAGATACAAACAAGCTGGTTTATTCTTTCTAAGTCACATTCTTACAAAACCAGAAGGAAACGTCTATGATTGCTTTTTTTTAAATTTGATAAAATCTGAAAAGCTACTCCAGCCTAATCTTCTTTTTTTCTTCAGCATGGAATTCCAAATTATGTTTCCATGATTCTCCGTTAATATTCCTCGTTTCAATGCTTCTAACAAAATATCACCGGTTGTTAAGTGTTTTAAGTTGAATTTTTTAATGTAAACACTAACATCCTTTAAGTTGTTACTACCAACAATACCATTTACTTCTTTTGCTAAAACGATTGCAGCCGCTTCCCCTTTACCAATAATTCTATGATTCTTTTTAGGGGATAACGTTAATTGTTGATACAAAGCAAAAGATTCGCTTTTTACTGATATCACTTCGATAAAGGCTTGTTTGTTTGATAACAGTGTATCGATTCGATTTTTAAGGTGCTGAACACCAGGATATGAAATTTCATCATAGACTGGTTTTGGAATAACAATCCTACTGGGATACAATTTGACTAGAATACTTTCGTTTTGAACCCATAAAAATGCAGAGATACAATCAGTATCGAAGAATATTGGATTAATCGAGAATTTCTTCGTCAATTTCTTCCCCATAAACTAAATCAGAGCGAAATGCTTCTAAAAGAAGTTCTTCGTACTTACCTCTTGATATTAATCCCCTTTCGTAAACAGCTTCTGCTTGTTTAATGTAGTAACCATACGTTTTATAGCGTTTATTGATGGGGGATGGTTTGTACAAAGTATCGTCATACCCTAAATTGATGGCAGCTAGGATGATATTCTGTCTCATTTTTTCGGCATCGTGTATAGACAATTCTTTTTCTTGAATTAATCGGTACAAAATAGCTTGTCTACTTATTTGATAGTATTGCTCAAGAAAAACAACTTGTTCAAGAGTGATATTTTCCCGAGAATTTTCTTTACCTTTTTGAATCATGTCTGTGAGTGCCAATGGTGGCATTAGTAAATAGGAAGCAAATTGATCTGCTTGAACCTCCTTTTCATTACCTACACCAATACTTTTTGGGCAAATTGACGTGGAGGGTTTAATGTCGTAGTAAAGATGAAAAAGCTCATGAGCTAAAGTGAAACGTTGCCTGCCAAGTGTCATAAGTGAATTGATGGCAATGACATTGTTATACCGACCCTTAACACATATACCGCTAATATTCTCACCCATTGGATAATAAACTATAGATAGTCCATCTATTGATTTTGTTAATGTAAACAAGTCAATTGGTGATACAGAATCCTCACCCAAGACCTTTCGAACCTTTTCTGCTTTTTTCCAAATATCCAGATCATTCATGCTCGTTGTCTTCTTTTAATGTGGTTTTGAGTTGTTTTGTCATAAAATCGCAGTTGAGAGCAATACGATGTATGGCGGAAATAATTTCGCAATCATTTGTGTTAATGTCATTTGCTCTGAGGGAGTAGTTCATTGTTTTCTCTTTCACATACCCATTTACAAAAAAAGATGTATCTATCCCAAACAAAGCTGATAGGCGATCCAGCATATCTGATGTAATGGATCGTTCACCCTTTTCAATTTTGGAAACAAGGCTTTGATCTACTGAAAGAAAATTTGCAATATTGTTTTGAGTGAAACCAGCTTGTTCTCGAAGATTTTTAAGCGTTATACCGATATTGGTCAATGTACTATTCATAATAACCTCCTAAAAATACATATACCAAATGTCATAAAATGATTATATACAATACTGAAAATATGACAAGTTTCTTTTACGATTTATTGCCATGTACTGCTAATTGTTTGTAATAAAAACCAGATTTCAAAAGAGGTGGTGTATTGATCTTTGCCCAATACCTTGTGTAATTTTTTTGTGCCATGCGATGTAAAACAGGTAAGAATCTTGTAAAATAAAGTAGCGAGGTGGAACATGAAAAAATTGATTTCGGTTATGTTGAGTATTATGCTCTCAAGCTGGATCCTTTTTGGGACTCATTGGGTGGCTGCATCAAATACGCAAGATCTATTTAATGTAACAAATTCGCAGAATATGGTTGTGAAACATACGAATAGCGAAAGTATGATACAGTCCAGATGGATTTTGCCCTCTGAGACAAATTCTTCGATTCAGAAATGGAATGAGCCACATTATGTGAGTATTCTTGATTCTACCGATCAAAAAACAGATACCTTGTGGGTTTTTTTGCCAGGGACGGGAGCAACACCTGATTTCTATACCGTTTTAAATGAGGAAGCTGCAAAAGCTGGACTTCATACAATTTGTTTGCGATATCCAAACGACCGGAGTATCAATATACAAATTTGTCCTTATGACAAGGACAATGATTGTCATGAAAAAGCAAGAAAAGAGATTGTGACGGGCGAGGATGTTTCTGACAATGTAAGCGTTGATGCTGTGAATTCTATTGAAGGTAGGATACGAAGTCTATTGACGTTTTTAAAAGATGCGTATCCGCAGGAAGAATGGGGTCAGTATCTAGATGCAGAGGATCAAATCAATTGGTCTAAAGTAGTGATTAGTGGTCATTCTCAAGGTGCTGGCCATGCATTGTACATTGCGAAACATCACTGTGTGGATCATTGTGTATCTTTTGCAGGTGTCGACGTACGCAGGGGTTCTCTTGCATCATGGCTCAAAGAAGGAACGTTTCTTACCCCACCTGAAAATTTCTATCTTTTCTGGCACAAAGGTGATACGATGATAGCAAAGCATCAACCTGCCTTAATGAAGGCGCTGGATCTGGATTCTTTTGGGAAGCCTGTTGAGGTAGAGGGCTCTTCACCACCCTATTTAGGAAGCCATGCCTTGGTAGCAACCTTTCCTCCTCCTGCTGGTGAAAGAGCACATGGTACTCATGTTGCTGACAAAGCTCTTCAATATGACGAAGATGGTGTCCCCATTTATCGGGATGTATGGCAGTTTTTGTTCTAACCCAGTACAAGAAACTAATCCTCTTATTATTACCTGCATTTAGCTCTAATTGTGGATAAGTTAATTCTGAAAGATTTTGGTTAGAAATATTTTCAGTGGTTGAAATGATGCATGGTTGAAATCAACTACACGAAGTATGGATTTAACATATTCATTGGGATTTGGCGACGCAAAAAAAACACGAAATTGTGATTTTGAAAGGATATTTTCAGTCATATTTGTATCAATAGATTGGCTTGAAAGGCAACTGAAATATTGTTTTATGCAGCCCATCTTTTTTTATCTAGAGTTTCTAAGCATAGGGTTTCGATACTACCCTTGCATTGATTATTTGGAAAAAGATAGATGAACACTGAAATATTCTGCCAGTTAGTATTTGGAGATGATCCAATGTATTCAGGACAGTTAAAAGTCTTATAGGCACTTAGCTTTTTTACAATATCTTGGAAACGTTTTTGTGGTTCTTCATCTGCGTCTACAATTATGACTAATGATTTTAGCTTTTTTGTGGTTACCACATTTTCTGTGTGAAGACCATTTTCTAAATACTCGAGAACTTCACTAATAGAACCTTTTGGTTTAATGTGATACGGCGTTAATTTTAAGATATTCAGACTTTGAATGACTTCTTGTAAAAAATTTATATCTAAACCGCTTTTAGTACTTTCGCAAAGAATCAAGGTTTGGCAGTTTTCTAACGAAACCTCGATACTTTGATTAACGGACATCCATTTTTTCTTTCATTGCATATAAGTATTGTTCGTAAGTGTATCGGAAAGCCTGTGTTTCATTGTTGACATTTTTTTCAATGCGATAGAGGTTGATTTTGTCGCAATAACTCATATCTTGGCTTGTTTGATAGAGATTGTGAATCATTTCTAAAGAATGTGTAGTGATGAATAACTGCAAATCTTGATTTACGTTAGCTAGAGATAATATTGATTTCCATAGGGTTTGTTGTTTGGTATGGTATAGTCCATTCTCAATTTCATCAATAAGACAAATGTTGGCTTTCTCCAATGAAAGAATAAAGGTGAGTATTGATAAGAATTTAACAAATCCATTGCCATAGGTTCCAATGTTTATGGCTTCAGAAAATCGGGTATCGGTCGCAACGAGTGTATTGGACAAGTGGTTAATATCCCGAATAGTGGGTTCTAGCTTTGTCAAAAAAGATATCAGTTTTGTTTTGTTGTTTAATCGAACCAAATCATCAAATTGAGAAGAAATAATAGTCGGTTTGCTATTTGTTAGATTATTCAAGTATACACCATTCAGAAGTTCAGTGTAATCCTTGTCAATGACGGATTGTAATCCTTTGTGGTCTAAAAACAATCGTGATTGAGACAGTTTGTCATGTAAAGCAGAGTCAATTTGTAGCCCAATAATGTTTCTGAAGGAAGTATCGCTAGAATCGTAAAATGTTGATGGTTCATGTACTTCACTTTTTTGAAGTTGACTGTCAACACTCGTAGAATTGAAGGGGGAAATTTGTATAGTTCGGTTTCCGCTAGTATCTTTATTAAACGTAAGTTCGATTGTGTTTTGAAAATCAAAATCATAAAAAAAGGTTTTCCAGTATTCTTCTCCAGCTTTTTTGGTTTGAATCTCATCAATGTTGCGAAAAATATTGGTTTTGGTGGGAAGGTTTGGGTTATTGGGGTTGATCCCTATATAGAGAGCATCCAATATGGTGCTTTTTCCAATTGAGTTATCTCCAACTATTATGTTGATCTGTTTGAAATCTTCCAAAACAAGATTCTTTAATCCTCTAAAATTTTTGATTGTTAAATTTTTAAACATATGTACATTATATTCAAATTTTATCGATGGGGAATAAGAGCCTTGATCTTTAATTTCTACGATATTAGGACGGAGAAGAGGGAACAAAATGATGTAAATGTTATCATAAGGTAGGATAACAAATAGTTTCCTGTACAATGTATGTAAAGACATGGTTTGTCTATGGATTTACCTCTTCAGAAGCAGGTAAAAAGACTGAAAAGATTTGTGACAGTTAGTGGAGGGAGAAAACAGTGGAAAGTGGAACGATCCACATAATGCAATGTGGGTGTATCACATGATTATTGTTCGATCCATGCAAGTTTACCAATTTCAATCTATTGCATCAACTCTACAAGATTAGCAGCAGAAAAACCAACGTTTTTAGACGGGCTTGAGGCAACAAATTTTATAGTTCAAGGTTAATGAACAAAAGCATCCAAAAATGTTCAACCGTGTTGAACTTTATTTTAAATTCTGTATACTGTAGGCAAGGAGAAAACAATGCTGGAAAACTATGTCACGATTATGAGCCGGTTGTTACATCATGTACCTACTTCATTTCAACGATATTTGTATTCCACTATTTCTTGGAATTCTTCTCTGATCGGAATAGCAGGTTTCCGTGGCACTGGAAAAACCGTCATGATGTTGCAACATATACAAGATCGTCTTGCAAATGCAAATGAATCTATTACAGATTTCTTATACCTTATTGCTGACCAATCTACTGTAATTTCAGAAGGACTCTACGAGATTGCTCAAGAATTTTTCAACTATGGAGGATCAGAGCTATATATCGATGAAATTCATAAATATCCAGACTGGAATCGGATTCTGAAAAATCTCTGTGATGTTTATCCGGACAAACGAATTGTCTATTCAGGTAGTTCCTCTTTGAGTATTCATCAATCTTCAGCAGATTTATCCCGAAGAACGCTTTTGTACAAGTTAAAACCACTTTCATTTCGTGAATATCTATGTCTTAAATATGACATGAAGCTTTCTCCTATCACTTGGGAAGATCTATTGTTTCGTCATGTAGAAGTTTCTCATGAATTAACACAGAAATTCACGATACTGAAAGAATTCAATGATTATTTGACCCATGGTTCACTTCCCATTTTCATTGATGACGAAAACATTGGTGATTATTGGCTACGAATAAACGGACTTGTTGACCAAGTAATATATGAGGATATAGAAGCGGATTCAAGTTCTTCAAATCGCATTTTATTGAAACGAATTTTAGGTATTATTGCTTCTAGTAATCCATTTGTTTTTCAAATTGATCGCATGTCGAGTTCACTTGGTGTATCCAAAAACACTTTGTATCGATTGGTGGATTTGTTAGAAACCGCTGAGATCCTTCGCATTGTTTACCCAAAAGATACTGGATATCGAAAATACCGAAAAGGATCGAAAATACTATTCCAAATACCAAACATGTATCCTGCTATTGCTTCTAATTATGTATATAGTAGTGAAATGAAGGGCTCTATTCGTGAATCTTTTTTGGTGTCACAATTATCGAATCATTTTACCCTATATTTCTCAAATCCCATGGATTTTGTCGTAGAAAAGGAAGGTCTTGCATATTATTTCGAAGTGGGTGGAAAGAATAAAACCAATCGACAAATTCAACATGTTGACAGGGGTTATCTTCTTTTAGATGGCATTGAGATAGGGTTTAATAATAAGATTCCTCTATACCTGGCGGGATTCCTATACTAGAAAGTCCTATCTTTGCCCTCCAATAGAAATCAATGGTGTTTTATAAGAGCTGCATTTCCTGATATACTCAGATTTTTCGTTTTTGGTACCTTTTTCTTGTATCATTTTTGGTTTTTGCTTTGCAATGCGCAGGACAGAATTCATAAAACGAAAAACGGAAAAGATACTAAAGGCCGCTAGTAAGATTCCTGCCATCGATGTTTTGGTAGTATCTTCAATAGGCTTGAATTTGGCATGATCGTTCAAGATTTCAATATATCCTAAGGGATGCGTTTCAATACTGAGTCCGATGCCCACAGTGGAGCTTTGCATTGTGGAGCTTTGAGGTGGAGCAGGTTTTGTTTCATTCGCTGGAGTATTGTGAATTGTTTTTGGCTGAAATTGCGCTTGTGCTATATTGAATTTGCCTGTGGGGATGCAGATGGCTCCGCCATTTCCACTGCCTCCACCACCATTGACTACAATTTTGGCTACCGGTATGATGGTAAGGTTGCCTCTGTCAATAGGTTCTCCAAATACGACTCGAACATTGGCATTGGTTTGAATTTGACTTGTAACTTCACTCATCAACTCTTTTGTATTCATTTGATCTTCCTTTCACGATAACGCAAGGATTCACTACGAGATGATTTTCGTTTCCATTGTAGAGTTTTCTTTTTGCAAAGCAAGAGAAGAAAAACCTTGTACTTTTCAGTTGTTCACCGAAACCATACAAATAAAGTAAAGGTATGCTTCATTTGTATGGTTGGAACTATTGACAAGATCAAAAATTACATAGTTCTAAACATTATTACGATGAGCTAACTTCTACATTATTGAATGTGGATGGTATCCAAGAAATAGACAGTTGGGTTATCTTGCATTTCTACGCTACCATAAGGATTTCGGCTATAGGATCGACCATTGATTTCTAGATACACTTTGTAGGTGCCTTTTGAGAGGAACTTTTCATTTTTCAAGTTTGTTGTATCCCATTTTATCACATATTCACCTGGATGGACTGATTCACCGTAGTATATGTCGCCAAGAGAATTGTCATTTTGGTCGGTGACAAAGATGCGGAGTTGTTCTGCAATATTGAATAGTGCATAAGCAGTGGGGTATTGCAATTTCGTACCCGAATGGAGCTCAAAACTAATGTCGTAGAGACTCTTGTAAACTTGTGTAATTTGTCCGTTGGAAATTCCCTCTTTGACTGGTGTGATGCTTTCTTTGTGAAGAATGAAAGGAACGTGAAGTTTCTTGGGACGATCTTCAGCTGACTCCGAGGCATACGAAATATCCCACTGGATTTCTCCTTGTACTACTGGTGATATGAAGAAAAATGGAGATGGGTTGATGGTGGCTTGAACTGTAGTTGTTTCTCCTGGTTGTAGCTCTATCTTTGTGGGTTCAAAAGAAATAAAATCAAGACGCTGGTTGACTTGTGTTAGGTCTTGTATCTCTTTTTTTCTTCCTGTGTGAATTATATACGATGGGACGGCTTGAATGGATTCATTGGTAGTATTTCTTATCGTAAAAACTTGTTGATATGAAGAAGTTGTAGGTGTTTGAAGATGCGAGAAATTGTAATCTACAAACTTCTGGTGACTAGGGGGAGTGATAAGTAAGGGTGTATGAATGGCATGTTTTGCATTAATTTGCCCAGACCCTTGTAAGAAATAGGAATAAGGTTGGTTGTTCATTGGATTGACTAAAATATCTGCGGTATTCATGAGAGCACATTTCACATCGTGAGGAGACCATTTTGGGTGTGCTTCCTTTATGAGTGCTACAACACCAGATGTACATGCTGTTGCCATGGAAGTTCCTTCCCATATCTCGTAACGATCTTCATACTGACCTTTGGATTTTCGTTTTGCTAGTGCAGCAGAACTGATTTGCTTTCCGGGGGCACACACATCGGGCTTGAAAAATCCCAGATCAGCATCGCCACAAGGCCCAGTGCAGGTAAAATCGGAAATGGTAGATTGCTCATATGGAGAAATAGATAGTATAGAATCCTGGTTTAAATATGGTTTGATAACATCATAGCAATTTTGACTGATGATAACAGTGGGGAGAAGATATTCGGCGGGGATATCTGTGACATCATTGCTTTCAAGGATGGAGAATGTGCTGTTCAGGTTATTGTTGTGATCGACAATGATACAACCCAAAAAATTTCTGGATGAGATGTTTTGTACTTTTTCAAGAAGAGAAATGGGATCTTTTTCAGGACCTCTGTGGACAATAGCATAATGTAAAGGTTTACCAGGATTGATTTCTTCTCTGCTTCCGTAGCCACAATCTAAAACTAAGTCTCCTTCTATACAACCATCAAAGGTGGGTGTATTAAGAAGCTGTTGAACATTCATCGTAATGGGAGTTGCTTTACTG
>Ga0334898_1003468_pt1 | contig 12713 bp, 9 predicted proteins | sample GraSluR3_MG_10_FD_207228 | JGI IMG/M metagenome (GOLD analysis project Ga0334898, IMG submission 207228) | Sludge microbial communities from methane-producing bioreactor in Wageningen University, Netherlands - Granular Sludge_3_08-R3 | ecosystem: Engineered > Bioreactor > Anaerobic > Unclassified... | reverse complement strand
GACCGGATCGTGGTCGAAGCGTACGGTTCGGAGATGCCGCTGAACCAGGTCGGCAGCATCGCGGTTCCCGAACCCCGCATGCTGACCATCCAACCTTTCGACCGGCACAACCTGCATGCCATCGAACGCGCCATCCAGAAGTCCGATCTGGGCATCAACCCCACCAACGACGGGGTCCAGATCCGCCTGGCCTTCCCCCCTCTGACCGAGGACCGCCGCAAGGACCTGGTCAAGCTGGCCCGCAAGATGACCGAAGAGGCCCGCGTGGCCCTGCGCAACATCCGACGCGACTCGCTGGACGCCCTCAAGCGCCTGGACGGCGCCCCGGAGGACGAGGTCAAGCGCACCCAGGAACAGATCCAGAAGCTGACCGACCGCGTCATCGAGGACCTGGGCAAGGTCCTGGCGGCCAAGGAAAAGGAGATCATGGAGGTTTGAGCGGAGACCCGCTCGGTCGCTTCTTCTTGTCAGCCCTTGCGGCCCACCGCCAGGCAGGGGAGGGACCAGCGCGCGTCCGGGTGGTGGCCCCGCCTCGCCCCTGTGCGGGGGAGGGCCACCTGCGGGTGGTCGCGGTCCGGGAAGGGCCCGGGGGAGCCGAGTGGGTCCTGGCCTATCCAGCCTACCGTCGGCTTGCGCCAAGAGCATGACGCTTCCCCTGTGTCCGCCTCTGGACCAGCTCGACGAAGAGGAGCTGAGCGCGCGCCTGGACCCGACCCGCCGGCCTCGGCACGTGGCGGTGATCATGGATGGCAATCGCCGCTGGGCCAAGCAGCGCCGCCTGCCGGTCCTGATGGGCCATCGGGCCGGTGTCAAGGCCTTCCGCCGCGTGATGGAGGCCTGTCGAGAGCTGGGAATCCAGGTCTTGACGGCCTACGCCTTCTCGGCCGAGAACTGGAGGCGCTCTCCGGCGGAGGTGCGGGTGTTGATGCAGCTCTTCGAGCACTACACCCGCAGCGAGCGTCAGAAGCTGCAACGGACCGGAATCCGGTTTCGGGCGGTGGGCCGGATCGACGCGCTTCCCGAGGGGGTCCGCCGGGAGTTGCAGGCCACCGAGGAGGCGACCCGGAACAACTCTGAGATGGTCCTGAATCTGGCATTGAACTACGGCGGGCGCGAGGAACTGACCGAGGCCTGTCGCAGGCTGGCCCGCGAGGTCCAGGCTGGCCGCCTGGCCCCGGAGGCCATTGCCGAGGACACCCTGTCCGCGGCCTTGTGGACGGGGGGACAACCGGATCCGGATCTGCTGATTCGCACCAGCGGCGAGCTGCGGGTCTCGAATTTCCTGCTCTGGCAGATCGCCTATACCGAGTTCTGGTTTACCGACTTGTTCTGGCCCGATATCACCCGCAAGGTCCTCCTGCAGGCCCTGGTGGAGTACCAACAGCGGGATCGGAGATATGGAGGGTCCACCCCGGGCCCGCAGGGAGCTTGAAGTTGACGCAGACACCCCAACCCATGGATGACTACGTGGATGAAGGTCCGGATCGCTCTGCCGAGGCCCGGCTCCGTCGCCTGACCCAGCGGGTGGCCACGGGAGTCCCCCTGGCCCTGGCCGCCGCCGCCCTGATCTGGGCCGGTCCGTTCCCCTTTGCCCTGCTGGTGCTTCTCTTCGCGCTCTTCGGAGTCTCGGAGGTCTACGACCTGACCGAGCTCAAGGGGTTCCGGCCGGCTCGGCGCACCGGCGCAGCGGCCACCATCCTGATCGTCCTGGGGGCCTACTTCCTGGACGATGGCTACCTGGCCCACGTGGTGCTCCTGTGCGTGGTGACCTCGCTGGTCCTTTTCGTCTTCCGCAGCCCGCAGAGGGTGTCGGCCCTGGTCGACGGCTCGACGACGATCATGGGCTTCCTGTACTGCGGCTGGCTGCCCGCCCACCTGATCCTCCTGCGCAAACTGGAGAGCCTGCCGGCGGGCACCGAGGCTTCGCTGGTCACCGGAGCCGGGCTGGTGACCTGGCTGGTCACCCTGTGCGCCGCCACGGACGTCGGGGCCTATTTTGTCGGCAAGGCCCTGGGCCGGACGAAGCTCTGCCCCCAGGTCAGCCCTGGCAAGACGGTGGAAGGGGCTCTGGGAGGGTTGATCCTGGCCACGTTGATCGGGTGGTATCTGGGCCGCTGGTTCGGCATCGCCCCGGCCCACTGCCTGGCGCTGGCCATCCTGGGCAGCCTGACGGCCCAGGTGGGGGACCTCTGGGAGTCGGCCCTGAAGCGCGATGTCGGCGTGAAGGATTCCGGCAACCTGATCGAGGGGCATGGCGGGGTCCTGGATCGCTTTGATTCCTACTTCCTGGCCGCCCCGGTCTTCTACTTCTACGTGACCTGGTTCATGTAGGCAACGATCCGGCGAGGTCACGACGATGAAGACTGTCTCCCTGCTCGGATCCACCGGGTCCATCGGCACCCAGACCCTGGATGTGGTGGAGGCCTTTCCCGATCGCTTCCGGGTCGGGGTCCTGGCCGCCAACCGCTCCTGGGAGGCGCTGGCCCGACAGGCCCTGAAGTTCCGTCCCGATGTGGTGGCCCTGGCAGACACCCGTTTCCTCCCGGATCTGCGTCAGGCCCTGGCCGGCTCGGGGATCCCCATCGAAGCGGGGGAGGAGGGGGTGCTGGCCGTCGCCTCCCGTCCCGAGCCCGACATCGTGGTCTCGGCCCTGGTCGGGGTGGCGGGCCTGAAGCCGACCCTGGCGGCCCTCCAGGCCGGCAAGCCGATCGCTCTGGCCAACAAGGAGACCCTGGTGGTCGGCGGCGAGCTGGTGACGAGTCTGGCCCGCCGGCAGAATTGTCCGCTCCTGCCCGTGGATTCCGAGCATTCGGCGATCTTCCAGTGCCTGCAGGGGCAGCCCGAAGGTTCGCTGCAGCGGATCCTCCTGACGGCCTCCGGGGGGCCGTTCCGCCTCCTGCCCCGCGAAGAGCTGGCAGCCGTCACTGCCGAGCAGGCCCTCCGCCATCCGACCTGGAGCATGGGAGCCAAGATCACCATCGACTCGGCCACCCTCATGAACAAGGGGTTCGAGGTCCTGGAAGCGGTCCACCTCTTCGATGTGTCAGCCGACCGGATCGAGGTCTGGGTCCATCCCCAGAGCGTGATCCACTCCATGGTCGAGTTCGTGGACGGTTCGGTCCTGGCCCAGATGGGCCCACCCGACATGCGCACCCCGATCCAGTACGCCCTGGGCTGGCCCGAGCGGCTGCCCAGGACCTGGTCTGGACTGGGCCTGGAGGCCTGTCGCCATCTGACCTTCGAAGAGCCTCGGCGGGAGGATTTCCCGTGCCTCTCCTATGCCTTCGAGGCTGGCCGGATCCAGGGGACCATGCCGGCGGTCCTGAACGCCGCCAACGAGGTCGCGGTGGCCCGCTTCCTGCGCCACGAGATCGGCTTTTTGGACATCGCCGGCACGATCCGCAGGTGCATGGACGCCCACGCTCCCGTGGCCGAGCCTTCCCTGGCCGACCTGGTGGCGGCCGATGAGGAGGCCCGCGAGCGCGCGGGCAGCCTGCCGGCGGGCATCGGGGGGCGCTGAAGGTTCCTCCTCCCGTTCGGAACCCGCCCTTGGCAAGCCCTTCCTGGCAGGGTAGAATCTAGGACGGACCGCCGCGATGCCCATTGGGGTGCGGGGGTTTGTTCGGGAGGTCTGATTTGTTCGTCTTGGAATGGGTGCTCGGCAACCTGCCGGGCTTCATCGCTGTACTGCTGGCTTTCGGATTCATCATCTTCATCCATGAGTCCGGCCACTTCCTGATGGCCCGGAAGGTCGGCATCCGTTGCCCTCGCTTCTCGTTGGGGTTCGGGCCACGCCTCTTCTCCTTCGATTTCCGGGGGACCGAGTTCAGCGTGTGCGCCTTGCCCTTCGGAGGTTTCGTGCAGATGCTGGGGGAGGACCCCGGCGCCGACGAGAGCCAGTCGGAGTTCAAGACCGTCTCGCACTATCTTCCGGAGGACGCCCTGCCAGGAACCCGCGACGAGGTCCTGGCAGCCCTGCAGAGCCAGGCTGCCCGGGTTCCGGAGCAGGAGGCCCGTGATTTCCAGGCGGTCTGCGACCATGTCCGCTACCTGCCCGATCGGCGCTACGAGACCGTCAAGGAGTTGGAGGGGAACTTCAACGACAAGACGATCCTGCAGCGCATGCTGGTGGTGGTGGGCGGAGTCACCATGAACTTCGCTTCGGCCCTGCTGTTGTTCTGGTTCGTCGGGGCTCTGTATGGCCTGGTGGATCTCACCCCCAACAGCCTGCCCCAGGTGATGAAGGTGTATGAAGGCTCTCCAGCAGCCGTTGCCGGCCTGAAGTACGGGGACCGGATCGACGCCGTGAACGGGACCCCCGTGGTCTCGGGAAGCGAGATGGTCGATGCCATCGAGAAGTACCCCGGTGAGCCGATCCGCTTGACCGTCTCCCGGGGGGATCAGAGGCTCGACCTCGCGGTGGTGCCCAACATCCAGGTGGGGGGGTTGACCTTCCACCCCGAGAAGGTCCAGAACGGGCTTCCCCAACTGGTGGCCGTCGGGGCCTACGGGAAGGACGAGGTCGCCGGAGGCCTGGCCTCGGGCGACGTGATCACCGCCGTGGATGGGCAACCCGTCCACTCGGTGCCCGAGCTCGTCGAGGCCTTCCGGAGGATCAGCCGGGCCCATTCCGGGGCCATGGAAGAGGTCCAGGTCTCGCTGACCCGGCAGGGGAATCCGCAGCCCGCCGCTGTCTCCATGCTGGCCTTGGATGCCTGGCCCGTCGGCAAGATCGGCATCATGCCGGCGCAGGTCACCGAGTTCCAGTTCATCGACCAGACCACCAACGTGGTGTCTGGCGTCGTGCCCGGCAGCCCGGCCCAGCAGGCCGGCTTCCTGCCGCAGGATGTCCTCTATCTGGTCAACGGGCGCTCCATCGCCGACGTCGACGCCCTGGACGGGGTGCTGGGGGAACTCTCCACCGGAGTCGCCTCGGACGGTCCGCTGCGCTTCGACGTGGCCCGCGCCGGCGAGCACGTGCGGCTGGAACTCAGCTCGCGTCCCGCCAACACGGGGGAGCTCGGCCTGCAACTCCAGCCGGTGACTTTCGGTCTGGTGGTCAAGCACTCGTTCTGGCTGATCGGGAAACTGATCGTCGCGCCGGTGATCATCGTCCAGCAACTGGCGGCCAAGGTCCTCAATCCGGACCTGGTCAAGGCCTCCATGTCCGGACCGATCGGGATCATGCAGATGATCTTCGAACTCTCCGACCAGGGCTTGGGCAAGTTCCTCTACATCGTGGCCCTGATCAACGCGGCAGTCGGCGCCTTCAACATCATCCCCTTCCCCGCCCTGGACGGCGCCCGCCTGCTGGTCCTGGCCATCGGCGGCTTGCGGGGACGGGAGCTGGACTACAAGAAGGAAGCACTGGTCCACCAGGTTGGGCTCTTCGTCCTGCTGGCCGTGGTCCTGCTGGTCACCTTCCTGGACGTGCAGCGCCTGATCGCCGGGGTTCCCCTGACGCAATAGGGGCGGCCCGGCAGGTTTGCCGGTCGGGCAGCCGAAAATAGCCAGAACGTCCCGCTACTCTGGGACTTGGGAGTCGCCTTGAACAGAATCAGCCTCGCCGCACCCCAGATCCGGTTCTTGATCGTCACCGGTTTCACGGGGCTCAACCTCCTGTTGGGCCTCATGGCCTTGTTCTATGCCTCCCAGGATCTGTTCCCCCTGGCGGCCGCGTGCCTGCTGGCCTGCGTCATCCTGGACGCATGCGATGGGAGCCTGGCTCGCAAGTGGGAGGTCAGCAGCCCCTTTGGCGCGCAGTTGGATTCGCTGGCCGACTTCACCAGCTTCTGCATCGGCAGCGCGGCCCTGGCCTACTACTGGTTCTCGCCCGAGGCCCCGTTCTATCTGATCGCGGGGGCCAGTTCGTTCTACGTCTTCACCGGGGCGGTCCGCCTGGCCCGCTTCAACGTGACGGCCGACCCGCTGTCCCCGCCCCAGTATTTTCAGGGCATGCCCACCACCTCGGTGTCCGCGGTGGTGGCCATCGTCTACCTCACCTGCCCCCACCTGTCCTCGACCTGGGGCGTGCCCCTGGTGATCCTGTTGGGCCTGTTGATGGTCAGCGTCTTCCCCTATCCCAAGGTGTGCCGACTGCTTCGGCTCCCCATGTGGTTCTGGGCCGTGGTGGCCCTGGCGGCGGCGGTGAACCTGTCTTGGACCGCCTGGGTCCTGGCAGCGGCCTACATGCTCAGCGGCCCCATCATCTGGGCGAAGCGCCGGTGTAGCGAGCCAGGGGCGTGATGCCGGCCACCACCTTCTGACCCGGGCGGACCAGGGGCTCGTAGCAGTCCGGAGGCAGATAGACGTCGGTCCTGGAGCCCATGCGGATCAGTCCATAGCGTTCGCCTTGGGCGGCCAATTCGCCCAGGCCCATCCAGTTGACGATGCGTCGGGCGATGATGCCGACGCGCTGGACGCTGACCACCCGGCCCTGAGGAGTGTCCAGGACCAGATAGCAGGCATGGTTGTGTTCGGCCTTCTTCTGGAACGCCGGCGCGGCGCCGCCGGCGACCTCGAAGCGATCCACGATGCGCCCTGAGACCGGGATCCGATTGATGTGCACGTCGAACAAGGAGAGAAAGGCGGAGATCCGCAGCCATTCTCCTTCTCCCAGGTGAGGATCCTTCACCCTCTCGATGGCCATGATCCGGCCGTCGCAGGCCGAGAGGGCCAGGTCCGGGTCGGGTTCCACCTTCCGGTGAGGGTCGCGCAGGAAGGTGGCGATTCCGGCCGCCAGCAGGAGAGGGAGCGACCAGGCCAGCGTCCCGGCCCGACGCAGCGTACAGGCCAGGCCGCCCAGGCCGGCGGCAAACTTCAGGGCGTCGGAAGCCACCCGGATCGGCCCCATGACCAGGGTCTTGCGGCCTTCGATCGGGCGCAGCATCTCGGCATCCTGGGTTCGGGTAGGGGTGAAGCGGAAGTGGCGGACCCACCCCGGAGGCAGGTTGGCCCAGACGGTTTCGCGGTAGACCTGGTGGGTTCCGATGAAGTCTTCCAGGATCCGGTGGGCCTCGCGCCAGGGGCGCCCGGACAGCCCGGGCGTGAAGAGCAGTCTCAGCCAGCGCAGCCACATCAGCTCGATGTAGCTGAGGGTGCCGCCCGGGGCCAGCAACTGGCGGTAGCGCTCGAGGATCTGGCGGACCAGGCCCGGGGGCAGCGTGTTGAGGGGGATCGAAGAGAGGATGCAGTCATAGACCCCTGCCCCTGGAAGGTCCAGGACGCTTCCCGGGAAGATCTCGACCTGGTCGCGCACTCGGGCAAAATCGGGGTCCACCTGGAAGCGGTGGCGCAGGTAATCGACGTAGTCGGGGTTGATCTCGCACAACACCAGGCGGTCCCCCGGCTCCAGGCAGGAAACCAGGGCGGAGGTGACGGCGCCGGTGCCCGAGCCCACTTCCAGGATGCGGCGGGGAGCCATGCGGCGCCGGCACTCCCGCAGCAGGGCGCGGGAGCCCCAGCGCGAGGTGGGCAGAAGCGTTCCCGTCCTGGAGAAGTCGTGCACGCCCGAAACGAAACGGAGAGCCTCGCGGAGTTTCATGGGCCGGCGCGTTCGCCGGAAGGTGGCTCGGAGCCTTCTTGACGAGAGGCCCTTACCGGACAGGAGTCAGACGGTCCAGACCCTCGGGGGCGGCATACTCCAGGAATCCGGAAGCCTGGGCGCGGGCTCGGGCAAGTCGGATCTGCTCGGGGTCCTCGGTGTAGTCCAGGTTCAGGACCAGGACGCCTGCCTGACGGGCCAGGCGCCCCTGGGCCTCCATCGTCTCGGTGGCTTCCGTGGGCGTCGGGGTTCCTGCTTCCTCCAGGCCATACCAGGTTCCGTCCTGGATGACGCCGGTCACGACCCGAAGGAAGTCCGGGTTGTTGATCAGGGTGTCGGCCCGCCAGACGAAGACTCCGAAATCGCGGCCCGCTGGCCCGTTCCGGGTGTGGCGGGCCACCTCGCCGATCAGGGCCACCATGTCCTCCTCGGCGGTTTTCCAGCCTTGATCCCCGAAGTGGGCGCAGGCGTCGGCCGGGTCCAGCACGACCCCGTCGAATCCGGCCTCCACGATCTGATCCACCCAGGACTCCGGGCTTCCCACCAGGGTTCCGATCCATTCGGGATCCCAGTAGCGAACCCGGTACAGCCCGTCCCATCCAGGGACTGCCGCTCCGACCCAGGGGGGATTGCCTTCGACGTAGTCCGAGCCCCAGTAGAAGCGGTGACGTGCCGCCAGGCCCACCGGGACCCAGGCCAGCACCAGCCGACGGCCTCCGTCGGGCTTGCGCTGCAGGGCCTGGACCTGGGTGCGGGTGAACCGCGAGCCGGCCGTTCCATCCAGGGAATACTCGGTCACCAGCAGATCCGTGGGGCTTGCGGCCAGGGCCTGCAGGTCGAGATTCTCCAGTTGGATGGCCCAGGAACGCGCCTGGGCCCAGGGCCGTGCGGGCCCCGCAGTGGCACCGAGGACCAGGGACAGGAAGAAGACTCCGAGCAGGCCGGGCAGAAGGCCGGCCTGGTGGGACAGCGAGCGCATGGAAGGGAGACTCCGTGGGCGGGTCAGGCCGGGGTTTCCTGGCGGGGAACGAAGGACAGCTCCACGACGGCTCGGGTTCCGCCGCCGGGGCGGGGCTCCAGCCTTATCGTCCCGCCGTGGCGGTGCACGATGGCCTGGCACAAGGACAGCCCCATTCCACTGCCTTGTGGTCGGGTTGAGTAGAAAGGCTCGAAGGCCTGGCGGAGCACCTCGGGGGGCATTCCCGGTCCGTCGTCCTCGATGGTCAGGATGGCCTTCCCGCCCGACTGGCTGGTTGAGACGGTGATCAGGCTGCCGCGTCCCGAATCCAGGATGGCTTCGCGAGCGTTGGCCAGAAGGTTCGAGACCATCGAGCGGATCTGCCTCGGGTCGGCCTGCAGGGTCGGCAGCGAGGGCGTCAGGTCCAGGCGCAGTTCCAGTCGGTCGTCCCTCCACTCCGAGGCGTGGAAGCGGGCGGTGGTCTCGGCGATCTCGTTGAGGTCCAGGCTGGTCCTTCGGGGGTTGGACTCGTGTCCGGAGGCCAGCATCTCCTCGGTGATGGTCAGGCAATGGTTGGCTGCCCGTGCGATGCCCTCGACGTACGACCGTGCGTCCTCGTCCAGGTCGCGGGCCCCGAGCAGCTCGGCAAACTGGACCATCGATCGGATCGGGGTGGCCAGCTCCGCCACCACGCCGCTGGCCAGTTCACCGGTGATCGACACCTTTTCGGCGCGGATGAGGGCTTCGGTCCGCTCCTGGACCATCTTCTCCAGGTTGGCGGTGTACTCGGACACCTGGCCCCGGGACTCGTCCAGCTCGCGGTTGGCTCGGGCCAGCTCTTCGTTGGTGCGCGAGAGATCCTCGACCATGGAAAGCAGGAGCTCGACGATCTGGGCCTTGTCCGCCGTCAGATCCAGCTTGTGGCCGGTCAGGGCCGCGTGCAGCGGGTTGTCGGGTTGTTCCAGGCTGGAGCCGCCGTCCAGGTTGGACAGGATGCGGCGCACCCGAGAGAGGAGATAGTCCTCGTCGTAGGGCTTGCGGATGAAGTTGTCAGCCCCCGCCTCCAGACCGCGCAGGAGGTCTTGAGCGCTGTCCAGGGCCGTCAGCAGGACCACCGGGATCGAAGCTGTCCGGGTCTGCGCCTTCAGATGGCGGCAGAGTTCAAAGCCGCTCATGCGTGGCATCACGACGTCCGAGATCACCAGGTCGGGAAGGAACTCCGCGACCTTGTCCCGGGCATCCTCGCCGTCGGTGGCGACTTCAACCTCGTACCCCTCGCTCTCGAGAAGCATCTGGAGGTAGGCGGCCTGGGTGCGACTGTCTTCGGCGACTAGAATCCGCTGGGTCAGGGCGATTTCTCCTTGTCTGGGGCGTTCGGTCCCGCCAGTTTCTGCAGCGCCTCTGCCAGCTCCGCCAGGGACATTGAACTCTGGACGGCCCCTCGGCGGACTGCCTCACGAGGCATGCCGTAGACGACACAGCTCTGTTCGTCCTGGGCGTAGGTCAAACCTCCCCGCCGGCGGAGTTCCAGCAGGCCCTCAGCACCGTCGTCGCCCATCCCCGTCAACACGATGCCGACGGCCCTTGGCCCCAGGGTGCGCGCCAGGCTCTCCAACATGATGTTGGCCGAGGGGCGGTGGCCTTGGACCGGTTCGCCGTCTTCCAGGGCCAGGACGGGGCCGGAGCGGACCACCACATGCTTCTGGTCGGCCGCCACGTACAGGGTCCCCGGCTGTGGGACGACGCCGTCCTCGGCGGGCTCCACTTTCAGGGGAGTGGTGCGGCGGAGCCACTCGACCAGGGTGGAGGAGAACCCGTCGCTCATGTGCTGGACCAGCAGGAGGGGGACGGGGAACTCCCTGGGGAGCAGTTGCAGCAGGAACTGGATGGCTGCCGGGCCTCCGGTCGAGGCGGCCAGCCCGATCAGGATGGGAGGTCCCGTCGGAGCGGGGCGGGGGAGCCACAGGTGGGGTCGAAGCGTCTTGCGCTTGACCACCGGGATCTCGTGCATCAGGCGCAGGGTCTTGACCAGGGCTGCCACCTTGGGCAGATGGCCGGGAGCCTCCGGAGCGGGCGGGGTCTCTATGATGGCGGTGGCTCCGCAGCGGGCGGACTCGCGGGCTCCGGGACCCACCAGATCCGGAGGGTCGACCAGCAGCACCACGGGGACGGGATGGTGTTCCATGATCTGCCGGGTGGTCTCGGCTCCCGAGATGTCGGGGAGGCGCAGGCAGATCAGGGCCACCTGGGGTTGGCACTGACCCGCCTGGGTCAGGGCATCTTCGCCGGAGGTCGCCCGACCGACGATCCGGAAGCCGCTGGCCTCCAGCAGTGCTCCCAGCCAGGCAGACCGGGTTGCATCCGGATCGACGTACAGGAGGTGGATCATCGCGTGGACACCGCGCCTGCGCCGCCCACCAGCTTCTCGACCGTGTCCATGAGGATGCCCTCATCGAAGCGACTCTTCAGGATGTAGGCGTTGGCGCCCAGCTCCAGCCCTCGTTGGCGGTCCTCGGGGCGCTCCTGCCCGGTCACCAGGATGACCGGGAGACGTCCCAGGCGCGGATGGTTGCGGATCCGCGTGGTCAGGTCGAAGCCCGTCATGCCCGGCATGTCCACGTCCGAGACCACCAGATCGAAGTCTTCGTGTTGGAGCAGGTCCCAGGCCTGCATACCGTCGGCTGCCGCGCGGACGCGATAGCCGCCGGCCTCCAACAGGCCCCGCATCAGCGTCCGGGTGGTGATCGAGTCGTCCACGGCCAGCAGGCTGGGGATCCGGGCTGCCGCAGCGGTGGGGGCGGCTCGGGTCCCCCCGCGGACGAAGGTCAGAAGGTCCGCGACGTTCAGGACCGGGACCACCTGGCGATAGCCGATCATGCAGGCCCCGCTGGTATAGCGTGCGCGACGCAACTGGGGACCCAGATCGCGCGAGAGCACCTCCTGCGAGCCGAAGACCTCGTCGACCAGGAAGCAGGCCTTGCGGCCACCCGCCGAGACCACCACGGCGGGAGTCGGGTCGGGTTGAGCCTCGCCGGGGACCACCGGGATCTCCAACACCTGTCCCAACCGCGAGATCGGGGTCAAGGCCCCGCGGAACAGCATGACCTGACTCCCTTCGACCGAGCGGATGTCCCGGGCGTAGACTCGGGCTACGGCTTCGACCCCGGCCAGGGGGAAGACCAGGAAGCGCCCTCGCTCGCGGACCAACAGGCCATCGAAGGTGGCCAGGCTGGTGGGCATCGACAGGATGAAGGTGGTGCCCTCGCCGATCTGGGTCTGGACCCGGATGGTCCCCTTCATCGACTCGACTCGTTCGCGGACGATGGCCATGCCCAGCCCTCGCCCCGAGAGGTCGGAGACTTCCGAGCGGGTGGAAAGGCCCGACGAGAAGATCAGGTCCAGAGAGTCCACGTTGACGCCCTCGGCGATCAGCCCCTGCTGCCGAGCGGCTTCGACCACCTCGGCGGTCTGGATGCCGCGCCCGTCGTCGGAGACCCGAAATTCCATGACGCCGGTGCCTCGCGAGGTGACCCCCAGTTGCAGCCGCCCCTCTTCGGCCTTGTTGGCGGCCCGCCGGTCCTCCGAGCGTTCCAACCCGTGGTCCAGCGCGTTGCGGACCAGGTGGATCAGGGGATCCTTCAGGGCCTCCATGATGTTGCGGTCCAGCTCCAGTTCGCCTCCGCGAGTCGAGATGCGGACCTTCTTGCCCAGTTGCCGCGCGATCCGACGGGCCGCCATCTCCAACTCCTCCAGGAGCGGGCGAACCGGGGCCAGGCGTGCGCTCTTGACTTCGCCCAGCAGGGCTCCGAGCTGGGCATCCAGTTCGTGGTGGTCGGCGGCCAGGCTGCGCACGTGGCGCTGCAGGCCGGCCATGATCCGCCGGAGCTCTTCGCGGTCCGCCTCAAGCCGGAGCCGGTGGTCCGGGCTGGACTCACGGTCGTCCCACTGCCGGCGGAACTGCTCGAGCTGGTTCTCCATCTCGCGCGCTTCGTTCCATCTCTGGCGGCTGTTCAGGCGGGCCAGGACCAGTTGCTCTCCGCGGCGCAGCAGCGAGTCCAGCTTCTCGGAGGCGATGCGCAGGGTCTCGCTGGTCCCTCGCGTCAGCAGGGGGGTCGAGGCAGCCCCGCGCAGGACCTCCTCGCGCTCAGGGGCCGGCTTGCCTTGGATGGCCAGGGGAGGAGGCATCTCCTGCGGGTTGGGCAGGGCGGGGGG
>Ga0334898_1003467_pt1 | contig 12715 bp, 4 predicted proteins | sample GraSluR3_MG_10_FD_207228 | JGI IMG/M metagenome (GOLD analysis project Ga0334898, IMG submission 207228) | Sludge microbial communities from methane-producing bioreactor in Wageningen University, Netherlands - Granular Sludge_3_08-R3 | ecosystem: Engineered > Bioreactor > Anaerobic > Unclassified... | reverse complement strand
CGAACCTGCGAAAGTTATATTTCATTTTGATGAAATTCTGACAGAAGGCGACGTGAAACCCAAACGCCGGATGCCGGACATTAATAATCAGGTGGTTTACGAGCTGGAGCCCGGAACCTGGAATCTCGAAACGTTTGAATCCTATACGTTTAAATACCTGAAAGTGATAGTACTTGAAGGGGAGTGCCGGGTTCACGATATTTACCTGCGTGAATATGCCTATCCGCGAAACGAAACAGCAATGTTTTCCAGCAGCAACGAAAAGCTGAATGCCATTTACGAAGCAGCCTGGCAAACCTTCCGGCAGAATTCCGTGGATATTTTTATGGATTGTCCCTCGCGCGAGCGGGCCGGCTGGTTGTGCGACAGTTATTTTACGGCCATCATGGAGAAGGATTTTACCGGTGAGTCAAAGGTAGCGTACAATTTTTATGAAAATTATGCCCTGCCCGACAGTTTTGCTTTTCTTCCCGAAGGAATGTTGCCCATGTGTTATCCGGCCGATCACTATAACGGTAATTTTATCCCCAACTGGGCCATGTGGTTTATTATTCAGATTGACGATTATGCCCGGCGGGGTGGGGATTCGGCACTGGTTGCCCAGCTGGAGCCACGCATTTCGAAACTGCTGGATTATTTCGAAAAATTTGAAAATGAAGACGGGCTTCTCGAAAAACTGGAAAAGTGGATTTTTGTTGAGTGGTCGCGCGCCAACGATTTTGTACAGGATGTAAATTACCCGACCAACATGCTTTACTCCGCTGCGCTGGAAAGGGCAGGTGTGCTGTATCAAAACGATGCCTGGGTGAAAAAAGCCGGAGAAATCAAACAAACCATCCTGGAACAGTCGTTCAACGGCAACTTCTTTGTTGATAATGCTGTGCGCGGTGACGATGGAAAATTACGGGTTACCGGCAATACCACCGAGGTCTGCCAGTATTATGCCTTCTTCTTTAACATGGCCACGCCTGAAACCCACCCCGAATTGTGGAGGAAATTAACCACAGAATTCGGTCCCAACCGAAACGAAGCAGTAACATACCCCGATGTTTTTCGGGCCAACGCGTTTATCGGAAACTACCTTCGGATGGATATTCTGTCGCGGTATGGCCTGCAGCCGCAGTTGGTCAGCGAGATACAGGATTATTTTTTCTACATGGCCGAACAAACCGGCACCTTGTGGGAAAATATGAGCGCACATGCCAGTTGCAACCACGGTTTTGCTTCGTACCTCGGTCATGTGCTGTACCGCGATGTTTTGGGAATCAGTCCTGTCGATTACCTCCATAAGGAAGTAACTCTCCGGTTTACCGATATTGATTTGGCGGAATGTAGCGGCGTTATCCCCGTGGCAGACGAGGCTATCGAATTGAAATGGAAACGGTCGGGGAAACAAATCAGCTATTCGGTAAAAGTTCCTCAGGGCTATCGTGTGAATATCGAAAATAACAGTTCTTCAGAACTCATTCAGAATTAATGAATAATGAATAGATTGAAATATCTGAAATTGCCAATCGTATTTTTTATGTTTTTGGCATTTTCAGGAGTGACCTTTTCGCAAAATAATTTTTCTGTTATCCCCAAAACTGATAACCAGGGAATCAACACTTTACCCGCTGATGTAATGCCAGTGCAGGTTTGCTGGTTTTGGAGCGAAGAAGAGTTTTTCCCTGACGGTTACAAATCGTTTATTGACACCATCAGCCTGCATTCTCCTTTTAACCTGATTTCAGCGAGTGTCCGGCATTTTGGAAGGGAAACCACCAGCGATGCTGTCCACAAGCAGATAAAACTGGCGGCTGAATATGCCGCTCTGAAAGGGTTTTCAATGGTGGCTGATTTGGATGTCCGCACGGCCCGGCGCGCTTTTGAATCGTTGTACCCTGACGAAATGCAGGAAATGCTGCTGTTGAAGGAAATCGATATTTCCGAAAAAAACAATACTGAAGTTTCGGTTTTCAGCCGCAAAGATCTTTCTGATCACTACACCGGACGTACAACGCCTTACATTCCCCTTTACGGCAGACTTGTCCGGGTATATTCCTATATTGCCGACGAAGAGGGAATCGAGGCGAATTCGCTGGAAGAGATTACCCGGAACTGTGTAGTGGTGACTTCAAGCAAAGATTCTGTCCGTGTGCAAATTCCCGCCGGGCATAAGAACAGGAAAGCCTGTGTAATGGTTTCGTTTACCCATTTATCTCCCGATGTTTTTGCCCCGCATATAACAGCGTTTCAGCGCGAAATTATTCATCGCTATGCCGATGTTCCCCTGGTAGGGGTTTTTAAGGACGAATGGGGCTTCCCTCCCTGTTTCGACGGGAGTCCGGCAAAAGACCAGCTTTGGTATTCGCGGTTTCGGGCACAGGCCTATTCAGAAAGGACAGGTGGCCGTGATTTGCTTTTCGATTGCCTGTTAATGCACCGCAACATCAAAGGAAAAGAACGGGAACGGCAAAGAGCTGTCAACCATTTTATGGAGATGTCATGGCAGCGGAATGCGGAAATTGAAACCGATTATTATCATGCCGTAAAAGAAACATTTGGCCCGGATGCGGTTGTAACAACACATCCAACCTGGATGCCTTACCCCGATTTGCGCGAGCAGATGAAAAACGGCCTCGACTGGTGGGCTGCCACGCGCGACTGGGCACAGACCGACGAATATACTCCGTTTGCCGTCCGCACAGCATTGGCTAAAAAGTGGGGAAGTCATGTCTGGTACAACATGTTTTATTCGACAGAGCGCGCAGAATATGAAAAGGCAGTATGGAGCGCCGCATTGGCAGGTGGCCGGATAAATTACCACCCGCTCTATCCGTCGGAGCGAAAAAGAATTGATCGGACACTGGAGCTTCTGCGGGGCGAACTTGTTGTGGCCGAAAGCCGGGTTCGGATGCTGAATTTTATCAGCAAGAGTCCGCTTGACTGTCCGGTTGCCGTTGTTTTCGGGCACGCTTGCACCATGAACTGGGCAGGCCCAGCTTACGATGATGTGGGAATGGAATTGGTAAATGAGCTCTGGAAGGCAGGTATTCCCGCCGATTTAATCCCGACGAGCGAGATTGAAAGCCAAAGTTTACAGGTGGATGAAGAAGGCTGGATTCGTTATGGCCCACAAAAATATTCCGCAGTAATCCTTTATCATCCTGAATTTGAAAAACCTTCCACCGCCGCTTTTTTTGACCGGGCTGCCAAAGTGAAAACCCGTTTATTCCGAATAGGTAATTGGACCAAAGATTTTGAGGCGAACGATTTTGACGGGAACAGTGCGCTGCCTGCGATGGTTGTTCCTGAAGGAAAAGAACAACTCCTCGCTGCGGTGAAGAATATTCTGAAACAACAGAAAATTGAACTTCAGTCACCCGCAGTGGAAGATCCGAAAAATTGGGTTGGTTACCCGCTTATAACTCCTCCCACCACTGGTTCCTGCCGCCTGATTGACGGATCGGTGATTCACATTGCCGGAACAAACCGGATTAGCGGCGACCCGATTCAATTCAGGAAAAAATTTCAGGGAGTCTCCGTTTCATTCGATGCGGAGGGAGTTGCTGCGTTCCGTCTGGATAAAAACGGGAAGGTGGAAGCGCTTGCTGCCGGAGGTTTAAAATCTTTCAAAGCCGGAAATTTTAAAATTGAATTGGACGAACGTTTTGATCTGGCATTATGGAAAAATGATAAAGGGAAATGGGAAGGCGCATTGCAGACATGGGAAAAGGATATTCCCCGTAAGTTGCTGGAGGTAACCGAAGATTGGGAAAGGATTGGTTTGCCCATTCCGGTTCCGGAATAGAATAAAATATCAGCCATTGATGATGAAAACAATCTGATTAACAAAACAAATGAGATTCAATTTTAAATATTTTGCATTAATTGCCGGAATCCTTTTATTGTTGACATCATCGGCTGTCAGTAAACAAAACCGGGGAGCCGGTTTTACGGGAAGCAGGGACACTAAAGGAGAAATAATTTTATATGTTTCTCCCGAAGGTAGCGGCGACCGATTTACAAAAAGGCGTCCCGGGTCGCTTATCGAAGCCCGCGACAAAGTGCGCAGCCTGACCACTGCAATGACAGGCAATATCATTGTCCATCTTTTGGACGGCACTTATCTTTTGGATTCCACTTTTCAGCTTGGCCCCGAAGACAGTGGACAGAATGGTTACTCAGTTGTTTGGCAGGCAGCCCCAGGCGACATGCCGGTGCTGAGCGGAGGAAAAGAAATTTCCGGATGGACGCTGTTCGATAACGAAAAAAACATCTGGAAAACCAACGTGTGCGATCTGAATTTTCGCCAGTTGTATGTGAACGACAAGCGGGCAGTGCGGGCAAGAACTCCCAATATGACCGATTTTGCAGACAAAGGACCGTATGCAAAAATCCTCTCGTGGAACAACTTCTCTCCTGCAATTCCTGCATCGCTGCTCTCGGGCATATCTGATTCGGGTAAAGTTGAATTTTGCGTCAACATGTACTGGCAGCATTTCAGGTACAGAATTGATTCCTTCAACGTTAAAGGCGACAGCGCTTTTCTCTCGTTTAAAATGCCCGAAGCAGAGGTTGCGCCGATTCACGTAAATGAACAGGCTCCGTTTATCCTCGAAAATGCGTTTGAATTTCTCGATGCCGAAAGTGAATGGTTTTTGGATACAGAAACCGGCGATCTTTTTTACAAACCAAAAAATGAAGAAAAAATGGAATCGGCACGGGTTATTGCACCGGTACTCGAAACCGTAATGAAAATCAAAGGGGATTCCGCTTCGCACATACAAAACATTCTTGTTAAGGGACTTACTTTTAAACACACTAACTGGACTGTTCCCGGAGAACGCGGCTACACCTGCGCCCAGGCTGCTTTCGATATGCAAATTCCCGGCATGGTGGAAGTTTCAAATGCCAGTCGTATTGTATTTGAAAGAAACCGCTTTGAGCATTCAGGAGGTTTTGGTCTTGTATTTTCTGCCTTCTCCAACCACAACAAAATTGTGGGAAACGTGGTTACCGGGATTTCAGCCAACGGGATTGTTATTGATCCGAGTTTTTACCGGGACAATTCTGTCGCACTCATCGACCTGGAGTATCCCTGGATGTTTTCGAAAGAAGCCATGCCGGATATCGAGGCAGGAAGTTCACACGATACCATCATCAATAATCTGGTAGAGTTTTGCGGGCGCGATTACAACGATGCTGTCGGAATTTACGCATCGCTGCCGGCTTACCTTACCATCAAACACAACGAAGTAAGGTTCCTTTCCTATACCGGGATCAGTGTGGGCTGGTCGTGGCGGAAAGAACTTACACCCCACCGCGATGGCGAAATCAGCCACAACAAAATTTATGATGTCTGCTTAGTCAATCCGGACGGCGGGGCCATTTACAATCTCGGTACGGTGTCGGGTGAAGGAACACGCATTCACCACAATTACATTTTCAACGTTAACAGTCCCGGCGGCTGGGCGCCCCGCAACCCTATGGCCGGCCTGTATTGCGACGGTCCGGGGGCCACAAACGTACTTCTCGATTCAAATGTGGTCAGAAACGGTTTTAATGCCTTCCAGAACGGCTCGCACATAGAAAAGCCCAACCTGAGGTATTACAACAACTACTGGCAATGCGAAACATTGTGGTACGACAACGGCGCAATCAAAGGATGCGAAGCAATGGAAAAAGGAAATGTAAATATTACTGACGACAACTGGCCCGCAGAAGCCGTTTCTATAATGAAAAATGCGGGCATAGAAATACAGTATCAGGATATTCTTAATGACAAAAACTGAAAATTATGTACATTTTACATTCAAAAAAGTTTTACCTCCGTGGAGTAACCATTCTCTTTTTACTTTTTTTCTTCTCCTGCACTTTCGGAGAAAAAGGTAATAAATTTTATGTTTCCGCCGATGGCAACGACAATAATTCAGGAACAAAAGAAGCTCCTTTTTACAGCCTCGAAAAAGCGCGGGATATGGTACGCCTCATTCGAAAAGAGAACCCGGAAAAAGCTGTGACCGTTTACATCAACGGCGGGATTTATCACATGGAAAATCCTTTGATTTTGACTTCCGAAGATTCCGGTACTGAAAATGCGCCGGTTGTTTATAAAGCCGTTGATGGCGAAGAACCCGTTTTTACCGGTAGTCGTGAACTGAAAAACTGGAAATTATCTGACAATTCGAATAAGTTGGAATTTTTGCCTGCGGAAGTACGGAAAAAAATTCATATCACTGATGTAAAAGCTGCCGGCATCACCGATTTTGGCGACCCTACAGAAATTGGCAAACGCCCTGAACTGTTCTGTAATGGCGAGCTGCAAACCCTGGCACGCTGGCCCAACGAAGGTTTTGTAAATGCCGGGCTGGTAAAAGGGGAAACCGAACTTCCGAAAGACTACCGCAAAATACGGGGGACAAAGGAAGGTGTTTTTGAATACCTCTACAACCGGCAAAACCGCTGGGCGAATGAAAAAGATGTCCGGCTCGGGGGATATTGGTACTGGGACTGGGGCGATGAATTTCAGCAAGTGGAGAAGGTGGATACCCGTTCCAAAACTCTCCACATTAGTGAACCTTTTCATACGTACGGTTACAGGGACAGCCTCCGGTATTTCGGGTTGAACCTGTTTTGCGAAATCGACCAGCCTGGCGAGTGGTACCTCGACCGTTCAGATGGATTACTTTACTGGTACCCGCCTGCAGATGTGGATCCCAATCAGGCAAAAGTTACCCTTTCGGCTTTTGACGCTCCCTTTATGGTCGAGATGAAAAATTGTTCGCATGTCACCTTGCAGGGATTGGCGTTTCAGGAAAGCCGGGGAAGCGCTGTTTTGATCCGGGATGGTGAAAACTGCCTTGTTTCGGATTGCCGGATCGAACGTTTCGGGGAAGATGGAATCCACATTGAGGGAGGAACAGGGCATGGCATCTCAGGATGTTTGCTCCGCACATTTGGTTGTGGTGGCATGAGTGTGAAAGGAGGCGACCGGAAAAATCTTGTTCCCGCCAATCATTTTGTGGAAAATAGCGTTGTCGAAAATTTCTCGCTGTTCAAACGGACTTACGAGCCGGCAGTTTATGTAAATGGATGTGGCATTCGGATCAGCAACAACCGTTTCCGCTATTCTTCTTCATCGGCCATGCGTTTGAATGGAAACGATATTACAGTGGAATACAACGAAATCAGCCATTTAGTTAACGAATCCGACGACCAGGGCGGAGTGGATATGTATTATGACCCGTCGTACCGTGGTGTTGTTATACGTTACAACCGCTGGTCAGATATCAGGGGAGGTACGTTGCACGGTGCTGCCGGTGTTCGACTCGACGACATGATTTCCGGGGTTACTGTTTTTGGGAATATTTTTGAACGCTGCGGGGCGCTGCATTTTGGAGGCGTGCAAATTCACGGAGGGAAAGATAACATCATCGAAAACAACCTTTTTTACGACTGTTTTGCCGCGGTTAGTTTTACCCCGTATGGCGAAAAACGCTGGTTGGAAAATCTCGATTCTCCCGTAATCAAAAAGAAAATTTACGAAGATGTTGACATCCGTTCGGACTCGTACCAAAACAGGTACCCGGAACTGAAAAACATTCGGGAGAACATCGATGTGAACACAGTAAAAAACAACCTGTTGGTTGATTGTGAAAACGATTACCTCCGTACCAGTGAAAAACAGGTTTTTGAAAACAATACTTCGGTTGAGGCAAACGGGAAATCCCCGGAAGCGTTTTGTTCACCCGAAATACTTGAAACTTACGGGATGCAGCCCATACCTGTCGGGAAAATCGGGCTGAAAAACAATAAATGGATAAAATAGGTATTAAATATTTCCTGTTAAAAACTATGCGATGTTAAATGATTCAATTATTTTTTTTGAGAGATGGACAAATCTAATTTTTTCAAAATAGCCTTTGGCGCTTTAGCTCTTTCTTTTTGGGTTGGAGTTGGGTTTTCTCAAACTTTGCCCAAAAATAGAATCAGGCTGTACAATCATTTGATGAATCCCCGACAACATCCTGATGATCAAAGAAGGGCAGTTCAACCACCTGATGCTGATTTGTTTAATAATCAGGTGCAGTTCATTACACTTCGGTGGTTCGATGACGATTATAAAAGCTCGATAGACAAATACACAGTGAAAAACAATTTAGGGAATATCATTTGGCCGGTATATTCGTTCCTCTACCGGGATGATTTTGAGGATATTGTCGAAGAAATAAAACAACGAGGTCTATTTTTGTTTGACATCTGGGGGTATGTCCCCGGTTCAGGGCCAGGTACAGCAGGGCAAAAAAACGAATTGGGAAGTGTATATACTGATCCCTATTTCTGGCAACAATTTATGGTTCCTTCCTCAACATTTAGTTATTTGGAGAAGGAACTGGGGCCACATTGGCTGGGGATGGACAATGGTGAACAGGATGGCCGGTATATCACGGGGTTTGCCAACCAGATGAGCCCGGTTGGAGTTGGCAGGGAACAGCAATATCTGAATTTCCAAAACCATTTTCAGGGACTGGCCGACCGACTCGGCAATAAACTGGCAACGCTTGTTTCCCTTAACTTCGGCCATTATTTTATAAAGGAAGGTATTTATACCATGATCGGGGCTGAAACAGCACAGGCTTTGCCCAATTCGCAGGTATATTATTCATTCATCCGGGGAGCAGGGAAACAGTATGGAGTTCCGTGGTTTGGAAATGCCTCAGTGTGGAACCGCTGGGGGGCTAAGAATTATGAAGGATACACCAGCAATGACGGAATTATGGGCGAAATCAAGGGGACCAGCCTTAGTTTGTTGAAACGGCTGATGGTATCCCATATCATGTACAATTGCGTGGCAGTGGGATTTGAATCGGGTTTTCTGGATAAGAAAGGACAACTAAGCCCCATCGGAAAAATACAACAATCAGCCAATCAGTGGATTCAGAAACATGGAAGCCCCGGAACTTTGTACACACCGGTGGCTATTATGGTCGATTTTTTTTCAGGCTGGACTTTTCCCCGCCATCTTTATTCCGATAAACATTTTCGTGTATGGGGAAATCTTCCATATGGAGAGGGGGATTATCTGACAGATGGTATCTTAAATATGCTTTATCCCGGATACCGTAATGCTTCTTATTTCCGTGATGAAAGTGGATTTATTACCTCAACCCCTTATGGCGATATTGCCGATTGTATTTTAAGCGATACTCCCCTTTGGTTATTAAAACAATATCCTGTATTGGTTATTGGAGGGAAACTCAATGGCGGTCATGAAATAAAAGATAAACTGGAAGAATATGTTCGTTCAGGCGGACATTTGGTCATTACTGCTGGCAGCTTGGCAAACCTGCCGGACGGATTGTTGGGCGTAAAAACCGGACAAAAGGAATTGGTTAATGAAGAAGGTACATCTATTGTAATTGGAGAAAATGTTAAAATAAAGGAGAAATCCAGGTTTATTTTAAAAGAAATCGTTGCGCATGAAAAGGGGACCATTTTGGCTCACTGTTCACGCGGGCCACTGGCCTTAAATTATTCGGCAGGATTGGGGAATATGGTCGTATTTGCTTCCCCTTTTGGGATCAGTTCCGTCCCCGGACCATTCGTTGAATCGCAAATTGATAAAAATTTCATAACTCCTTATCCTATTTTGAAACATGTTAAACTGGTGATGGATCAAATTTTCAGTAATACGGAAATTTTTAATGCCGGTGAAGGATTAAGCCTGATTACCTGTAGCAAAAATAAAAATGAATATACTGTTGCAATCGGCAATAATTTTTGGCAAGAAAAGCCTTTTAACCTTATTTCAAGTTCCGGGAAAATTTTATCCGTTAAAGAAATGCCTCTGGAATGCGGCGAAAGAAAGGCTGTCGGATTTGTACCCGAATCTGTGATTGAAAATCTGGGGAAAAACACAAAAAGAACAATCGCAGGTGGCGATATTCGGATTTTTTCTGTCAAACTTGAACCTGATGATTCTGTTGAAGAATGCCCCGAAATCCCTCCTGTCCCAAATCCTGAAAACAGGGGACTGACCCTTCGTAATATCTCCTCTATCAAAGAAGAAATCCTTTTGCGACCAACATTCTTTCAACATTTCGACAGAGTCGTTGTTGATTGGAAATACCTCCAGCAAAAAGAAAAATCCTTTCTTGCAGAAGAATCAGGATGGATTAAACGGCAGGGACTAAAGCTTATCGTCGATTTTTCATCGGGGATTAATCTTTTTCCTGATTTGCGATTAGTGAACAACCATCCGGAATATGCGCAAAGCATGGCAACCATCAAGTTGGTAATTGAAAAATTGGATGTTCTGGGTGCAAAGGATATGATTATAACTACTCACCGAAAAGTAGAAAATAACTACTCTGAACAGCAGTTTGATGAATCAATCCGAAAATCTGTAAAGGAGATATGCCAAAATGCCGCTAAGTACGGAATTAATGTTCATTTGCGGATTACCCCGGGGAGTTCACCATTCAGTGTGAAACAGTCTCAGGAATTTGTTGAAAAAATAAACGAACCAAATTTTTATGTTGCTCCGTCAACAGCGATGATTTTATATAATCAGGCAGATTATAAAATTGCTCCCGAATCCCTGAAAAATATGAAAATGCGCATTTTACTTGTCAGTGCTCCTGAAACGGATCCTTATGGAAAACTGTGGAATATGAATATGCCGATACATAATTTTTCCAATAAACAGGCAATAAAGCAAGTTCTTGGATCTATATCCGATTGTGTTCTTTTACTCGATGGGATTTATGATGATAAGAATGAGGAATACCTTGATATTAAATCGATTAGAAATTTGTAATTTGTGAAGCTCAATTATCGCCGACAACGGATTCGATATTCGATGAACTCAGGAAGCTATAAACTGATAATTTCCATGAAGCTGTGGATTACATCTATCTTTTTTAACAAACTGTTTTTAATCATCTTCCTGTTTTTAGTTCCCTTTGCCCGAGCGTTGGCTTCGACTGTTTTTGAAAACGATTATCTGAAATACGAAATAGCGAATGATGGGCGAAACTTGCTTTTTATTGACAAAACAACCGGCATCGACTACCTTTTTACTGATTCGGTTTCTTACTGCGCCCATATCGAAATGGACGGGGAAAAAGTAAATGTCACTTCCGTTTCATTAAAAGGCAACACCCTGTTTTTTGAATTTGGATCAACCGGCGTAACTGCAGAAATCCGGGTTACCAAAACCAGTGACCACATCACCATGAAAGTGGTAAAAATTAACGGTCAGCCGGAATCCATGGTTTTTCTGAACATCCCGCTGAAACTGGAAGGTATGCCTTATGAATCTTTTTCTGCGTGTGTACTTTCCATGAACCTGTTTACCCATGTCAGGCTTTTGCCCCCGCTGCAAAACCACCTGTGGGCAAAGTGTTACCAACGTTTTGGGCTGGAAGGGGCAGAAATAACCTTGCTTGGCCTTCCCCGAACTAAAATCCTCCCGGTTATCCGCGATGTGATGTTCGGGGCCAAAGATGTTCCTTTTTCGGATAAGGGAGGCGCATGGGCGCTTCTGGAAAAAGAAGGTTATGGCTCTTACCTGATGAACTTTGGTACCCTGACTGAAGAAACGGTGGACGAGTGGACTGAAACATGCCGAAGGATGGGATTTACCCAGATAGACAGCCACGGGGGTGGAGATTTTTTCGAATTCGGCACCTTTGACCTGAACAAAGATAAATGGCCGGATGGATGGGATTCGTTTAAGCGAATCAACGCCCGGCTGCACGAGGCGGGAATCTCGCATATATTCCATACTTATGCCTTTTTTATCGATAAAAAATCAAAATATGTAACGCCTTTTCCGAGCAAAGATTTGGGATACGTCCGTACGTTTACACTTGCTGAACCTGTTGATGAAAATGCCGGTGAGATAGTTGTAAAAGAATCGACAGCCAACATCTCCACGGTTACCGGTTTTCACACCGAAAATAGTGTTACCCTTCGCATTGGCAGTGAGCTGATTGAGTTTAGTGGGGTTACCCAATCGCCTCCATACAAATTCACCGGGCTCCGGCGCGGTGCAAACGGTACAAAACCGTCATCTCACCGTTCCGGGGAAGTGGCATACCACCTGAGTGAACGGTTTGGTCGTTTTGTGCCGGGACCGGAAACAGGTTTGTTTGATGAAATGGCCAAAAGACAGGCAGAAATTGTAAACCACTGTGAATTCGACGGAATATATTTTGATGCGATAGACGGCGCTGCTGTGCTTGGGGGCGAAGAAAATTTCTGGTACTACGGTACAAAATTTCTTTTTGAAATTGCGAAACATTTAAAACGACCCGTTGGAATGGAAATGAGTTCCATGTCGCATCACTGGTGGCACTTTCGCTCGCGGTGGCAGGCATGGGACAGGCCGGTGCGCGGGTACAAACGGTTCATCGACATTCACCTGGCATCCATAAAAGCTTCTGCACTTTTCCTTCCGAATGAGATAAAGTCGAATGAGTGGGAACACGGAAGGTGGCGCGGGCATTCGCCCCTGATTGACAAATACGCCGGTATTGAAAAAGGGCAGATACTCCTTCCTCTTCATTTGGGCTGGTGGGGCAACCAAACCTGGAACCCGCCTCAGGTAGAACCTACATTTCGGGACGACATCGAGTACCTTGGTTGTAAAATGATTGGCAACAATGCCGGTTTCTCGCAATTGGGCGGAGTGGATAAAAAAACGCTGGATGAAATCCCGCTTTTT
>Ga0334898_1003466_pt1 | contig 12721 bp, 9 predicted proteins | sample GraSluR3_MG_10_FD_207228 | JGI IMG/M metagenome (GOLD analysis project Ga0334898, IMG submission 207228) | Sludge microbial communities from methane-producing bioreactor in Wageningen University, Netherlands - Granular Sludge_3_08-R3 | ecosystem: Engineered > Bioreactor > Anaerobic > Unclassified... | reverse complement strand
AGACAATGGACAGGTTATAGCTTCTGCTACTTCTCCCCAGAAAGAATTACAAATTAACGCCCCTCAGCCCGGATGGGCTGAACAAGATCCTGAAATATGGTGGAAACATGTCAAATTATCCACAAATAAACTTTTATCAAAGGCTCATATCGATATTAATGACATTAAGGTTATCGGAATTTCCTATCAAATGCATGGTTTAGTCCTGGTAGACAAAAAACAGCAAGTATTACGGCCTTCTATCATCTGGTCTGACAGCCGTGCTGTTGAGATTGGGAATAAGGCTTTTTCAGATATTGGCCAGGAACTCTGTCTTTCTAAATTATTAAACTCGCCTGGTAATTTCACGGCTTCCAAATTAAAATGGGTAATGGAAAATGAGCCAGAAATATATAAAGAATCTTATAAGGCGATGCTTCCTGGTGATTATATTTCCATGAAAATGACCGGAACAATTAATACTACTCCGTCTGGTTTGTCAGAAGGTACTTTCTGGAATTTTAAGGACAATAAGCTAGCCGATTTAATTCTTAATTATTACAAAATTTGTCATGATTTGATCCCTGATATTGTTCCTACCTTTTCTGTCCAGGGAGAATTATCTTCAAAACCTGCAGAAGAATTAGGCCTAAAAACAGGTATAAAAATTTCTTATCGAGCCGGCGATCAGCCTAATAATGCCTTTTCTCTTAATGTCCTTAATCCCGGAGACGTAGCCACCACTGCGGGTACCTCCGGAGTAATATATGGAATTACTGATAAACCAGCCTATGATTCCAGGTCTCGCGTTAATACCTTTGTTCATGTCAATCACACAAAAGACAATCCCAGCTATGGTGTACTTCTATGTATAAATGGTTGCAGCATTTTATATAGCTGGCTAAAAAATAAAATTTTATCTACGAGTTCGGATAGCATTAAATATAGCCAGATGGACCTACTGGCTTCTCAATCTCCTCCGGGTTCAGAAGGATTATTTGTTTTTCCTTTTGGTAATGGAGCAGAAAGAACATTGGAAAATCAAAATATTGGGGCTACCATTCAAAAATTGGACTTTAATATTCATGATAGAAGACATCTATTGAGAGCCTCTCAGGAAGGTATTATTTTTGCTTTTAAATATGGTCTGGACATTATGAAAAGCATGGGCTTGGATATATCAACTATTAAAGCAGGAAAAACAAATCAGTTTTCAAGTTCACTATTTCGGGAAATTTTTTCCACAGTCACAGGGACACAATTAGAAATATACAACACTGACGGCTCCCAGGGAGCTGCTAGAGGAGCAGGATTAGGAGCTCAAATATATGGAAAGCCAGATGATGCCTTTGTAGGGCTCAAAGCAGACAGTATTATCTATCCCAATAAATCTCTTTCAAGCATTTACCATGATGTTTATAATAATTGGCTCTCATCTTTAAAAAAAACTTACCCGATTAATTATCACAGGTAGGTGTAATGGTTAGTGCAAAATTTACTGAGGTACTTAAAAACTTGCCCAACCCATAAAAAGGTCTAAAAGTATCTAAAAATATTTGCCACAGACCTAGTAAATATTTTATTAACCCCTTAGGGGCAGAAAACCATGGGCTTGCCCATGGATGAATGAGCAGGCGGCGATATGATAAAATAATAACATGCAAACAAGACTCTCAGGTCACAGTGCCTATCGCACGGAGTATCATATCGTCTGGATACCCAAATATCGCCGCCGTATCCTAAATCCTGGATTAAGCGGATACCTAAGAAAACTTTTTCCAAAGATACTAAGAAGACTGCCTGCCTGTGAGATCATAGAATATAACATACAGATCGATCATATCCATATGATTATGATCATACCGCCAAAGTACAGCGTTTCTGATGTCATAGGGCAAATCAAAGCACAAACATCCAGCAGACTCAGGAAAAAGTTTTCCTGGCTTTCAAAAGTATACTGGAAAGAGAATATCGTCTGGTCACCAGGTTACTTTGTCTCAACTGTTGGCATTGATGAGAAAAGTATCATCAAATATGTCCAATTCCAAGAAAGCCAGGATTTAGGTCAAGCGAAGCTTGAATGGTTTTAAAAGTACCACGGGCTTGCCCGTGGGTATCTATTTGACAAAATAATATTATAAGTAATATAATTAGTTTAAAACTTATTTCAATAGTTAAACTATTTATTAAAAAAAGATATAATAAATTTATATATTGGTAATAAATATTGGCTTAAAATAAATACTAAGGAATACAAGGTCGACAATATTTGTAGAATCTTGCTATAAAAACGGAGCATTATCGGAAACATATTTTATAATCTTTCTATGTTGTGATTAACAAGTCTTAAGACATCGTAAACTTATTTAATCGATCTTTGGCAATAACATAGAGCTTTTCGGTAAAGGATAATCATATTGGGTAATCAGCTTATGATCATAGTAAACACCCAATCTTTCTTTCGCTGTATTAATCGTTGCCCAGACGTATTCGTACTCTAAATCAGTCGGTACAGCAAATCTTTCCCCAAAGATATCCAAGAGGTAATTACTACGAATCAAACGGATGAGATGGACATATCCAGGAGAAATAACTAATTTTTCCGGCAATTGAAAGGAATCTGGTAAATACTTAATATTCCAGGTACACTTTTGGTAAGGTGTCAATCCTCCCAGGGTACTGTAGTGATGATGCTGTTATGAAATTGCTCAAATTCCTTGGCCTTCTGAAAGAGTTGCCCAAAATGAGTAAAGATTTGACTACGGAAGAATTTCCGATCAAAGTTAAATTGAAAATATTTCACAATCCCAGTACGTCAGGGCTCACCTATTGGGATAAAAATAGGTTGTACTCCCAAGTAAAGACAGAGCCGAATAATGATACCGAAAGAATGTGGATAATGATTACTGCCCCTGCAGGAAAGAAAGTTATCCATTTGTAAATAAGAGGGTATTCCCAACATATGCCAACAGTATATTAGTCCGCTTACAATAGCTATCCGGTTCTTCCTGCGATGCGGATAATTAGTTTCCCTGTGGTCATAGGCATCAATGACATTGACGTAATAAAAACGGCCATCCCCCTTGAGATATCTGGGACCAATTACATCCAATATATATAGATATAGCCAAAAATAGCCAAAAACAAATTATAAGAAGCACTACAGATTGAAAATAAAAAATAATAATATAAAAAATTAGAGGAGGAAAATATGGAAAAGATTATTTCTGAAATTGGAAAGGGAGAAAAAATCGTTATAATTCGAATTCAACCCAAAGCTGACTTATTTGAGGGCATTAAAATAGCTTGTAATAAGCACAATGTAAGGAGTGGAGTAATAAGTGCGTGCTTTGGAAGCCTTGAAAAGTTATTTTTAACTTATTATTATCCTCCTAGGGATTATTCAAAGAATCAGTATGGAGAGGAAAGGCACTTAAAGTTGGAAATGCATTGTAGTATTTTAACTGCTCAAGGAATGGTTTGTAGGGACAAAAATGGAGAAATTGCTATTCACATGCATGGAGTGGTGAGGGGATTGGCTGATGGAATTATATACGGAGGACATTTTAATGATAAAGGGAATATTGCAAAAAATACAATTGAAGTAGCGATAATAGCTCTTTCTGAGATACATCTCTTAAGAGTATGGGACGAACAGACAGGGCATGTACAGTTGTGGCCACAGATAGATAAATAAATTTTTTTAAGTTTAAAGGGGAAACTATTTTATGAAAATTAACAATCATAAACTAAAAATAGCAGTAATTGGTTGTGGAAGAGTTGCTAATAGTCATTTAGATGCATTAAAAATTCTTAATAAATATTATGATTTGTTAGCTGTGGTTGATATAGAAGAGGAACGGGCAAAAAAATATGCAGAATTATATGAAACTGATTATTATACTTCATTGAAAGAAGTTAATGAAAATTCCAAAATAGAAGCTGTTATAATTTGTCTACCTCATTTTTTACATAAAAGCATTACAGTGGAATGTTTAAACTCTAATAAACATGTTTTAGTTGAGAAACCAATGGCACTTAATTCCAAAGAAGCAAAAGAAATGGTCAAAATAGCTAAGAAAACTCAAAAAATATTAATGGTTGGCCAAAGTCGTAGGTTTTTTGATGCTATTAGGATATTAAAAGAAAAAATTGATGAAATTGCCAAACCATTTTCGACGTACATATTTTGGGGGCACTGGGTCGATTTTAGCAATAGATCAGAATGGTCAAAATCAATTAAGAAAACAGGTGGTTTAGTTTTACCGTTAAATGGATCCCATGCCGTTGATCATGCTGTTTGGTTATATGGTCGTAAGCCTATATCTGTTTATGCAAAACTTTTTAAACATAGAGAGGTTAATGGATTTTCAGAAGCAACTATAATTTTAGAATTTAGTAAGAATGAAGTAGCTACAATTCAATTATCATTTTCTACTATACCCCCCAAGCATCTAATAGTAATTAATGGCCCCTTTGGTTCTTTTCAAATAAATCATGCAGATGAACCTCAAAAAGTAGGAGTTGGTTCTTTAGAGTTACAATATAATGGTGAAACGATTATAAAAGGCAAGCAAGAGCCATCAAACTTTGTTAATCAGCTGAAAGAATTTTATTCTGCAATAAAAGAAGAGAGAGAGCCAATAGCCTCTGGTGCAGAAATTCTACATGTAATGCAAGTATTAGATTCAATTAAAGAGTCAAATTCTAGTAAGAAAAAGATTGAACTCTAAAAATATAGAAAAAATGGAGGGAGGTATTAAAATTTAGAATAATTCTTAATAATAAATTCTTGTAATTAACTTCAATTTTTGAAAATTATGTAAAGATAAAGAAAGGAAGGTAAAAAATGAATAAAAATTTTATGATTATGTTGATCCTAATTGTCTGTGTAGTTCTATTAACAAGTAGTGCAGCCACAGTATCGGCACAAGATGTTAAGTTTTACTCTCAATCTTCCTACCATACAGGTACATTTCAATATATATATGTATCAATGTATGCTGGATTAATGAGGCCACTTTTACCAGAGATTGTCATTACTAACGAAGCTTCTGGAGGGACCGTTGAAAATTTAGATTTACTTAGGCGCGGAGAAGTTGAATTTTCAATGGGTTCACCTCAAAAAATATATCAAGCTTATAATGGTTTAGATCAATATGAAGGAAACCAGGTACCTGTAAATATAATGTGGTCGTTTAGCGCCCAAGCAATGATGCTTTTTGCTTTAGAAAGTTCAGATATAGAAAGTTTTGAGGATCTTGAAGGAAAAACAGTTGCGATGGGTCCTGCAGCATCAGCTAATTTAATTAAAGGTGCGCATGCTTTAGAAGCTTATGGTTATACTAGGATTAACCCTGAATCAGATGATCCAATGGAAAAGTATGAATTCAGTGAATTAAAAATAGCACTTTTATCTTTCCCAGAAGCAGCAAATGCTTTAGCAGAAGGTATGGTAGATGCTATATTAGCTATCCAGCCTCTTCCTGAACCATCAATTTACCAGCTTGGTTTGCAAATACCACTCCGTGTTATACCGGTGGATGAAGATAAATTTGATTCTATAATAGAATCATATACATGGATGTGGCCGTTAAGAGTGCCAGCGAATACTTATCAGGGACAAGATGAATCATTTATGACCCTTGGAGATATGAATTATATAACTGCCCATCCTGATTTAGTAAGTGAGGAAGATGCTTATAAAATAACAAAAACTTATTTTGAAGAAGTTCTTCCCATGATGGCTGAGCAACTATCTCCACTTAGACCTTTTGCGGAGGAGATTGAAAATAATGTATCTGGGTGGCCAGTTCCAGGGCATCCTGGGGCTGTAAAATATTTTGAAGAAATTGGGTTAGAAATAGAATTGATTAACCCATAGAAAAATATTCACTTTAAGTAAACATAGAAGGGCAACCCTTATGTTTATGATTTTATGAGTTGTCCTTCTATTCCCATTGGATATTTTTGTTATGGCGATTTATTTTATTTATTATTGAAATAAAATATAGAGAAAATGAGGATATATTTTGAAATCTGAATATCAAAAAAGGATAATTTTATTATTTGGGCTATTATTTATTTTGTTTGTTTTTTATACTTGTGCAACAAGTCCTTTTCATCCAACAATACAAAGAGGACTTTCACTATTATTAGTTATTCCTATAGCAATATTGCTTTTCCCTAGTTCAAAAAAGATGAGATTTCTAGATTACCTTTTATTGCTTACAGCGATTCCTGTTATTTACTTAATAATTAATTGGAAACAACTTGCTTATCGTGCTCTATTTGAACCCACATTTATTGAGTACTTATTTGGATTTATTGTTATTTTTGGTGTTATAGAACTTACACGTCGTGTTATTGGTTGGCCATTAAGTCTTATTACGTTAATTGCAATATTATATGCAAGATTCGGGGGTCTGCTACCTAGTCCATTTACACATCGTGGATATAGTGTTGCAAGGTTAATGGCTAATCAATATCTAACCCATGAAGGCATATTTAGTTCCATTTTAGGAATAACTAGTACTATAGTTGCTCCTTTTGTTTTGCTAGGAGCTATAGCTACTTATACAGGTGTAACAGAATTATTTCTTGATATGGCTGTAAAATTTTCTGGTAGAACTAGAGGAGGGCCAGCTAAGATGGCTGTAGCAGCTAGTGCATTTTTTGGTACTATTTCTGGAAGTGCCATAACTAATGTTGTAACAACTGGTTCAATAACAATTCCTCTTATGAAAAGGACAGGTTATGATTCTACTTTTGCAGGTGCTGTAGAGTCAGCAGCTTCTACAGGAGGACAATTGATACCTCCAGTTATGGGTGTTGCGGCTTTTTTAATGGCTCATATCACTGGGATACCTTACCTTACAATTATGATAGCAGCTATAATTCCAGCATTTTTGTATATGTTGGCATTATTCTTATGTGTAGATCTGGAAGCAAGAAGATTAAGTTTAAAACCATTTATATTAGAAGATGGAATAGCAAATAAAACAAATATAAAAATCGTTAGCTATAAAAATTTATTTATGAGAATTTATCTACTAATACCCTTTGTAGTGCTTATATACTATCTAATGAAAATGTATTCCCCGGGTAAATCAGCCTTATATGCTACAATTACAATGTTAATATTATCATTTATTAAAAAAGAAACAAGACTTAATTATTCAAAAATAAAAAATATTATAATATTTTTTGCAAAAGGAATGACAACTGTTGTTTTTGCATGTGCTGCAGCTGGAATGGTTGTAGGGGCATTAAATCTTACTGGCTCAACGTTACGACTAACTTATTCTTTTGTAGAAATAGCAGCAGGTAATCAATTTTTGTTATTGTTCTTAATAGCTATTCTTTGTATAATTCTCGGGATGGGTCTACCAACACCGGCAGCATATGCTGTAGCAGCCTCTTTTGCTGCTCCAGCTTTAACAACTGTAGGCATAGAGACTTTGCCTGCGCACCTATTTGTTTTTTATTTTGCATGTATTTCAGCTATAACTCCACCAGTTGCTTCAGCAGCCTTTGGGGCATCAAGTATTTCAGGAGCATCTCCAATAAGAACGGCGGTAACGGCATGTAAATTAGCGCTTGCAGGCTTCCTTGTACCATTTATGTTTGTTTATGGCCATGGTTTACTCATTGGGCAAGCACCTATATGGTTATCAATTCGTTCTGGATTAACTAGTATTCTGGGCATCTTTTTATTAGCAATTTCAGTTATTGGATACCACTTAAATAGACCAATTAATATTGTTGAGAGAATTCTTTATTTTCTAGCTTCTATTTTACTTATCTCTCAAAATAGGACAACAGATATATCAGGGATCTTTATAGTCATTTTATTATTTATATATAATTATTATGTATTGCGTTCCAAAAGTAAACGCCCTGATTACACATAAATATCATTAGTAAAATTATATAAAAATATTCTTTTTAATCCGGCGGGACCTCCCCACCTGTAAGGGCGGGGGCGAAAGCTAGTTCCCGTATCTTTAATTCGTACTTTGATATAATTATAAATAAGAGACTAAGAAAATCGGCCCATATTCCATGGTGTAAATGTAGTTTAGTTGTGACATGAGACGAAAGTTATTGTTCTTAAGTGGAGAGGTCTGATAGATAAGTTGTAAATATGGGTTGACAAAGAACAACACACACAGTGATGTATGTTTGAAATGTCAGAAGTCACCAGAAGCCATATTAGGATGGCTTTCGCTCTCAATGATATTGAGCATCTTCTGAAGGGCTGAACGATAGAAATTTTCCGTAAGTTTGAAAGACACGATAGAAATAGCATAATAGCAGACAACTTCTCAGGGAAACTATTTCTAAAAGCTAAGGCTGGGAGCCTCAGATATTGGAAAAGTGCTTAGTATTTCTATGTCGTCAGATAACCTAAGAAGCGGTGAAAATGCATATTCCAGTATTCTTACATATTAATATACATAAATAATTTATAATAAAAAGGAGTCTAATATGAAAAAAATTAGAGTTGCAGTAATCGGTCTTGGATTTGGTGCAGAATTTGTACCAATATACCAAAAATGTAATAACGCAGAATGCGTTGCCATTTGTAGGCGCAGTGTCGAGGAGCTAAATGAGTGTGGAGATCGGTTTGGTATTGATAAGAGATATACGGATTATTATGAATTATTAAAAGATGATAAAATTGATGCAGTTCATATTAATACAAGTCTAAAAGACCATGCGTGGATGGCAATTGAAGCTCTTAAAGCTGGAAAACATGTTGCCTCAACTGTACCAATGGGTTTAACTATAGATGAATGTCTGAAGATAGTGGAACTTGAGAAGAACACGGGTAAGGTCTATATGATGATGGAAACAGCAGTTTATACCCGTGAATATATTTATGTCAAAAATCTCTTTAAAAAAGGCGAGATAGGGAGAATTCAGTTTATGCGTGGATCCCATCAGCAAAATATGGGATTACCTGGCTGGAAAGATTATTGGTATGGATTGCCGCCAATGTATTATGCCACACATGCACTATCGCCTCTATCTGCAATGATTAACAAAAAATTTAAAACCGTTCGTTGTTTGGGCTCTGGTAGAATTCAAGAAGAGTATGTGTCAAATTATGGATCGCCTTTTGCGGTTGAAACAGCACAATTAACTTTTGAGAATTCAGATATTGTATGTGAAGCAACAAGATCTTTGTTTAACACTATTCGACAGTATAGGGAGAGTTTCGATATATATGGAAGCAAAAAGTCTTTTGAATGGGAACAGGTAGCAGGTGAGAATCCAGTGATTTTTTCAGGATATGAAGATGCTCATAGAATTGAGATTCCTGATACGGATCAAATATTGCCAAAAGAAATATCTAATTTTACTTTAAAAAATAAAATAGTTGATAAAAATCATGTATCTTATATTCAAGGAGCGGGCCATGGTGGATCACATCCACACATGGTGCATGAGTTTATAAGTGCAATTTGTCAAGGGAGAAAAGCTTTTATAGATTCTAGTTTGGCTGCAAATTGGACTATATCAGGCATATTGGCTCATGATTCAGCATTACAAGGCGGTACAATTATTGAAATACCCAAAACATAACCCTGCTTTACTTTATCCATTATTTATAGGCAAAACATAGGTTTGGAATAAATACAAAGCCCACAATATATAAAATGTGGCTACAAAAAATCTGTTGTTTTTAGGCTTATCTTTGTTATTTTATTATTTGCTTATAATTATTTCGAATTACGCACAAAAGGGACAAACTCTAATTAAAATAATTAATAGGTGTATATTATTTTAAAGATGTATTTGTAAATATTGAAAGTAATTCTTCTAAAAATAAAAGAATAGAGGATGGATTAAATTATGAACAGGAGTAAAGCCAACTTGGGAAATTCAATCACAATGAGAAAATGGAATCTTAGTAGAATTTTTAAAACAATCTACCAATATGGACCCATTTCTAGATTAAAAATAACTGAGATAACTGGATGTAGTCCAGGAACAGTTTCTAATCATGTTAGAACTTTGATGAAAAAAGGATTTGTACTTGAGACTAATAAGGGAATTTCTTCTGGTGGTAGAAAACCCGTACAATTAATTATCAATTCTAACAAAGCCTATATTTTTAGTATTGAAATAGAGGTTAATCAAATAAAGATTGTAATCTTTGATCTGGAAGTAAAGATAGTAGCTAAAAATATTATTCCCATAAAGTTTAAAGATGACTATATGAGGACTATTAAAGATGTATTTTTTGAAATGGATGAGATGATTGAGAAAAAAAATTTAAAATTAGAAGATTTTTTGGGAATAGGAGTAGCGGTACCTGGTTTGATTGACAAAGTAAAAGGAGTTTTGGAATTTGCCCCTAATCTAGGATGGAAAAATGTCAATATTTCAAAAATATTTAAAGATAGATATGGATTACCAATAATTTTAAATAATGAAGCAAAAGCTGCAGCTATAGGTGAGAGAGGGGCTTCCTATCCTCAAATAAATAATATGGTATTTGTCTCAATTAATGAAGGGATAGGTTGTGGACTTTATATAAATGGACAATTATACAGGGGAGCGAGTGGGAATGCAGGGGAATTTGGCCACATAACAATAAATACAAATGGTCCTAAGTGTCATTGCGGGAATCGTGGATGTTGGGAAATTTACGCTTCAGAAAATTATATTGTAAATAGATATTTAGAATTGTCTGGCAATAAGAAAAAATTATCAAAAAAAGAAATATATAGATTAGGGAAAAATGGTGATAAAACTGTACTTAAGATATTTCATGAAATAGGAAGAAATATTGGAGTTGGATTAGTTAATATTATTAATGGACTTAGCCCTGAGTTGTTGGTTATAGGTGGTGGTATTGTAGAAATAAAAGATTATATTTATGAAGAGATTATCAAAAAACTTGAAGAAAGCTGTTTATCTGTTTCTTGCAGAAAGACAGAGATTAAATTCAGTAAATTAGGTAGTATGGCTGCAGTTTATGGCATGGCAGATTTAATTATTACTGCGAGAATAAGATTTATTTAACATATGAAATTAGCTGTTACAGATGATAATTAATAATTGTGTGGATAAATTAATTACTATTTATTTAGGTATAAGGAGAGAACAATGATAAAAAACAAATCATTACATAGCATTTGCCGTTGGACTTTTAATGCAGGGCAGGGTGGCTTTGTTCCTGATGATATAAGACCAAAATGGAGTGCTGATAAATTTGATACAGTTGATATGATAGAGCTGGTAAGAGATAAAATTTACCCGAAGATGCCAGATAATGTAGAGCTAGGTATTGAAATGCATTATGATAATGAGTTTAATGAGAATAATGCTCAAGAAATAGCTGACGCACTTGTAGATTCAAAAATATATCTAGCCATGGTAACCCCAGGGGCTCACAAACATTATGCTTATGGAGGAATAGCCTCATTGGACCCGCTAGAGAGAAAATCAGCTGAGGAGTTTGGTGAAAGAACGGTTTCTCTTGCTTATGGTCCTCTCAGAAAAGCATGGCATACTGATTCATCAAAATGGCCAACTGTAGTTATCTGGAATGGCTCCTTTGGCTATGATATTGCATCGATAGGTATTTTTCAGATGTATCAGAATCTCAAGGAAAGTATGGCAAAGCTATGCAAGTTTGAAGAAAAATTAGGAGGAAATTTGTATTTCGCTTTTGAACCAAAACCCAATGAGGGACATCCGGCTCTTCTAATTCCTACAGTATCAAGTGCATTGGTATTTTGGAATAAAATAGAGGAAGAATTTAATGTTTCACGTAATAAAAAGGGTGTGAACAAAGAATTTGGGCATACAGAAATGATTGGACTAGATCATATACTTGATACTGTTGAAGAGATAGACAATAATGCCTTAGTTCATATGCACTTGAATAGCCAGGGTTACAATGATGGTATTATTCTTGGGGGTCCCGGAAAGTATGATATTGATCATGGAACTAGAGTTAATGGAATGAATATAGCAATTGCACGTTTAATACAGGATGCTGGATATAATCGATGGAAGGGCCATGATATGCAAGCAAGGCCATATGATAACGAAGAACAGGGAATAGATAGGGTTATTAGAAGCATTCTAAGCTGGGAGGCTTGTGCAAAAGCAGCGGCAGAAATTGACAAGAAAAAATTCTTAGATTATCTTATTGCTCGAGAAACCGCAAAGGCTGAGGATAATATTAGGGAAGCTCTAATAAATGCACAAAACTACTTTAATGAAATGTATAGAACATAACTGGTAAATTTATTTGATTTAAAATATATTACCAACCAATTAATTGGATTCATTATAGTCATTAGTGTCATATTATATTACTATATAGTTTATATAATAAATTAGTGGAAGAGAATAAGGAGTCTATAATTGAAAAATAACAATTTGGATAAAACTTAATATATAATAGTGGCATATGCCACTAAGCCTCCTGTATTTATAAATAAATTTTAGTTACCTTAAAAAATCACCTTCTTTGAAGGTGGTAATAGATAAGGTTATACCAGTAGTACGCTCAATATGTTATGATTAAAATATGGTCAAAATGTAAATATCATATCGTGTGTTGTCCCAAGAACAGATACCGAATCATAAAAAAAAGGAGTAAAAATGATGTTAATAGCTTGGCTCATAATGGCAGTAATAGCAATAATTTCTAGATGGCTTTCTAGTCTTATTAGTATAGGAGGCACAAACCCTCTAGAACCAATGATGATTGGTA
>Ga0334898_1003465_pt1 | contig 12721 bp, 14 predicted proteins | sample GraSluR3_MG_10_FD_207228 | JGI IMG/M metagenome (GOLD analysis project Ga0334898, IMG submission 207228) | Sludge microbial communities from methane-producing bioreactor in Wageningen University, Netherlands - Granular Sludge_3_08-R3 | ecosystem: Engineered > Bioreactor > Anaerobic >... | reverse complement strand
TTTATCTGTTAATCCGAGTAATTTTCTAGTATGATTATCCATTGAGAGACTCCTTTGGTAGGGTGACGTTTTGGTCGACTAAATTTTACCAAAAGTGAGTCTCTTTTTGAGTTGAAACGAAGAAAAAGTGTTAGTAGAAAATCGCCTTCGATTTTCCACCAACACAAAATATTATAGAACCGTAATAAAGGGCTGTGGCTAATTGTAGTCACAGCTTTTTACTTGTTATAATTAGTTGAATGACTATGGAAGGAAGAGGAAAATGAAAGAAATCATTGAGACAATCAAAGCATATGAACCGTATACAGAGGAAGAAGCAGCGGACAAAAAGCTGTTTATGGAAAAACTGCAATTTCAAGAGCAGTTGTTGACGCGGGAAAATCCAGACTATCATTTTTCCTCTTCAGCTTGGGTAGTTAATTCGACTTATGACAAGGTATTGATGGTCTATCATAATATTTATCAATCTTATTCTTGGACAGGCGGACATGCGGATGGCTGCGCAAATCTGTTGTTGGTAGCTCAAATGGAATTAGAAGAGGAGACTGGAATCAAGGAGTATCATTTACTGCATGATGGCTTGTTCGCCTTTAATATCTTACCAGTTCCGGCGCATTATAAAAATGGTCAGTATATTAAGGAACATAATCATATTAATACGACTTATCTTTTTATGGCGCAGGAAGATCAAACCTTCAAAATCAAAGAAGATGAAAACAGTGATGTGAGATGGATCGCTGTTACAGATATTGACCAGAAAGTTACTGAAGAGGCGATGAAGGTTTATTATCATCAGATGGTGGCAAAGGCTCTATCGCTCAAAAAATAATCCTTTTGCCCAGCCATTTGGCTTAGGCGATTGTCTGCGTTAAAATATTCCTGAATGGAATGGAGTGACGAAATGGATCAGCAAAAATTAACGCTCTTTCTTGATTTAACTGAGACCTTGAACTATACGGAAACAGCAGAGCGCAATTTTATGACACAGGGCAATGTCTCAAAAAAGATCAACGCATTGGAAAAGGAACTGGGAATCCAGCTTTTTGATCGCAGCAATCGCCAGATTAAGCTGACAGAAGACGGACAATTGATCTTGGAGGATGTCAAAAGGATCGTGACTGATTATCAGATTTTAGAAGCGAATTTAACTAAACATCGAGAGAAAAAGGAGCGGGTCTTAACAATTCACACAATTCCGACGATGCCGAACTATTTGGGCTTTGATCTATTAACGAGCTTTTTGCGGCAGCATCCCGAGGTTCACTTGAACTTGCAGGAATCTGAAGCAATGGCGATGGATCGTATCCCGCTGGAAGAAAAGAATAGTGTGTATTTCTTTCGTTCATTAGATAAATTAAATGCTCAGAACTACATCACAACAGAAGAGGATCATTTTGTGGCGGTCTTGCCGAAAGCACACCCTTTAGCAAAAAATTCGACAATCACTCTTTCTGATTTGCAGGCTGAAAACTTTTTGCTGCTGGGCCAAGCATCTAAAGCTTATTATTCGGTGATGGAGTTGTGTCACAGCGTCGGGTTTGAACCGCAAGTTACTTATCAGGGAACACGGATCGATTTGATTTTGAAAATGATCGAGCAAGGATTGGGCATCTCCTTAATCATGGAAAAATCATTAGGCAATTCGCTGTCAGATCAATTAGTTCTACGCGAAATCGCACCGACGCAGGAAAGTTACCTGTATTTTTATCTCTCAGAAGAAGCCGATGCTCCGGCACCTAAATTATTTTTAAGGTATTTGCAAGATAAATATTCCAATGTGGAATAATAAAACCAAAAAGCTGAATTGTATTGTGTCTTTGATGAGCCTAAACTTAGCTTATTGAATCAAACAATACAAGGAGGCTTTTTTATGTCGACACCTTATGATTTACGAAAGGTTTTAGCTGAATTACAGGAAATGCCAGGAGAGTATCACGAAACGAATGTAGAGGTCGATCCTCATGCAGAGCTTTCCGGGGTTTATCGTTATATCGGAGCGGGCGGCACGGTCAAACGCCCGACGCAAGAAGGACCAACCATGATGTTCAACAATGTCAAGGGGTTCCCAGAAACCCGAGTGTTGATCGGCATTATCGCCAGCCGCGACCGTGTCGGTAAGATCCTGCATCACGATCCGAAACATCTAGGGCGTTTGTTGAAGGATTCTGTTCAAAATCCAGTTAAGCCAGTAAAAGTGACCAAAGCTGAAGCACCGGCTCAAGAAGTTGTACATTTAGCCAGTGATGAAGGCTTTGACATTCGCAAAATTTTAGCAGCACCCACCAATACGGAATATGATGCTGGACCCTATATTACAATGGGCGTTGTTTTTGGCTCTGATCCGGATAAAAGTATGAGCGATGTCACGATTCATCGGATGGTGTTAGAGGATGAGGACACGATCGGGATGTATATCATGCCCGGCGGCCGTCACATCGGACATTTTCAAAAACAGTATGAAGCATTGAACAAGCCGATGCCGATCACGATCAATATTGGATTAGATCCAGCAATCTCCATCGGCACGACCTTCGAGCCGCCAACCACACCACTGGGCTACAACGAATTGTGGATCGCCGGGGCTTTGCGTCAAGAGCCTGTTCAGTTAGTTGGTGGCGTTGCAGTGGATGAAGTTGGGATCGCCCGTTCGGAATTTATTATCGAAGCAGAGATTTTACCTCACGAAAGGATCCAAGAGGATATCAATATGAATACTGGCAAGGCGATGCCGGAGTTCCCTGGTTATAACGGTGATGCCAATCCAGCTGTCAATGTCGTGAAAGTCAAAGCGATCACGCATCGCAAAGATCGACCAATCATGCAAACGACGATTGGACCATCCGAAGAACATGTATCGATGGCGGGAATTCCTACTGAAGCCAGTATTTTGGATTTAGTTGACAAGGCGATTCCCGGGAAAGTAACGAACGTCTATAATCCTCCAGCAGGCGGAGGCAAGCTAATGTCGATTTTACAGATCCATAAAGAAACAGAAGCTGATGAAGGAATCCAACGCCAAGCGGCGATTTTAGCTCTTTCAGCTTTTAAAGAATTAAAAAACGTCATTTTGGTTGATGATGATGTCGATATTTTCGACATGAACGATGTGATGTGGACTTTGAATACTCGTTTCCAAGGTGACAAGGACATTATCGTGCTGCCGGGAATGCGCAATCATCCGTTAGATCCTTCAGAACGGCCAGAGTATAATCCGGCGTCGATTCGTTTCCGCGGTATGAGCAGTAAAACGATCTTGGACGGTACGGTGCCATTTGATTTGAAGAATGATTTTATTCGGGCGGAATTCAAAGAAGTCACGGATTGGAAAAAATATTTGGAGTAGGTGAAGCAGATGAAAAAAAGAATCGTGATTGGAGTTACCGGTGCATCTGGCATTATCTACGCCATTGATTTGATCAAACGTCTAAAAGCTGATCCAACGATCGAGACGCATGGAATTATTAGTGATTGGGCAAAGCAAAATCTGAAGTTGGAATCCGATGTCAGCTTGAAAGAATTTGAAGAGATGCTGGATTATCATTACAGCAATCGTGATTTAGGTGCTACGGTCGCCAGTGGCTCCTTTTTAACGGATGGAATGGTGATCGTGCCAGCCAGTATGAAAACTGTCGCAGGTATTTCGATGGGGTTTGGCGATAACTTGATCTCGCGAGCTGCTGACGTGACGTTGAAGGAACAAAGAAAATTGGTCATAGTGCCGCGAGAAACACCGCTGAATGCGATCCATCTTGAAAATCTGACCAAATTAGCCCGATTAGGAGTTCAAATCATCCCGCCAATCCCAGCATTTTACAGCCAGCCAAAAACAATCGATGATCTCGTGGCCCATCAATCAATGAAGCTGATGGACGCTTTAGGCATTGAGAACCACGTCTCGAGGCGGTGGAAAGACAGTGAGTAAACTCTTTACTATCAAAAAAGCCGACTACGAAATCACACTTAAAGCCGAATGGATTGGGAATGATCTGCTGCTGTGTCTTTATGGCGGTGATACGCCGCATATCGGTACGGTAACGACTTTTTCAGGCGATACACAGATTCAGCGTTTTCCCAGTCATGATGGCCGATTTCACAAAGATGATGTTCTGGCGAAGATATTATTGGGAAGGATTCAATCAATAATTCCGGGAAATTGTGTCATTACAGCAGGCGTACATGTGGATCATATCTCAAAAGAACAGATCGAAGCATCGTTTCCGATGACAGAAGAGCTTGCGGACGAACTCGTTCTTTGGATCAGTGAACACAAATTAGCCAAAGAACCACTTTATAATTAATCTCAAACTGCCTAGCTGTTGTTAGGCAGTTTTTTGCGAGGTCTGCTTTTCCCAATTTGTTAGGCTTGAGCTCTAATTATTGATTTTCTTGAATATAGTGAACAGACTCTTCAGCAGAATCGTATGCGTGATTTTTCTGATTTTAAAAAAAGATTTCCATCAAGTTTGAAAAATCCTGCAAAATGTGACATATGTCCTAATTGGTTTCCGCCAAAAGCCATAAAATAAGGGTATAGGAGGTGCTGAAAATGATAATTCTTATACTATTGATTCTTATTGCTGCTGGGCTTATGGCTGTTAGAAAGCAACAAAAAGCCCGAGCAAAAGTAAACTATTGGGCACATATCAATGAACTTGAAGCACAACGGAAAGAACAAATCTTAGCGACTGCCATCAAAATGCAGCAACAAGAAAATACTGACTCTAAAGCTGATTGCAAATGGAAGCAGGCTAGTTAACACTACCTAGCCTGTATTCCTTCAGCCGAGCGAGCTTTCAATTTCGTCATATCAATAATCTGAAAGCCGCCATTTTCCTTTTTTAAAATGTTATCCTCAGCTAATTTTTTTAATAAACGCATCAAATGCCGATAACTGATTCCCACCGTCGCGGCGACATCTGTTAAACGATCAAAGAAAAAATCCTTATAAGCCCCTTGAGCAATATAGGAGCATAGTCGCTGCTCGCCGCTAAATAAAACATTCGAAGTAAAGTTGTAGGAATCTCGGATCATATTCAACGCTAAATCCTCGGTCATTCTCGTCATGAAGGTCAGATTTTTAAAGAGATTGTCCTGTTTACTCTGAAAAGGGATCAGGATACATTCAAAAGGCGAGAGCGTCATGACGGAAGCGGTCGCATACTTCGTTCCAGTCATTAATTCCGCGTGTCCGATCAACCCTCTAGAAAGATAATGAGCTAAAATCAAGTCTTTGCCATTCGGAGCACTGACGCAAACTTTGGCTTTTCCTGAAACTACGATCATCAAATGCTTGTATTCCACACCTTGACTATATATTTCTTCTCCCGTACCAAAATGCCGAATTTCACAAATCGATTCATGCTCCAATAAACCATAATAATCGAGTATTTCGCGGTGCAGCTTTTCCACTTTTCCTTCCATTTCCTCACCCTTTTTTTCTATAATGGTCTTCACTTAATATTTTACTATGAATCAAGTTTGAAAGGCGCTTTAAGATCTATTTTTACTTTTCGTGATTTCTTTTCTCGGATCTTTCAGTTAAACTAATTGAAAACGATTAAAGGATTGTCGTGATATGATCAAGTATAAGCTAAAAGAATTAGCGTCCTTTTCTGTTACTGGACTAGAACTGGCGCTGACAAATCAAAAAAGCAAGAATCTTGAACGCAGTCTATCATTTTGGCCGCGTTTTAATTATCAGCTTAAAAGCAATGGATTGAACCAACAAACTGGAAATTGGACTAAGTATGCGTTTATGGAACGGCGAGATGGGCAGCTTTATTATTATTGTGCGATCCCAAAAATGAAGGCGCATCCAACGAAATTCATTTTGAAGGATATTCCTGCGGGAAAATATTTGGTTGTGGAGCATCAAGGTGCGATGGACCAAATCTACGCTACCTATGAAGAGATTTACCATAAGCTGATTCCCAAGCTTGGTTTGAACTTGGAACAAACGAACTTTTTACATTTTGAAAAATATGACGAAAGATTTCATTGGAATCGAAGCAGTTCTATTATTGAGCTTTGGATTCCATTAAAAAACTAAAGGGTCTAATTAAAGCTGTTTTTATAAATATTCATTTTTTATCTGTATTTGGATATGATATACTTTAACTATTCATAACTGATCGTTAGGAGGAAGCATTGTGAATAAAAATGAGATTTTGGATTATCTTAGCAAAAAGGATATTTGGTTTGAAGTGACAGAACATCAGGCTGTATACAACATGGAGGAACTTTCCGAGGTTGCGTTGCCATACCCAGAAGCTGATGCGAAGAATCTTTTTGTCCGTGATGATAAAAAAAGAAATTTTTATCTAATTACTGTTAAAGGCGACAAAAGGGTCGATCTTAAAGAATTCAAAAAGGAAAACAACACGCGACGATTATCTTTTTCATCGGAGAATGATTTAATGGAAGTGATGGGATTAATTCCAGGCGCGGTGAGCCCTTTTGGAATTTTAAATGATTCAGAACACAAAGTACACTTCTTTATTGATGCCGATTTCTTTGAAGAACCAGGACTTATTGGTGTTCATCCGAACGATAATACAGCAACTGTATGGTTAAAAACAGAGGATTTAGTCGCGATTGTTAAAGAGCATGAAAATCAAGTAATGGTTGTTCACCTATAGATTTCATGTTCTTCATAGTAATGTGACTCAAATGAACTTGGTTTTTTTAAAATTAGCTTCTCAGATTTTTTTGCGTTAAATTACGCGTAGATGTATCTATTTTTTAAAGATATTAGGTCGCAGCTTAAAGCACTCTTTTGAGTGTTTTTTTCTTTTCGTTTATTGTCATGGTGAAGCTTTTCTCGTATAGTGAATGAATAAGGGGGCGACAAAATGATTGAATTAAAAGATGTAACAAAAATATATGATCAGAAAAAAGCGTTAGATAATTTAAGTTTAACGATTAAGGCCGGTGAGATTTTCGGCTTTTTAGGCCATAATGGGGCAGGAAAATCGACAACGATCAAAAGTTTAGTGAGTATTATTGAGCCTACGAGTGGTGAGATTTTGTTTGATGGAAAGAATTTGAAGACGGATCGATTAGCAATTAAGAGGAAGATTGCCTATGTACCGGATTCGCCAGATATGTTTTTACAATTAACAGCCAATGAGTATTGGGATTTAATTTCGGCTGCTTATGATCTGAATGGGCAGGAGCATCGCCGACAAGAGCTGATTGATTTATTTGATTTAGTTGGTCACGAAGATGAAACATTGGAAAGCTTTTCTCATGGCATGCGGCAAAAAACGATCATTATTGGAGCCTTACTGCCAGATCCCGATATTTGGATCTTAGATGAACCGTTGCAGGGCTTAGACCCGCAGGCGGCATTTGATTTGAAGGAAATGATTAAACGCCATGCCGAAAAGGGCCACACAGTGATTTTTTCGACGCATGTCTTAGACACCGCACAGCAATTGTGCGACGAACTGGCAATTTTGAAAAAAGGCGAGCTGATCTATAACGGTTCCGTGGACAATTTATTGCAGGATTATCCAAATGAATCGCTAGAAAGCGTCTACCTCAAAATGGCTGGACGCCAAGCTGATGGTGACTTGATTACTGAAATTGAGGAGCCTGCCCATGAATAGTCAAATCATCAAACGCTTGATTGCAGTCAACATGCTGTATGTCAATCCATCTTCCACCAATCAAATTCGAAAAAAAGGGCATAAGGGCAAGAAAGTCATTCGTAGTATCGTTCAACAGTATTTAATGTCTGGAGTAATCTTTCTGTTGATTTATGGAGCAACTATGGTGATGATTGATTTTTCAAAATTGCCTGGCTTTTTTACTTATTATATGATGCTATTTGCTTTGATTGGTTTCTCCCAATCACTTTCAGCGATTTTTAATGTCTTTTTTGAAAGTAAAGATTTGCAGGATTATTTGCCTTTGCCAATCAAGCAAGGGGAGGTCTTTGTCGCCAAGTTTTTGGCAGTTGGGATGACAATTGTACCGTTTCTATTGCCGTTGTTAATTTTATTTTTCCTAACGTCCTATAAAAGCGGCTATTCCATCGTAATCGCGGTAGTGGGAGCTATTCTGCTATTCCTTATTTTCTTTACATTATTATTTAGTCTATGTAGCTTAATTGTTTTTGGAATGACAAAAACCAAGCTGTTTCGGCGACATAAAAAGCTGTTTACCAGCTTAATGCTGGGCTTTTCCATGATTGTTTCTGTTGGCGGGGTTTTAGCAATCAATTTCACCCAAAATTCTGTCGATCATTCCAGCACGGGTATAGCCGATAGACATGCGTTTTCGGTTTTTCTACCGTTCTACCGGGTTATGCACGAGCTGTTTTCGGTAACTGGGCTTATTACTTTGCTTGTATTGTTGGCTGTGACGGGATTACTTTTGCTGGCATTGAAATTTTTCGTAATTCCTAGCTTATACGAACAATTCAGCGATGAGGCTTCCCATACTGCGGCAACAAAACGCAAACGAAAAACCGATCAATCATTGAAGCAACTGTTGGCAAGCTACAATCGTCAATTACTGAAAAATCCTAACTTGATTATGCAGGTCTTGACCTCATCATTAATTATGCCAATTGTGATGATTGGGACAATAGTAACTACGAGTCCGATCAATTTACAAACCTTAACGCCAAAGTTTATGGGAGTATTCTTTGTGGCGGGGATTGTTTTTGCGACGATTATGCTTAATCAAACCTCTTTTGTCAGTAATCTAATCTCATTGGATCGTGAGAATTTTTCTTTTATTCAATCTCTTCCGTTGTCGCTAGAGAAATATCTTCGTCAAAAATTCTGGGTTGGCTGTAAAATCCAGATGCTGATTGCTGGCGGAGTAGGTATATTGATAGCTGTTGTGTTGCGGTTTCCGATATTCTTATCACTGCCTTTTATAGCAGGGATATTATGGGGAACATATCTGTTATCACTTCACTTTTTTAGCCGAGATTATCGTTTGTTGAATGTGACATGGACCAATATCAGCCAACTTTTTACACGAGGGGTGGGGAACTATGGTCTGATGATTTGGATGTTTGGCTCGCTTTTTGTTGGTGCGATTCTGATCGTTTTATATGTAGTCGCTGTCATGATGAACGTTAATCCTGTGTTGCTAAATGGCGGTGTCATGATTTGGTTGGCGATCCTGTCCGTGGCATGGCTATTAATCAACCGAAATAATTTTTGGAAGAAGTTAAATGACTGATTATAAAGGTAAAGAAAGGACCTTAACGCAAGGTTCTTTTTTTATGGATAAAAGTTTACATAAATAAATTATCGAAATAGAAATGCGGATTTAAAATTAAAGTATCTTTAGGTTTAGACGGATTAACGCTGAGTATAAAATGGTAGTTAGATAAAATAATTCAAATCTAATTATCATAAAAAGACGATGGAAATAATCGTTTCAAAATTAATCCTCATTTAAATAAGGATTCAGAAGAGAGTACACAAACCTTTAGCTGTATTTTTTTAATTTTAAATAAAAATTTACAGACTAATAGGTAGCGCTTTCTAATTTTTAAATATTGATATTAAGTTTGATATAACGTGCTTTAGCAGGAAAAGTAAAATACAATAAAAAAACAAGTTAAAATCACTCATTTCAATTGTTCTTAATCTAGTTATTTTATCATTTAATTTGTTGCGTAGATTTTCAGCTTTCGTAATTGTTTTGATGCAATTTGTCAGAATATTCAATGACTTTCGCCATTCTTGCACTCTGTCTTTTTTCATTGTAAAGTATCATTTAGGGATTTCTTATATTTACAATGTTCTTGTTCAATTAATAACTAATTTCAAGATCGAAACACAAACGTAATAAGGACCCTAGAAAAATTGAATAGGAGTGGTTTCAATGGCCAAATCAGAGAAAGGCATGACATTGGTTGCGTTAGTCATGATGATCTTTACCTCGGTATTTGGGTTTGCTAACGGACCAGTAGCCTTTTACTTAATGGGCTATGGATCAATCGTCTTTTACGTTATCGCAGCAATTCTATTTTTTATTCCATTTGCATTGATGATGGCGGAATTCGGTTCAACGATCAAAGGCGAAAATAGTGGGATGTACAAATGGCTGGAGGTCAGCGTAGGACCACGTTTTGCATTTATCGGAACGTTTATGTGGTTTGCTTCTTACGTTGTCTGGATGGTTTCTACATCATCTAAAGTTTGGATTCCTTTTACCACAGCATTTGCTGGGAGCGACCAAACGCAAAAATTACATATGTTGGGTATGAACTCGACTCAAGTAGTTGGTTTGCTGGCATGTGTTTGGATGATCATCGTAACGTTGGTCTCAATTAAAGGGGTCAAGGGAATCGTTAAAATCACTAGCTTAGGTGGGATTGCGGTAACAAGTTTAAACGTTGTTTTAATCGTAATTTCTGGTATTATTTTGGTATTAAATGGGGGGCATTTAGCGCAACCATTTAACCACATTTTACATTCACCAAATCCTAGCTATCAAAGCCCAATCGGCTTGTTAGGATTCGCGGTATTCGCAATCTTTGCTTATGGTGGTTTGGAAGCTGTTGGGGGCATGGTTGATAAAACTAAGAACCCTGAAAAAACTTTCCCTAAAGGTGTCGTACTTTCTGCATTGATCATCTCTGTTGGTTATGCATTAGGGATCTTCTTATGGGGTGTAAGTACCAATTGGCAAGATGTTTTATCTGGTGATTCAACCAACTTAGGAAATATTTCTTATGTAATGATGAACAACTTAGGTTACGTTTTAGGTGATGCGATAGGTCTAGGACACGGCGCTGCCATCAGTATGGGTAATTGGTTTGCTCGTTATACTGGTCTAGGTATGTTCTTAGCATATAGCGGTGCGTTCTTTACATTGACGTATTCACCATTGAAGACGTTGATTATGGGAACACCGAAAAAATTATGGCCTAAGAAATTTACTGAATTGAATGAAAATGGTATGCCAAGCTTTGCTATGTGGGTCCAATGTGCGATCGTTGTTGCGATTATTTTGATCGCTTCATTCGCTACACCAGATCCATCAGCATTCTACAACATTTTAACATTGATGGCGAACGTTTCAATGACATTGCCTTACTTGTTCTTGATTTATGCGTTCCCTAAATTCAAGCAAAAACAAGGTTTGGATCGTCCGTTTGAAGTGTACAAGTCTAAGAGCATGACAATGATCATCAGTGTTGTCGTCTTCTTATTAGTATTGGGTGCGAATGTCTTCACGATTTTCCAACCAATCATCGAAGGTGCTGGCGCTCGCGATACATTATGGATGATCGCAGGTCCAGTTGGATTTACTGTAGTTGGTATCATCCTTTACCAAAACTATGTACGCCGTTCAAAAGCTGAATAATAACCCTGAGCCTCGACGAAATTTCGTCGAGGCTTTAATTTTGTTTGTTTTTCAGTTAGACTTGATATATCAAGGTTTTAAGACATGATAAAGACTTTTGACATGTGGAAAATGGCTTACTATAAAGAGTTTTGCTAGTGGGAAACCACAATAGGTCTTATGGTGAGGATGAAGGAGCGGATGAGATGAATTTAAGCAAACAGATTAAACGATTGAGGGAAGAAGCAGGATTTTCCCAAGAAGAATTATCAGAGAAAATATACGTTTCTCGTCAAACAATCTCGAATTGGGAAAATGAACGAAGCTATCCAGATATCCATAATCTATTATTGCTGAGTGTTCTTTTTGACGTAACTTTAGATGAACTTGTCAAAGGAGACGTGGAAACTATGAAAAATGTGATAAAAAAAGACGAGATGAACAGGTACAGTTATATCATGTTGGGAACAATTGGGGCAGCAGCGATTTTATTCGGACCTGTTTGGAAGTTATTTGGGAATATAGGACTTTTGATCCCGTTCGTCTTGTGGCTAGTTGGCATGTGGGCGGCGCTTAAAATCGAGAAAATAAAAAAAGAGAAGAATATCAAAACTTATAAAGAGATTGTCGCTTATATGGAATGTGAAGATGTAGAGGAGAGAAGAAAAGAGCGAAGCTTCGGAAAAGATTTTCTTTCTAAAACAGTGATCGTTATTGTATTTACAATAACTGTAATGGCAGTAGTATTAGCTAGTTTGTGGCTTAGTGGGATGTTTTAAGCAAATCAAAAGTGGTGTCTGAAGCTTGATTTTATCAGGTTTCGGGCACTTTTTTTATACCTTTTGCTTGATTGTATCGTTTAAAAAAAAATAAAAATTACGGATTGGAAATTTTTATCAAAAAGCGGTAAAATTTTTATGTAAACAGACAATCGGAATGGATGAAGAGGAGCGTGCAAGCATGACTGTAAAATCAACTATTAAGCCATTAGGAAAACGCCAAATTTTTACCATGAAAAGGGCAAGCCTAGAAAAAAGGGTCAATGAATACTATAACAACACCCATGATGCAACGAACATTATAGAAAGTATTGTAGCGATTTTAGTTAGGAATGCGCTGGTCTTTAGTGATTTTTCTTTTATCTGCCAGGAATTAGTGACAACTATTTATTTAACCGCCGAGCCAAATGATGTATTGCGTCGGTTCAGTAGTCTGTTTAAGCCTTATTTCAAAAAAAGTGGTGATTGGGATGCCGTAGTTCATCGCTTATTTAATAATCTGATTTGTCAAATTAAGCTAGACAATATGTCTTTATCTATGCAGCTCAAAAATACTTCCAATGGTGTTCGATAATTTAATGATTTTCTTGGAATATGGTTTCTTTTCGAGGCAACGGATTGAA
>Ga0334898_1003464_pt1 | contig 12722 bp, 11 predicted proteins | sample GraSluR3_MG_10_FD_207228 | JGI IMG/M metagenome (GOLD analysis project Ga0334898, IMG submission 207228) | Sludge microbial communities from methane-producing bioreactor in Wageningen University, Netherlands - Granular Sludge_3_08-R3 | ecosystem: Engineered > Bioreactor > Anaerobic >... | reverse complement strand
ACTCTTTTTGAGTCATATTTTTGTTTTTTCTTAAAGATGCAATAAATAATCCAATCTTCCTATTATTCATAATCGTACTCCCTTATTTAAATTGTATCATATTACGGCAAAAAATAAATGAACTGTTGGTTCAGTTCATTTATAACATATAATGTTTCTAAACAAAAATGGAGCCTCTCGGCTCCTTCAGGGGGCAACCTGGAAATGGTTTTATTCAAAACAAGATGTATTAAAACAAAGAAAAAAGTGATATTTTAATTTAAAAAAGTTTAAAATATCACTAATACTTTTATATGACTTTAAAATCTTGCTACCTAAATGCTACCTAAAAACTTGTATTTTGAGTTTTCAATTTTTTCACTAAAATAACTTATCAAAATCTCAATACATTCATTTAAATAACAATCAATATCAATTTCATTAATAGCTAGAATTTCTTCACAAACACCGAATAATGTCTTTTCATATTGAATATTATTGAACTTTGTTGGAAAGGAATAGTGATACATAAAATTTCTAAAATCAATATTACTGAAAAAACTAAACTTTGAATTTAATTTAAAATCAGAGCATATTTCTTGCATTTCATCCATTGTATTTTTGCAAATCACATATTTCAATTTAATGTTCAAAGAATTTATCTCTTTAAGATTTACAAATATTAAATTTTTATAAAAATTTAATATGCCAATTTTATTATAATAAAATATTATTTGAGAAAGTTCTTTATCATTTTTATATTTAAACAAATTATAATCCTTTGAACTAATAAAATTTTTACTATTCTTTGAATCTACTTTTATTTTGTTGTCCAAGTCAAACACCTTACATAAAACTGAAAATATTTTACCGATTTCTACCGAATAGTTAAAGGTCTTTTCATGGTCAATTGTCTTATCAGTATAAATAATCGATTTCATAAGCATACTTATTTCAAAATTATTTCCTATACAAGAACCATTGTAAAAAAATATTCCGAAATTATCACATAAATTAGGATATAGATTCATAATTAATGGATTATTCATTTTCATAAACATTTCATTCATTTCATCATTTATTTTATCAATATTGTCTATGTTTGATAAATTACATTTTAGTTTTGATCTCATTTTACTTATTTGTTTTTTATATTCAAGTTCTTTTATATAATCAACATTATATTTATTTTTTATATATTCTAGTATTTCATATAGGATAAAATTATTAAATCGCATAAACATTAAATACAAAACAGATATATCTTTTTCAGAAAAAGAGCAAATATAATTATTTAAGTATATTAATTTTTGTAAATCTTGCTTTATTAACAAATTGTTTGCTGACAATATTCTATTATCTTCAATTTCATTTTTCATCATTATCTTCTTTTTCATTAAAATCTTTTTCAAAATTTTTCAGTCTACTTATTTCTTTTGGTGTAAACATTTCATTATGTTCAACATAAAAATATTCTTTTTTTACTTTTAAAACACTAATAAATGCTTCATCATATGTTTGATTATACTTATTAATATCAGAAAACTTTTTAAAATCGGCACCATTCCACGATTGTTTTAATCTGCTTGTTTTTCTATTAGTAAAAAACATCATCATGCCACCATATGTATATATTATCGTGATTTTTTCAAATTCAATAGCCAACATAGCTGCAATACAATATGGGAACTGTAATAAATCAAGTTGCTCTATTATAATATCTATTTTTTCTAAATCAATATAATGAGCTTTTATTATATCGGTCAAAGCTTTATCTTTCAATGGTTCTAACATAATTGAATTGTAATGGTTAATATACAAATCCGTTTTTTTATAATCATTTAAGTTATCTTCTCCAATATATTCACTTACAAAGTCTCTATTATAAGGATCTGTTATCAAATCATTTGTTCTATTATATATTTCATCTTCAAGTAATAATATAGGAAATGGATCTATAGCCAATCTCATTATAGCAACAATTCCTATACATTTTTTTAAATAACTTTCATACTCACTTATTGTTTTTTCATCTTTTTCTATCGGATTTGCACCAAGTGATATTGGATGATTTTTAGAAACATACAACTTATTCAAACCTTGTTTATGAACAAACTTATTTAGTTTTCTTGAGGTTTCATCAATAGAGTTAAAAAAGTTCACCATATTATATTTCATATCCTTAAGTATATCGCCATTGACTTTTAAATAATCTAACATTTGCTTTTGCATAGGAAACTTGTTATCAGAATTTTTCCAATCTTTATATTTGGCATCTTTATCGATTAAATCCACAAAATATATCATTAATGTCGATATTTCTATCGACTCCCTTAAGCAATAGTATGCCGCATCAAAATATCCTAATCTAAATATCGCTATTGAATTAACTAATAATTGAGAAGCTTCTAATATAAATGTATTTGCAATATTAGCATCCATTCTTCCAGTAAAACTATGATCAATATTTAATAAATCATTTAAATACTTATCATTACTATCAAAATCATATTTTCTTACATTTTCACTAAATCTCCACTCAGAAAAATGGCTCATTTTATCACTTCATTTGAAATATTTTCATCTATTATATCTTCCAACAATATCCAATTATCGTTTTCCATTTCATCTGTATATTCAGTATTACAGAAATATAGATGATTGTTTTTTTCGTAATCGCGAACAAAACCCCATTTAATATTATACTTTTTTGAATATTCTTTTAATGCTTCGAATTTATTTTCTACTTTTATATCAATGTTTTTAGATTCCCCTTCAGCATTTTCTCCACCTTTAGTTTCAATTATCCATATTTTATTGTTCTTATCACAAACTATAAAATCAGGATAGAAATTCCATTTTTTATTAACTGCATCAACATAAACTAAAGAAAAATAATCACTTGATGATTCACCATTCTTATAAAACCACTTTATATTTTCATTTGTCTCACAAAAGAATTCAAAAAGTCTTTCACTCTTAGATTTAATGGTGCTATTTGGATATTCTATATAAGCTGATTTTTGATATATAGTAGTATCTCTCATTTTAGGGTCATATTTTATATAATCCATTTCTGGTAACTTCCATGTTGTCTCTTTTAGTTCTTCTAATCTTAATTTTTGTTGTCTTGCTTTTTGAGACACTGCTTCTGAAAAATCATATTTTAATATGTCTTCATTATTAATTACGAATGCATAAAATTGAGGTATTGTTAAGTCAACAAACTTCTTACTAAATAATTTGCTCTTTAAAAACATTCTTTCTAACATTAATCTGGTTCTATCATAACGCATACCTATTTTAGATGAAATCATATTGATTGAATGTCTTAATTCAAATCCATTTTTACTTGTATTAACAATTGATTCAACTTTTATCCTGTTTGCATTTTCAATTTCATTTGAATTAATTTTTACTATTTTATCTTGAATTATATAATTCTCAATCTTATCTTTAAAGTTATAGCCTTTAGATTCCAATATAGTTTTATTGTTCTTGCTACTTGTTGTTAATTTATATTTATCAATAAAATATTGATGCAATATATTAAATGTTTGTCTTTCATCAAAACCATCAAAACTACTATCAACGCTTAATTTTTTAAGTGAAAAATTTTTATATTCATTTTTCAAAAATACTACTTTTGTATCATAAGCATTTTTTCCTAGTTCTTGCTTAACTGTTTGTTCGTATTTTTCATCAAAAGTATATAAGTAACAATTATCTAAAAGAACATTATCATAATGATGTGCTTGAGGCATTCTTCTAATTCTTCCAATAGTTTGAGTTTCAAAATCCTCACTCATATTATCACGAAGTTTTACAAGTATTTTAGCTCTAGGACAATCCCAACCTGTTGATATTGCTTGTTTCATAATTAGAATTGTTTGATGTGATTCATTATTGCAAATATCTTCAATATTTTCTTTTCTTTCAGAAAGCCATATTGCTAAATTTTTTCTATTATATGAATATCCTTTTTCATCAAGGATTACTTCAATTTGTTTAATTAACTCATCTGATTTACTTGGGACTTGGATGATTATCAATGGATTTACTTGAACATTCATCTCCATATATTCTTCTTTTATTGCTTTTCTTTTATTAATAGCAAGTTCAAGTAAATACTCATGTTCATTATTTAAAACTTTCTCATTAGATACATTTTCATTAATATATAATGCTCTTGTAATTAAACCAGCATTAATAACCTCTATTTCATCAATTACAATATTTTCAGCCTCTCTATTAGTTTTAGTAGTAGCACTAACTCTAACTATATATTCTGGATTTATATATTCAATAATAGATTCGGCTTTTATAGTTTTATTAAGATGTTCTTCATCAACTATAATAATAAATTTATAGCCATTATTATGAGCTTCATGAACTCTTTCAAATAGGTTTTTTCTCTCTGCTTCTTTCAAAGCTGTATTACCCTTTTTAGTTATTGTCTCCCAATTTATAAATGCTGTATCCTTAGCTTCAAATCCTTGTAATAAAACTTCTTGTATATTTTTTGTATCTAAATTAGATACGAATTTTCTCATTTTTTCTTGACTTTGCTCTTCTAAATCCCCTTTACCTGGTGTAAGCCAAACAAATACTGTATTACTATTTTCTTTTAAATATTCTTCAATATATGAAAGTAATATAATTGTTTTCCCACTCCCAGTTGGAGCTTGTACTAAAACTTCTTTCTTATTACCTATAGAAGTAGCATCAAGCAATTTATTTACTGTACTTATTTGAAACTCTTTCAATTTTATTCCTTGCATTATACCACCTCCAATATTTCATCTTCAAAATAGTATTCTGGAATAACATACACTTCAATATTATTATCCTCAAAAGCTTTTTGTTGTTCTGAAGTAAGTAATATATCTGAAGAAATATAGACTTTATCGCATTCATTTAATGCTTCTTTATCAACACTAAAATTATCTAATTTCTTTTCATCTAAATAAACTCTTATTTTTTTACCATCTATTTCAATACCATTTTCTAATTGAATTAAATTTTTTATATTTACTAACAAATTATTGTGCAAATTATCTTTCTCTGTATTTATTCGAGGAATATAAGCTGTTTTATAATATTTTAAATTATGAGGCAATGGTTTGCTGTTCCCATATCCTTTTATTATGTTTTTTATTCTTTGGAAAGTTATATTTTCACATATTTTGTTTTCATTATTTGTGCACAATATATACTTTCGATTTCCCCCGTCTTCTTTGTTTAATTCAATTACAGCTTGAGCAATACTTCCTGAACCAGCAAAAAAGTCCAATATAATTGCATTATTATTTTTACTATAATTAATTAACTCCTTTAACATTTTAACTGGTTTTTTACCACTATTAAATGGCACTCCACCTTCACTTACTATATTACCAAAATCAGGGGCAAAATTCATTAAGTTTGAAATAGGCACATCTCTATATGATCCTTCAACCGAATTCATTTCTTTAACTCTTAACAGAGGCATCCCCGAATACATTTTACATCTTGTTGAATTTTTCTTTGCTGGTCCAACATAATATCTAAATCCTAAACCATCATCACCACGACCAATTACCTTATATAAACAACCTAAACCGTCAATTTCATATCTAGGTTCAATATATTTTCTAACTACTTGTCCATATGACATTTTTGAATAAATTGTACCGGAAACCCAAGTTTCTTTTAATAGGTTCATACTTGATTCAGTTTTCTTTTGAATTTCCCATTCGCCGGGCTTAAAAATAACCAATTCTGTATTATCTGCATTTCTAATTGCTGTTCCTGAATTTTTTTCTTTTATCTCGAAGACAAAACTAGAGTCCGTATATTCTTCTTGTGGAAGATTTATTTTAATTTCGTTTGAGTTTTTTGCATATATTAATACATACTCCATGACAGGTTTAACTGTTTTACCATCTGCCAAAGATTTTTCGGCATATCTAACTTGGACATGGTGAGTAGAAATTCTATTGTTCTCGCCAAAAATTTCATCACATAACAATCTTAATTGCGAAATCTCATTCTCATCAATAGAAATAAATATCATTCCATCTTTTGAAAGTAAATTTTTTGCAGTATTCAATCGTTTACTCATAAATGACAACCATTTACTATGTTTGTATCCATCTTCATTATCTACTATTTTATCATTATAAATAAAATCTTTATTTCCAGTATTATATGGAGGATCAATATAAATAATATCAATCTTTTCCTTATGAGTTTTCTCTAACAAATATAAACTATGAAGATTATCTCCTTCTAATAGGAAATTAAACTTATCCGATTCATTACTAATAATCTCTTTACCTTTTATTTCTTCAAATGTTGGTATCTGAGTTTCTAATTCCTTATCAACTCTTTCTTCATGTTCTTCCCATATAAGACCATATTTTTTCTTAGTGAGTTCATTTTCAATCATGGATAAATTAATTAATGTTTTTTCATCTGATATGGTTTTTTTAACTTCATTTATTGTGTCTAACATTTTTTCTCTTCTGATTTTAGATAAATTTGTAGTTTCCATTTTAACCTCCTTTATGGCACTATGACAATAGATAACTAGGTACCCCTACCATAATTTATCTGTCATACCGTCACTAATCAACTATATCACTAACATTTGTGTTATAGTATTCAGCAATTTTCTTTACTATTTCATTACTAAGCTTTCTATTGCCTTTTTCATACTTGTTATATGTAGATAAATCTATACCCAAATACTTAGCAACATCTTTTTGTGTTTTATTATTTTCTAATCTTAAATTTTTAATTCTAAGTCTAGCTCTAGCTTGTACTTTACCTTCAATATCTTCTAACCCTTTAGTAGGATTTTTCAAATCAATAGTTAAATATTTATTTGTTGAACTAGCTACTTTAGAAGCATAATTAGATAGTTCAATTTGCTCTTTTTCCGATAACTCTGGCATATTTTCAAAAAAGTAATTTGTAGATACTTTATAAAATTTTGCTAAATCCTGCAACACACTTATCGGTGCAGCTCGATCTCCTAATTCATAATGCTTATAAGTAGAACAGTTAACTCCTACTACACTACATATTTCTTTCTGAGTTAATTGAAACTTTTTTCTTAAGCTAGACATATTATTTCCGATGGTAATATCCATAGTCTTTCGTTTTTCCATAGAGTTTCCTCCCCAATTTTACTTCAAATCAATTATATCATAATTATTTCCAATTCGGAACATCTCATGCATTTTTTTGTCAAATAATGTTTTTTAAACTTTTTTAATTATTTTTAAAATTATACTTGACAATATGGAACTATAATTATATACTATTTATAGATTTCCACATTGGAACTTTTATTATACATTGTAAATAGCCAAATTGGAACTTATAAATAAAGAAAGGAGCGATAATTAAATGACATGGAATGAAATTAAGAAAATTGAAAATGTTGAAATTCTTGAATATATTGTAGAAGCCTTAATGGATTTATCAGAAATATCCAACATTGATTATTATGAACTCGAAAAGAAATTTAAAGTTGATGAAAGTCAGGAAGAAAACTACAGTCGTGATAGGAAGATACTTTTTAATATTTATCAAGAAATACAAAAATATGAAAATAAAAGGAGGTTATAAATGGAAGCTAAAGAAACATTAGAATTGATATCAAAACAATGGTGTAATCTAAATGATTTGATGAAATTAACACAAGTTGGAAAGAACAATGCTTTAAAGCTAAGGAAAGAAATTAAAGATGAATTAGAAAATGAAGGTTATGTTTTACCAAAAAATCTTTTACCAATGTGTGAAGTTGTCAAAAAACTAAAAATCAACATTGGATATTTACAGAAGATGATTAGATAGAAAGGATACACTAAATGAAATCAATTGAAGAAATAAACAAGATCAAAAAGAAAGATAACATAATAGATGGAATAATGAAAACAAACGGACTTTATTGTTTAGTGGCAAGACCTAAAGTTGGCAAATCATTACTAGCCCTTCAAATAGCTAATTCTCTAGCAAACAATAAACCGTTCTTAGGACATGATGTTACCCCTACTCCAGTCTTCTATATAAACACTGAATTATCTGAAACACAGTTAAAAGCGAGAATAGATCAAACTAAATATAATTTTCCTAAAAACACATTATTCTTTGCTGAGAAAGATAAAAATCATTCATTATGTATCAGAGATGATTTACTACTCGACATTAGAGATTTCGCTGAAGAACATAAAGGTAAATTCATCATAATTGATATGCTTTGCGGAATTGATTATGGTAATTATTACGATATAAATAGTTATAAAGATATGGCAGAAGTTATTATTCCAAAATACAAAGACTTAATTAAAGAATATAATTTGACCTTTCTATTAGTACATCATTTAAGTAAGAATGGAACATCTCTAGGTAGTACTGCTATTGAAGGATTTGTTGATGGAACATTTTATTTAAAAGACAGTGGTTTTAATAGTTACACTCTTACTATTATCAATAGGGATTTTGAAAGAAAAGAACTTAATTTAAAACTTAATGATAATTTGATATTTGAATTAGCCAAAGAAGATAATTCAGAACTTGATTATAATATATCGTTATTTCTTAGATACGTAATTAAAATGAAAGAATGCATTTTTACACCTTCAAAAATAGTATCTGAATTAAATATGCAAATAACTCCTACTAGGTTTGGGAGATTATTAAATGATAATCTTGATAAATTAAAACAAGAAGGCATCTTTATTGAACAATGTAGAACAGCAACGGCTAGAAATTATAAAGCAATATTTATTAATCCGATGACTATCAATACTGATGATAATTAAAAATTTATTTAACTCACGATTGGGCTATGCCCTAGTGAGAATAAGTCATAAAATGACTATCTTAGAAAGGAGGCACAAAATGTATGACGGTAAACAAGTATTAAGATTTGTTACTAATTATAAAAGTAAAGATTTATATAACATTGGAAATGAAATGACTAAAAGAATTGGTACTGGTAATTATGACAAAAATAGGACTAAATTTAATATTCATTATAAAGATATTAAAAGCTATAACTTATATCAAGAAGTTAAGAATCATTTAAATAATAATAATGTTGAATATCTAAATAAAACCAAAACTAATATGCTAAATGGTGTAACTATTACTAGCGGTCCTGAATTTTTTCAAACACTAGGAATGGAATTTATAGAAAGTGATAGAGTTTATCAATCTGGTGATAAAAAAGGACAGAATGTAATGATACCAAATATTAAAAACAAAGATGATATACCAAATGAAGTTAAAAGATATTTCGATTGTTGTTATGAATTTATTAAAAATACTTTTGGTGAAGAAAATATCATAATGGCACAGGTTCATTATGATGAAGATACTCCTCATCTACAAGCTTATTTCTTACCTATTGTAAATAAGGTAAAAAGAAAAGTATTTGAAAAAGATACTGAAGGAAATGTAATAAAAGAACTAGTTAAAGGAATTGATGGTAGTGAAAAATTAGTACCCAAATTAAAAAGAGATAGCAATGGCAAAATTGTTTATGAAACAGTAAAAGGTAAGTTTTTAAATAATGATCAGTTATGGAAAGACTTAGGTGGAAAAACTTCATTTGCTACCCTTCAAAATTCTTTTAATAAATATATGACTGAACAAGATTTTAGATTAGATCGTGGCAAAATTGGAAGTAATAAAATTCATACTGACAAGTTAGATTTCAAGAAAGAAGAATTACAAGCAGAATTATATAATCTGGAAAATGACATTAAGCAGGCTGAAACAAAATTAAAAACCTTTAAAGATAATATTGAAAATAAAATTAACATTGATGATATTACACTAAAAAAAGGAATAACTGGATATAACTCAAAAGATGTTGAAAAGTTAATAGATTTTTCAACAAACTTAAAACAGTTAAATAGTATTACTAAATATCAACTTGAATCTGAACAAAGAAAAAACTTTTCATTAAATATGGAAAATGACTACTACAAAAACAACAAAGAATTAATCAATATAAAAAGAGACAATTATCAAAATCATTTAAACTATAAAGATTTAAAAAATGATAATGCTTTCTTACAAAAAGGTTTTAATGAAATAGCAAAAGCATTATCAAATACTCTTAAAATTAAACCATTAAACAGTTTTACATCTTATATTAAATTAGCAAGAGAAATAAATAAATCAAATTCACATATAAATGATGAAATGAATCAAGCGTCAAAGGAATTCAGCAAATTATTTGATAATAATGAATTATAGAAAGGAAGTATATTATGGCAGTATTTAAAGCAGACAAGCCCTCAAAAGATAGGAAGCAATGGATTTTTTATACAAGATATACTGATTTATCTGGTGATAGAAAACAATATAAATCAAAAAAATATGCTACTAAAAAAGAAGCCTTAGAGGGAGAAAGACAATTTGAATTATATTTAGATAAAAATATTAACAAAAGTAATATGACTTTTAAAGACTTATATCTAGCTTATTATGATTATCAAAAAGATAAAGTAAAACAAACAACTATTAAAACTTATCTCGATAGAATTAAATATTTAGAATTACTTTCAAATATCAAACTAGATGATTTAAATATTCATCACTTTGAAACTTGGAAGAAAAAGATGTATGAGTATAAAAATATATCAAATTCTTATAGAAATATGATTTATAAATTTTTAAAAGCAATTCTAAATTATGGTTCTAAATGGTATGGTTTCAATTTCTCTAGTACTTATAATAAAATGACTAATTTTACTGATCCTAACGAAATAAAACCAGAAATGCAATTTTTCACCTATGATGAATTTAAAAGATTTATTGCACAAGAAGAAGAATTAAAATATAAATGCTTATTTAAAGTTTTATATTATTGTGGACTACGTAAAGGTGAACTTAGAGGATTAACTTGGGATAATATTAATTTTAATGATAGTACATTAAATATCAGAAAAAATGTTGTATCTAATCATATTACTGGTACTAAATATGTACTAACAACTCCTAAAACTAGAAGTAGTATCAGAACAGTACCCATTCCAAAACATTTACTAGAAGAACTAAAACAGCTATATGAGGCAAGCAAAAATATTCATGGTTTTAAAGAATCTTATTATGTATTCGGTCATTCTGATCCTATTGGAAACGATACCATCCGTTCAAGAAAAAATAACCTCTGCAAAAAAGCAAAGGTTAAGCAAATAAGAATACACGATTTTAGACATAGCTGTGCTTCTCTTTTAATTAATAGCGGTGCCAATATAACATTAGTTGCCAAATATTTAGGTCATGCTAAAATAGACGAAACATTGAATACCTACTCTCATATGTATAAAAACACTTTGAATAGTATTGTTGATATCATTGATAAATTGGAAAAAAACTAGCATATTAGTGGTTTTTTCTCTTTTGAAATTCTTTAGAAGCATTATCTAAATATTCATCTATCTTTTTAACTTTTTGTAATTCCTGCCTAATAATATCAAAGGCCGCCTTTGAATATTTTGGTGTTTGCGTTTTTGATGATGTTTTTACTATTTGATTAAAACGGGAATCGCCCATTAGATTCAAATGATATATAACCGTTTGAGCTTGATAATTTGTTAAATTATTAGCATCAGCAATATCTTTAGTAAAATAAGGATAGTCAATATTAATGTTGGTTTTTTCTTGTACTTTTAATATTTTATTTGTAGATAAAGATCCTATCACTTTCAATGTCGGTTCCCCACCTGTTTCTACAAATTTGCCTTCTTCAATAAATTTTACTTCTTTTTTCAATTCTTTCAAAAGAGGCTCACTGATTAAAACTGGAACTTTCCCCCATTCTATAATTCCTGTGTTTGTATTGATTAATTGAATATTTTCTGGGCCAGATTTAATTATTGCATTAAAATTTTTCATAATAGATTTTCTTTCTTCTACTTTTATATCTTCAATGATATTTCTTAATTCTGCATAACCAATCACTTCACTTCTTCCAGCATATCTATAATATATTGTTCCAGCTTTTAAAATATCGCTCTCATTTTTTTTGCAAATAACAGGTTTCCTTTTCAATTTTTCCACCTTAATATAACCAAGTTCAATACCATTAATATTTAAAATATCCATTTCAAAATCTAAAACATCAGACATGTCTTCCTTCATATACATTACAATTTTTTCTGTATCAATTTTATAAAACTGAGAATCAAAACTCAATCCTTTAACTGTTCTAGGATAATTTGTAACTCCAAAGATAATAACTCCACCTTTATTATTTGCAAATGCCATCATAGTTTTAAAATACATTGCTAAACTTCCAAAATTAAAAGTTTCTTTATATTCGATAGTTAATCCTTCATTCCTAAGTTTATCTGTCCCATTTATAAATATATTAGTTTCCATTAAATCACCTTTTCGTTTTTAAAAAGAGTGCTATATAAAAACATAAAGTCTCTACTAGCACTCTTTTAACTCAAAAATATTATACCATTTTTCAACATATTTTTCATTATATTCAAGCAAAATATAAAAATTTGCTACCTAAATGCTACCTAATTTCATGCACTTATTCATTCTAACATTAACAAGCCCTTGTATATCAAGGCACAAAAAATGGAGCCTTCTCTCGAAAGCTCCTTCAGGGGGTTTTGGTTGATCACCCTTACACTTTATTCCGTAAGAGCGAGTGTGATAACTTCACACTATATACATATTAAAGGTTTTTTTTATAAAAGTCAATAATTATATTGTAGTTTACA
>Ga0334898_1003463_pt1 | contig 12722 bp, 10 predicted proteins | sample GraSluR3_MG_10_FD_207228 | JGI IMG/M metagenome (GOLD analysis project Ga0334898, IMG submission 207228) | Sludge microbial communities from methane-producing bioreactor in Wageningen University, Netherlands - Granular Sludge_3_08-R3 | ecosystem: Engineered > Bioreactor > Anaerobic >... | reverse complement strand
ATCTATCTACTAAGCCTTGCAGTGTGAGTATCTTTTCACTAAGGGCAATACCGGAATGAGTATCGTAAATCTCATCCGCTGCCTCAAACTGGGCTAGCAGGTCGGTTACCCATGAGATTCCATCAAGGTCTGCAATGCTCTCGGCATTGTTCACTTTATCCATTGATGCCTGGGTCGCATGACGGGTAGCTACTATGGCATCAAAGGTTGCCTTCAAACTGTCTAGGGTGTAGCCTTCACCTTTGTTTGCTACTAGGTCTACGCTGACTGAGGGCTGTCTGGCTTCTATCAGCTCGTTGTAAGATTCCATGTCCAGACCAAGAACAGCTGCGTTATCTTCAATTGCGGCCTGCATTGCGGCTGTGGTCCCAGCATCGTTAACTGCCTGAAGGGCTGCTTGAACCGGATCTGCTGCCTGGACTAAGTCAAATCCACCTTCAGCTAATACTTCCATATTAGCAAAGTTGTCCTTAGATATTACTGATTTCAATGTCAATGTAGTGTTTATATCTGTCAAGTTTCCACTGATGCTTATTGTGTAATTTTCTATTTGACCATTGTAACTTTCGTCAAAGTCTGCTGGTACTGCACCTGGAATCAATTCTGTAATCCTAAACTCAGTTCCACTTAAAATTATACCATCCAGATATGTTGCTCCGTTTCGGGTTACTGTTACTTTTGATCCTTCTGGTAATGCTTCTCCAAGAGTTATTACTGAGTCAATCTTATAGCCGGCATCTACTACCACTTGTGGAATTTCAGATGGGAATGTCGCTGTTATTCCTTCTTCTACGCTGCCAGTTATCGCTGTCCCAGCTTTAACTTCTTCCAGTGCTACTGCCTCTGGATCTTCGACCTCTATGCTATGCTGCTTGCTGGCCAGGACATCTCCGTCCATGGTCTCCAGCGTCAGATCCATCTCATAGGTTGCTTCTTCTAATGCGGTGAAGCGAATGTTCGTGGTTGCCTCCCAATCCGGGGTCAACTCAAACCCGCTCGGTGGGCCAAAGTAACCGCCGGTGAGTTCCTTCCACTCTTCGCCGTCTTTGTACTCCAGCTTGTAGTCTCCACCGGTGATCTCGTAACGGTAGATGGCCGTGTAACCGGTGTTACCGCTGTTGTCACTCTCTACGCTGACGGTGAATTCCGCTGCCTGGTCTAGATACACCGCCTCTGGGGCTGTGCTGCTAATTGTGTAATCAGAGTAGGTTTTTGCTTCTACTACTTCTACAGTAATAACTTTGCTACCTAGTGATTCGTCTCCATCTACTGTTCTAAAATCTACTGTTACGTCATAAGTTCCTTCTGCATCGAAGGTTCCTCTAAATTCTGTTGTAATATCTCCTAGTGGGAAGCCGGTTGGTGGTCCAAATACATCTGTAAGTGGTAGCCAATCTCCTTCTCCACCTTCTTGATATTCAACTGTTGCTCCATCTGGTAGTGTGAAGTGTGCTCTTACCATTTTACCTGCATCACTATTAGCAACTGTGCCTACTGTAAATGTAGCTGGTACATCTACGGTGAATTCTGGCACATCTGCTGTGATTTCCATAGGTTCATAGGCTTCTACTACTTCAAAGTTTGCAGTTAATTCTACTGCTTCTGTTCCCATTGTAAACGTGTATGGGTTGTCTGTGCTTACTTCGCCATCAGCGTCAGTCCAGTTTACGAATACATAGCCTTCAGCTGGTGTTGCTTCTAGTGTTACTTCTGCTCCTTTTTCATAGCTGCCTTCACCTGTTACTGTTCCATTCTCTGCGGTTACAGTCACTGCATAGGTTTCGGCTGCTTCCACTGTCACTGCTGTCGTTGCTGTAAATTCACCAGCTGAGGCTGTAATGGTTGCTGTTCCCTCAGATACAGCTGTTACAGTTGCTACATTACCGTCAGCATCTATAGCTGCTACTGCTTCATCACTTGATTCCCACGTTACATCTTTATCAGTTGCATTATCAGGCTCAACTGTTGCTGTAATCTGTCCTGTATCCCCAACTGTTAATGTTAACTCTGTTGGTTCCACACTAATAGCACTAACGGGAACTACTGTAGCTTCAACCACGGTCACACTTGCTTTCAAATCACTTTCATATTTCACTAGAGCATTTGCATCTAAGGTAATTGTTCCTATTCCTGTTCTTTCTAGATTTCCATATACTGCTGCTGTTACTGTAGCATCATCTTCTCTAACTACAGCACTTATGTTTAGTCCCTCAAATTGTCCACCTAGTGAAATATCATTTAAATAAACAGCTTCTGTAACAGTGTCATTCTCTATTGTCAATGTAAAAGTTTCTTCAAAATCACTAGATACAGTTACTTGGCTTGGATCAACTGTCAAGATTGGCTCTGTCGGTTCTACTATTGTTACTTCACAGTTCGCCTTCTTACTGCTATCAGCATCAGAAGTTACTGTAATGGTCGCTGTTCCGGCTGCCACTGCTGTTACTTCGCCATTCCCATCTACAGTTGCTACACTCTCATCACTTGATTCCCACGTTACATTTTTATTAGTTGCATTATCAGGCTCAACGGTTGCTGTTATCTGGCCCGTTTCTCCAACTGTTAATGTCATCGTTTCCGGACTAATACTAATAGCACTTACCGAAATAGTTGTACTTCCACCGCCGCCTCCACCAGTAGATGTCTTTCTTGGCTGGTTCTCAATTATCGAATCACTCTCTTTATCCCCGCTGACTTTTTCAATCGTATCTTTGGCGTTGTTGACTTCTGATTCCGAGTCCAGGATCAATTCACTTACTTTGGTGTCTTTAGTAATATTTAATGTTATGCCTTCGAGGTTTTCGTTTACTTTTATTTCATCGATGGTGGTTTCGCCCCGGGTGGAGAGGACGACGTTGTCTGCTTTAATTTCTACGTTCTCAAAGGTGCCTTCGAGGATTATTTCTTCTCCGGCTGCTTCTTCAGATATTATGACTTGGCTCCCTTCTACACCGGTAGCTACTATCCGGATGTTTCCGCTGGAGGTTTTTTCGATAATTATCTGGTTATATTGTCCGCCGTTGATATGGATGCTGTCTTTCCCACCGCCACGGATGAAGGTGGTTCCTTTTACGGTTATGTTATTCAGGGTTGCGTCTCCGTCCCCGACTTCTTCAGCTATGGTCAGGTCCCCTTCTATGATCAGGTTCTGCAGGGTAACTCCGTCTGCGCTGATGGTGACGTCGTTTTCTATGGTCTCGGTGCCGGTTTCGGGACCGTAGGTACCGGCCTGGTTGTAGATTACTTCTTCGTCAATTGGTTCTTCTCCGATTGTTAGTTTTATGCTTCTGTCCAGTACTGCTGCTGCTTCTGCTCTGGTGGCGTTCCCTTGTGGTTTAAAGGTGCCGTCGGGGTACCCGCTTATTAGTCCGGCGGCTGATGCTTTGGTTACTGATTCTTTAGCCCAACCGGAGATCTGGGTGCTGTCGGTAAAGGTTTGGCTGTCTCCGGTTGCGGTTGTTTGGGTGGCGTTGACTACGATGGCGGCCATTTGTTCACGGGTAATGGGATCGTCGGGACCAAAGGTGGTGTCGCTGTACCCGTTTACCAGGCCATGGTTGTTGGCTGTTCTTATATCGTTTTTTGCCCAATGATTAGCGGTATCGTCAAATGTTTTGCCGGTTTCTGTTTTTTCCAGGTTAAAGGCTCTTACGGTTAAGACGGCGAATTCTGCCCTGGTGATGTTGTTGTCTGGTTTGAAGGTACCATCCGGGTACCCGCCGATGAGTCCTTTGTTTGTCATTTCTTGGATGGTGTTTTGGGCCCAGTGGCCTTCGATGTCACTGCATTGTGCCGCAAAAGCACCTGCCGCCAATACGCCTAACACCATAACTGATGCTAATAATACAGCAAGTATCCTTTTCATTTTCACTGTTTATCCCCTCCTTACTTTTTTACTATTAAAGGACAGGTAACGTACAACTCGCCTCCTTTCAGTTTTTCAATGTTCTTTTTTTGATCCTCCATTTTTTACTCAACAGAAACAAAAAACACACCTTATAAATGGGTGTGCCGGTTTCACTACTGGCTCCTTCCTGTTCAAGTGACCACATAAAAACAGGATTTCACAGCCTCAACACTATATAACCACTATTAATCCTTATGCGTTTTCCTTGCCCCGCCAGGATTACAGCGTTATATGGTTTAATTGTAACAAAGTCCTTCTTTTCTACACCTCCTGTTTAATAAAGGAAATTAAACATAAACCTTCTAAAACCTGCAAATTCTATAGAAAATTAGCCACTCTTTTTCGACAAATTATGATAATGCCACTGAGGGGTATTTAATGGAAACACACATAATGACATATTCTATTTTTTTACATGCAAATCCTGCTCAAAAAAAGAGAATTTTCTAAATTATCAATACGTCAAGCATATCTACCGGTCAGTAAGAATTAATGATTTTTTTTTATTATACCTATAGTTAATGACAACAGTTTGTCATAAGATAAAAAAATCGTTTCAAAAATTGAAGCGATAAATACTTCTTAAATAGAAAGATGTGATAATATTTATAGGAGAAAAAACGAAGGGGTTCTATAAAATAAGCGGGAAGGATTGAAATGTGAATGGCTCAAACCTTGCGGTGGCCAAGCTCGTTGAAAAAACAGGCAAATCGCATCCAGGCCGTTGAACGCGGGAAAACGTTTAGATTTTACGGGTTGTGCCTGCTGGCCGGTTTGGTTTTATATTTTGCGGCTAATAAATATCTCAGTCCGGACCTCGAATTTTTTACATCGACTTCCGGGATTTTAATAATCATCGCCGTAATTGCAGGCCGTAAAGCCTTCTCCTCCGATCATAAACGCGATAAACTGCTAAAAGGCCTGCATGGGGAAATGCTTGTCGCCCGTGAACTGGACCGGCTTCCCGAAGGGTGGTTCATAATTAACGACCTGGTGGTGGACGGGGTCCAAATCGACCACGTTGCCGTAAGCACCCGGGGCGTTTTTTGCCTGGAAACCAAGAACTGGAATAATGCGGGCTGCGATGAAAACGGCATCTGGTACCGCTTCCACCTGGGCCGCTGGCTACCCCTGGAAGAAAGTCCCGCCAGGCAAAACCTCAACCATGTCCGGGCGCTGAAAAATTACTTAAAAAGAAAACTTGCTTTAGACGTAAAAATAAATTCTATCGTCGTGCTGGCCTACCCCGGCGGTAAATTCAACCTCAAATCAAGAGTAATACCGCCCGGCGCATCCCGGATCTGCCTGCCTTCCGAGTTGCGCCGGTTTCTGCTGCAACAGGAGAACCCCATCCTGCCCCCTAAAGACACCTCTAAAATCGCACGTGCCCTGGCCAAAACTTGACCATTAACCAGGAATATTATAGCCCAAATGTTTAAACGCACTGGAACTGACTTTACGGCCGGCCGGAGTCCGGTTAACAAAACCGATTTTTAACAAATAAGGTTCCACCATATCCTGCAGCGTTCCGGCCTCTTCGTTAAGCGTGGAGGCAATTGCGTCCACCCCGGCGGGGCCTCCTTGGTATTTTTCAATAATTGTTTTTAAGTAGGCAATATCCAGCACATCCAGGCCTATGGCGTCTATACCTTCCAGTTTCAAGGCTTTGACCGCCGTTGCTTCGTCTATCACTCCCTCGCCCAGGACCTCGGCGTAATCCCGCACCCGGCGCAAAAGCCGGTTGGAAATCCTCGGCGTGCCCCGGGAACGCCTGGCAATCTCATAAGCCCCCCCGTCGTCAAGCGGAACTTCGAGTATTTGGCTGGACCTTTTGATAATCTCGCACAGCTCCTCCGCGGTATAAAAATCGACATGATAAATGATCCCAAACCGGTCGCGCAGGGGGGAAGATAAAAGACCGGCCCTGGTGGTCGCACCCACCAGGGTAAACTGTTTTATGTTTACCTTGATTGTTTTGGCAAATGGTCCCTTGTCCACAATAAAATCAATTTTAAAATCTTCCATGGCGGAATATAAAAACTCTTCCACCGGCCGGGGCAGGCGGTGTATTTCGTCGATAAACAATACATCCGCCAACTGTAAATTGGTTAGAATGCCCATCAGGTCCCCGCTGCGCTCAATCGCCGGCCCCGAGGTGCAGATTATGTTGGCATCCATTTCATTGCTGATAATATGCGCCAGCGTTGTCTTGCCGAGACCGGGCGGTCCGTAAAGCAAAACGTGGTCCAGGGGTTCGCCCCTCATCCTGGCCGCCTTGAGGGAAATCTCCAGCCGGACCAGCAAATCTTTCTGGCCGATATAATCAGCCAGCCTGGCCGGCCGCAAGGACCACTGGAACTTTTCCTCCCCCGGTTGTTCACCGGTCTCCACCAAACGAAGCCTGGTCAAAAACCTCACCTCTTCTGCAGGGATGTAAACCTGTTTTTATATATTTCTTCCAATATTTCTTGTGCCGTCTGAAACTGAAGGTTTTTTGGCACGGCCTCTTTAATCATTTTTTTTGCTTCCGCCATATTATATCCCAGCTGCAGCAAAACCTGCACCGCCTCTTCCATGATTCCGGTGCCAGCTTCCGGCTTACCCTCCCGGCGGCTTTCCGCACCGGCAACCCCGTCCGGGACCAGGGAAAAACCGGCCACTTTCCCGTGCAGTGAAGCAATTATTTTCCTGGCCGTCCTTTCACCGATGCCCTTGAGGTTTTTCAGCGTATCAACGTCCGAACTCTCAATGGCCCGGGCAATCGCCGCCACGGGCATGTTTATGGCTGCTAATGCGGTTTTGACGCCGACGCTGTTCACACTGGTGAACATTTGAAAGAACTCCTTTTCCAGCTCATCCTTAAACCCGATCAGCACCGGCGACAAGTATCCGCCGGCCATACTGCTCTCAATATAGTAAACGGTAGGCAGCGAAATCCTGTCGCCCACATCCTGGGATTGCAAATGTTCCCTGGTATAAGACGTCAGGTACACCTCGCAGGTGATACCGGCAACATCGATAAAAACCCCTCTCCGGCTGAGTCCGGCGTAAACGCCGCTTATTTTAGCAATCATTGAAAAAACCTCCCCCGGATCATCCGGGCAGCGCTACGGCTAAAAAATATCGCTTTTTCCGGCATGCGTTAAGTGGCAAAGGGCTACCGCAATGGCGTCGGCAATATGGTCCGGCCTGGGCGTTTGTTCCAGTCCGAGGGTCGCTTGAATCATCCTTTGCACCTGCTCTTTGGTGGCACTGCCCACACCTGTTACTGATTGTTTTACCCTGGTCGCCGGGTAATGATAAACCTTCACGCCCGACCGGGCGGCCGCCAGCAGGCACACCCCCCGGGCATGCGCCATTTGCAATGCGGTTCTGGGGTTTTTATAACTGGTAAACAGCTCTTCAACAGCAACCACGCCGGGTTTAAATTCCGCCAGGATCTCTTTCAGCCCGGAGTAAATTTGCTGCAGCCTCTGCTCCAGGGCCGCCTCCGGGTGCGTCTTGATGATCCCCCCTTCGCCCAGGCGCAAAGAAGCGTTCTCCGGGCAATCCAGAACGGCATAACCCGTCACGGCCAATCCCGGGTCGATTCCCAAAACACGCGGCATAAATTTCATTAAATCACGGCTTCCATAGAATTCCTGAACTTAATATACCAAACATAAGTTCCCAAATCAATAGTTTCATCCCAAATTAAAAAAGGAACAGAAATCCTGCTCCTCCGAAAGTCAGACCACCAAAAGATAATTGACCAGCACCAGCAGGACCACTCCCGGCAGTTGAAGGATCCCGGCGGTCAAAACCGTTACCGGGTTAATGGCGATGTGAAAACCGAATTGCCCGAACAAAATATTGATCAAAACCAGCAGTCCCCCGCCCAACAGGATCCAGGCCGCCAGGCGGACCATAAATCTCAAGGGCCGGAACAAAACCGTCCCCACCAGGTAAAGTCCCAAAAGCCCGGCCAGACCTACAAAAACTAATTTCCATTCCAAAGTTCGTCACCTCCTGGTAACATTATATGGGCCCGGATGGAAATTATTACTATTTTATTTGCTGCCGGCCCTCCATCGCCTTACCGAGAGTGACCTCATCGGTATATTCCAGCTCGGCACCCACGGGCAGCCCATGGGCAATCCTGGTCACATAAATGCCCAGCGGCTTAATCAGTCCGGCCAGGTAAAGAGCGGTGGCATCCCCTTCCACGTTGGGATTGGTGGCCAGGATCACTTCTTTTACCTTCCCTCCCTCAAGGCGCTTTAACAACCCCCTGACATTAAGCTGTTCCGGGCTTATTCCTTCCATCGGAGATATGACCCCGTGCAGCACATGATAAAGCCCTTTAAACCCCCGGGTTTTTTCCATGGCCACAACATCCCTGGGACGTTCCACCACGCATATGAACTCACGGCTGCGTCGCTTGTCACCACAGATAAAACAGGGGTCGCAATCGGTAAAATTGCCGCACACGGAACAGCGGTGAATAGTTTTTCTGGCCTCTTCGATGGCCCGGGCCAGATTGAAAGCGGTTTCTTCCGGGACATTCAAAAGATGCATGGCCAGGCGCTGCGCTGTTTTCGGACCGATACCGGGCAGTTTGGCCAACTGATCGATCAGCCGGGCCACGGGTTTGGCATAGTAATTCATAATTATTACATGCCGGGTATTTTCAAGCCGCCGGTAAGTTTACCCATCTCCCGGGCCACCATATCCTGCGCCTGTTTTAAAGCTTCGTTGACAGCGGCCAGGACCATATCCTGGAGCATTTCCACGTCTTCCGGGTCCACGGCCTCGGGCTTGATCTCCAACGCAACGATCTCATTCTGGCCGTTGGCAACAACCTTAACCGCCCCGCCTCCGGAAGTGCTTTCCACCGTTCTTTCGCCCAGCTCTTCCTGCAATTTCACCATTTCCTGCTGCATCTTCTGAAATTGTTTCATCATTTTATTCATAATGATTAATTTTCCCCTTCCATTTTTCTTATAATATATCATAATCCGGCCGGCAATTAAAACAAACTGTCCTCCGTATCTTCCAGGTCTACCTCTTCACCTTCAAAACGCCGCTTCACCTCTGCAACAGGCTGCTTTGTCTCCGGCTGTCTTTCAGGAAAACCGGTACCGGACCGGCAGAATTTAAAAGCGACCTGCCAGTTTCCTTCCCAAAACTTTGCCAACAGGCCTTCCAGATACTTTTTATTCTCGGTACGTTCAGCCATGTTTTTGGCCAGTACTTCACCCTCCCGGAAACCGACTACCAGGCACCGGCCTTTTACCGTTAAAGGAACGGCTTTTTGATAATTATGATAAAGCGACATGCGTTCCTGGTGCAAGATTTTCATGAGCCTGCTCCAGGTTTTTTTGAGCTGCTCCCGGGATATTGCAGGTACCGCTTCCCCGGTACCCGCTTTCTTGGGCACGGGTTCTTCCTCCGGCTGCTGCTGCGCCTGCGCCGCCGGCCCGGCCTGCGTCGCTCTCCGGAGCTGGTCCGAACGCGTTTCAGGCGTTTCAGGTGTTCCAGGCGTTTCAGGTGTTCCAGGCGTTCCAGGCGTTCCAGGCGTTTCAGCTTCCGGCGCAGCTTGCTGCCGGCTTGTTTGCGCTGCAACTTTCGGCGCCGCGCCGCCCTCTATCCTGTTCAACCTTTCTTCAACGGCACTCAACCGGGCGGCAAACTCGGCAAAATTATCCGGCGTGCCGGGCCGGCAGGCTTTAACCAGAGAAACTTCAAGCACAATCCCCGGCAGGTTGCTGAATTTCATACCCTGCTCCGCCCCGGCCATGATTTCAACTGCCCGCACCAGCCGCCCCTCGGAAAACTTGGCAGCCACCGCCTTGATTTGCTCCGTCTCACTCCAGGTTTCAACGGACGCGGCACCGGATGAAATTTTTTCTAAAAGCAGCACCCGCAAGTACGCGGCCAGCTCCCTGGCAAAAAGGCGCAGCTCCTTACCTTCTTCCGCCAGTTCGGACACCAAGCGCAAGGCCGGGCCGGCCTCCCCGCCAGCCAGATATTCCGCCATCCGGCGCAGGGCGTCCCCCCGCACCGTCCCCAAAATATCGTGCACGTCCCCGGCAGTCACTTGCATTCCGCCGAACGCGGCTCCCTGGTCCAGAATGCTTAAAGCATCTCTCAGGCTGCCCTCGGCCGCCCTGGCGATTAGCCTCAAAGCCTCGTCCTCGACGGTCAGCCCGGCCCCTGCGGCAACCTCCCGCAACCTGCTGATAATATCCGCCGGAACGAGCCGCCGGAAATCAAAACGCTGACAGCGGGACAAAATGGTCAGCGGCACCTTGTGGGGCTCGGTAGTGGCCAGCACCAGCACGGCATGACGCGGCGGTTCCTCCAGCGTCTTTAAAAGCGCGTTGAAGGCCTCGTTGGTAAGCATGTGCACCTCGTCAATTATGTAGACCCGAAACTTTCCGGCAGCGGGAGCAAACTTTATTTTTTCCCTGAGTTCCCTGACTTCGTCGATGCCGCGGTTGGAAGCCGCATCCACCTCAATAACGTCCAGGGAAAGGCCCGTACTGACGGACCTGCAACTGTCGCACCGGTTACACGGTTCAGGGCCTTCCCGGCGGGAACAGTTCAGTGCCTTGGCCAACACTTGCGCGGTGGTGGTTTTTCCGGTCCCCCGTGCCCCGCAAAAAAGATAAGCGTGTCCTACCCGCCCGTTTTCCACGGCGTTTTTCAACGTCCGGACAATGTGATTTTGTCCGATTATTTCCCCGAAAATCCGGGGTCTCCATTCCCTGTACAGAGCCAGATATGCCATCACCATCGCTCCGGTTTCCACACAAATTTCTGGTAATACACTTCTTCGCCAAAGACTTATTTCCTCTTAACGGTTGCTTAAACAAAACAGCCGCCCCCGTTCAGGGGAGCGACTCAAAATTAAGGCCGTGCACCTGCCTTTGAATATTAACTTCCGGGCGATACTCCCGCAGGTAGCTCGGACCAGGCACCCTCGCGGCACCCGGAGGATTTCCCTTAGTGCTGCTTCCGTCAGGACCTGACACGGTTCAGGAAGCTCCGTCGCGCAAGACCCGGCCTTCCACACCCCTTACGGGAGCCGGACCCCACAAGCTATATCCTCAGGCCGGAATTCAGCCCCGCTCCAGCGGCTTGCGAGTACAGGGCACCGCTACCTCCCCGCCTAGCACGGCCAATCTTTTAAAATTAAGAGACAGTCCTCCGTCCTGTGGGGCCTGCCCCGAATTACTGTTCATCATGGCGGAGAGAGTGGGATTCGAACCCACGAGACGGTTACCCGTCCACACGCTCTCCAGGCGTGCGCCTTCATCCACTCGGCCATCTCTCCGTGCACTACTGTAGAAACGGTTAACGTTTATAATAACATATTTTAAGCGTTGCTGCCACAACTGAAAGCACTTCTATTATACAGATAATTTTATGTGAGCGCAAGACTTTTCGGCCCGCCGCAAAACAACGCGGCCGGTCAGATGCAATGATTTAATCCTGCATACCGGCGTTTGATATTTCCCTTTGCCATGGCTATGACGTGCAATATTCCGGAAATAACTTTTATTATTTTAGTAAAAATGTTTTTTTATTATCTGAATCGCCTCTTCCGGGGTTCTTGCCGTCTGCAACAGGCCCTCGTCCCGGTAGCAGTCAAATAAACTCCCCGTAGCAAAGTTTAACAAGATTACCCTTTTACGACTTTTTAATGCCAGGGCAATTTCAGAAACGGTTCCCGCCTTTCCCGGAAAAGCCACCACCATATCGCTTGACAGCACGTTGATATAATTCCGGCCCGCCCCCATTCCAGTGGCGATAACAATGTCTATGTTTCCGGACGCCCGGTCACTGTTTTCTCCCGGCAGAATCCCGACGGTCAAACCTCCGTTTTCCTTGGCGCCCCGTGCCGACCATTCCATAATGCCGGCCGGCCGGCCTCCATTAAGCAATACCCATCCTTCTCCGGCAATCAATTTGCCCAGGCGGTAAGCAGAGCGGCAATCACCGGGAGAAGCATTTTCACCACCGCCCATGACACCCACAATCAATTTGCGCACGGTAACTCACCTCGCAATAATACGATTTTTTTCTTGTTCTGCTCCCGGTACCGATTTCCTCTTTTTTTGTTGTTCTAAGCACTATTTTATGGTAACCTTCTTTTAACGGAAAATCTTCCTAAAATGCTCCAAGGGAGGAGCTAAAATGACAAAAACGACCAAAAGAAAAACTGCCCAAAATTCCGGCCCGCACTACCGGATCGACATTGCGGGCATGGTCTTGCTGGCGCTGGCTTTAATCGGATTGGCCGGTATCTTTACCGACGCCGTGGGCACGGTCGGGATCCTGATCAACAAAAGCTTAACGGTCCTGGTAGGTTCCGGGTATCTATTTTTTTTACTTTTACTGGGCCTTTGGGGCTTCAAGCTCATGTTCCGGCACAAGTGGCGGGTCACCGCCCGTTTCTGGGGCATGTTAATACTTTTCGGCAGCCTGCAGATTTTTTTACATCGTAATATTCCCTTGTCCGCATCATTTTCCGCCGGCCTCGAGGGGCAGGGCGGCGGTTTGCTGGGGGCCACCCTGGGCTACGCCTTTAAATTTTGCTTCGGTTCCGTGGGAACTTTTATCCTGCTTGTTTTTCTGACCCTGTCGGGAATGGTCCTGGTTAGCGGCGGCTCGTTTAAAAACCTGTTCCTGAATACCCGGTCCCGGTTAACATCTTTTGCCGGGCGCTTGTGGCAGTGGCTTATCAACTTCCTCTATACCGAAGAAAAAAAATCCGGGCGGACCACGGAAAAAAAACCGTCACCTGAAAAAGAAACCGTTTTAAAGGAAG
>Ga0334898_1003462_pt1 | contig 12725 bp, 11 predicted proteins | sample GraSluR3_MG_10_FD_207228 | JGI IMG/M metagenome (GOLD analysis project Ga0334898, IMG submission 207228) | Sludge microbial communities from methane-producing bioreactor in Wageningen University, Netherlands - Granular Sludge_3_08-R3 | ecosystem: Engineered > Bioreactor > Anaerobic >... | reverse complement strand
TCCCTTTCCATCTCTTCTAATCGCATTTCAATGTACTTGACAGTGTTCTCCAGTCGGGGTATGATAATGTGTTCCAGAGCATTCACACGTCGTTTGGTGGATTCAATTTCACCAGCCAGTAACATGATGGTTTTTTCGATCTCACCTAACTCGATTATGAGTTGGATGGATTCTTCGAACTTTTTGGCTGCTTCATCAAGTTTAACTGAGGTGTCCATGAAGCCATAACCACGTTCTACAATGGTTCTTTCTTTTAATTTAGAATCAACTACTGGCACTACTACTCCCATAACACTTCTGGAGTCAATGTCTACGTCAACTGATTCTGTGACGGACATGGCAGCTTTACGAACAGCCAGATCTCCCATGGTAACCTGGGCTGCTGTTAAGTCCTGGTAGGCTTCCGCAAGTTTCACGGCGACTTCGTCACGGGATCCTTTAACCCTTTCCAGGATGTTGAAAAACTCCATGATCAGGGCATTTCTTTTCTCTTTAAGGAGACTGTGCCCTTTAACTGCAAGTTTTTCCCGCTGTTTTAGTTTTAGAAGTTCCATCCGTGTTGGATTGATGCCTTCTATCATTTCTTGTGCCATTTTATCCCTCTTTTTTGTTTCCTAAAAAATAGGAAGGGGGTTATTTATGGTCAGGGTGATATTTGGGTATGTGTTCTGCCCGTACCCTTTTAAGCTCTGCTTCAGGTAGTAAGCTCATTAACTCCCAACCGAGGTCCAGAGTTTCTTGTATGGACCTGTCTTCATCCCTGCTCTGGGTGATGAATTTACCTTCAAAGTCATCGGCAAAGGCCAGGAATCTACGGTCACGTTCAGTTAGAGCTTCTTCACCTACCACGGCCATCAGGTCACGTAGGTCACGTCCTTCGGCGTATGCAGAGTAAAGCTGGTCAGACACACCACTGTGGTCTTCACGGGTCTGTCCTTCACCAATTCCACCACTCATCAGTCGTGATAGTGATGGTAACACATCTACTGGTGGGTAGATACCTTTACGGTGCAGGTCCCTGCTTAAAACTATCTGTCCTTCTGTGATGTAACCAGTTAAATCGGGTATAGGGTGGGTGATATCGTCCTGGGGCATCACTAAGATAGGCACCTGGGTGATGGAACCTTCTTTACCCACGATACGACCTGCTCTTTCGTACAGGCTGGAAAGGTCAGTGTACATGTAACCAGGGTAACCCCTTCGTCCAGGTACTTCGTCACGTGCTGCAGAAATTTCCCTTAAGGCTTCTGCATAGTTGGTCATATCAGTTAGTATAACCAGTACGTGCATGTCATGTTCGAAGGCGAAGTATTCAGCAGTGGTTAAAGCCATACGGGGGGTGATGATCCTTTCAATGGCAGGGTCGTCAGCCAGGTTCATGAACACGGTCACACGTTCTAGGGCACCGGTTCTTTCAAAGTCACGCATGAAGTAGTTTGCTTCTTCGTGGGTGATACCCATGGCTGCGAATATAACTGCGAACTCGGATTCTTCAGCTAACACCTTAGCCTGTCTGGCGATCTGTGCGGCCAGTTCATTGTGAGGTAAACCGGATCCAGAGAAGATAGGTAGTTTCTGTCCACGTACCAGGGTGTTCATTCCGTCTATGGTTGAGATACCAGTTTGGATGAATTCTGCTGGGAATTCCCTTGCAGATGGGTTCATTGGGCTTCCGTTGATGTCCAGTTCTTTTTCTGGAATGATTTCAGGTCCACCGTCTATGGGTTTTCCAGTACCACTAAATATTCGTCCTAGCATATCCAGTGAAACTCCGATTTTGGCGGTTTCTCCAGTGAATCGTACTTTGGTGGTGGCGGTGTTGAGGTCTCTGGTTCCTTCGAAAACCTGAACCACAGCAACGTCCCCTTTAACTTCCAGGACCTGTCCTCTTCTCATGTCACCGTTTGGTGTTTCTATATCCACTATTTCGTTGTAGGCAACGCCTTCTACGCCTTCTACAATCATGAGGGGACCAGCCACTTCTCGGACTGTGGTATATTCTCTGGTTTTGATATTGGCGTTCATTTTCACACCTCACTCGTCTGTTTAACTATTTTATCCTGGATTTCTTTAATCTCAGCATCAAATTCATCTTCAGGGATGAACTTCATCCTTCCGATTTCTTCTTTTACTGGTAAATCCGTCAGGTCAGCTGCTGCTGCTCCACGTTCCAGGGCAGCTGTGGCCTGTTCCTGGAAGAGGATAATAGTTTTCAGTAACTGGTACTGTTTAGTTGGGGAACAATAGGTGTCCACTTCGTGGTATGCGTTCTGCTGCAGGAAATCTTCCCGTATCATACGGGTACTTTCCAGGGTGATCCTTTCCCTGTCAGGTAAAGCATCTGGTCCTACCAGTTGCACGATTTCCTGAAGTTCGGATTCTTTCTGTAAGAGGGCCATGGCTTCATCCCTGGTCATCCTCCACTCTGCACCCACGTTTTTCTCCCACCAACCTTCTACACTGTCCACATATAATGAGTAACTTTGTAACCAGTCTATGGATGGGAAGTGACGTTTATCTGCCAGTGATGCGTCCAGTGCCCAGAACACTTTACATATACGCAGGGTGTTCTGTGTAACTGGCTCGGATAGGTCACCACCAGGTGGTGATACTGCACCAACTACACTTACTGATGCAATTTTACTTTCAGTTCCCACAGTGTTTACTCGGCCGGCTCGTTCGTAGAACTGTGCCAGTCGTGATGCCAGATATGCAGGGTATCCTTCTTCACCAGGCATTTCTTCCAGTCGTCCGGAGATCTCCCTCATGGCCTCTGCCCACCTGGAGGTGGAGTCTGCCATTAGAGCCACATCGTAGCCCTGGTCACGGAAATACTCGGCTATGGTTATACCAGTGTACACACAGGCTTCCCTGGCTGCCACAGGCATGTTTGAAGTGTTAGCAATAAGGACGGTTCGGTCCATTAATGGTTTACCGGTTTTAGGGTCTTCGAGTTCTGGGAATTCTTTTAAAACCTCAGTCATCTCATTACCCCTTTCACCACATCCCACGTAGACGATGATATCTGCATCAGCCCATTTAGCCAGCTGCTGCTGGGTAACAGTTTTACCTGATCCGAATGGTCCTGGTATGGCTGCGGTTCCACCTTTAGCCACAGGGAAAAAGGTGTCCTGTGCTCTTTGACCGGTTACCAGTGGTATGTCAGGGTCCAATTTGTCCTTGTAGGGTCGTCCAACCCTAACAGGCCATTTTTGCATCATCTGCACTTTAACTGGGCCTTTGGGGGTTTCTACTTCTGCAATGTCATCCACTACAGTGTACTGGCCTTCACCAACGATGCTTTTGAGGGTACCGTTGACTCTTGGTGGGACCATTATTTTCTGGACTACTGCGGAGGTTTCCTGTACTTCACCCAGGATGTCTCCACCTTTAACTTCACTGCCAACTGTGGCTATGGGTTTGAAAGTCCATTTTTTATCTTTAGGTAATGCAGGTACATCTACACCCCTTTCAATGTAGTCTCCTACTTCTAGTTTGATGGTTTCCAGTGGTCTCTGAATTCCGTCGAATATGGATCCAATGATTCCTGGTCCCAGTTCCACGGAGAGTGGTCCTCCGGTACTTTCCACCACTTCACCGGGTTTCATACCGGCTGTTTCTTCGTAAACCTGGATGGTGGCGGTGTCGCCTTCAAGTTCGATGATTTCGCCAATGAGCTTGTCATCACCTACTTTAACCATCTCATACATCTGGGTCCCTCTCATACCTTCAGCAGTTATAACAGGGCCCGCTATCTTTATTATCTTTCCTTCGGCAGTCATTCTACCATCTCTACCCCGATTACTCGTTTTATAAGCTCTCGGATTGGGTCTGATTCCCGATCTATTGAGCCTTTTTTATCTGGAATTTCTATTATCATGGGCAGTGCACTTTCACTGCTTATCTTATCTATGGTTTCTCTGAAATTGTCTCCTATCTTTTCAGTGGTTATTATAATGGAGTATTCCTTGGCCAGTTCCTTGAGTTTATCTCCTGCTTCTTCCATGTTACTAACAGGAAATCCATCGTTTATGCCTCCTAGCATGAAACCGGTCACTGTGTCCGGATCTGCCATAACTGCTATTTTTGAACTCATATTAACATCTCCTTAATCATAGCAGGGGTAAATCCTTCTTCTCGTTTCCCACGGACAATGATTTTTAGATTCTTGATTTCCTTTTCTTTTTTGCTTAAAAAACCGATCATGGGTCCTATTCCGAACTGATTCTTCAATGATATTCGTTTGGCGGTTTCAGACACATTTTTATCCAGGGCAGTTTCAAAGGCTCCGATAGAACCAGTTTCTGTGTATTGGCTCATGGCTTCTGATAAAACTTGAGCATATTCTGTTCCTTCTAAACCACTAACCACTCCAGAGACATCCTCTGCTTCCATGAGGTCTTTTAATTTCCATTCTCTGATCTGGTAACCATCACTGATCATGTATGGATCAATATCTTCAAATTTCAATCCATCCACTTTAGCCCTTAGAATGATTTTAAGGTTAGCTGCATCAACCATGCTTCCTACATAGCTTTTGAGTAAAGCAGTGTTATCATCTTCAGGGGTGGTAATTGTTCTGAGTAGATTTTCCAGAAGGTATTTGTCCAGGGAAGCTTCCATTGGTAATAACATTCCTGTTTCCTCATAAACAGGGATGGCATCCTCTATTATGGAGGTGTATTCTGTTCCTTCCAGGGCACTTAACACTTCGTTGATATCATTGGCATCTACCAGGGCATCCAGTTTGGCAGTGAGATCACCAAAGGGAACCACCAAGTCCAGGGTCTCTTCAGCACTTAAACCTGCTTTTTTGGCGATGACTATGCTTTTTATGTTTCGGATATCCCATTTTTTAAGCAGAAATTTGAATGCGTCTCTGCTGTTTGCAGGGGTTATCCTGGCTATTAGATCGTAGTTTTCAGCAAGCTGAGTATCTAAAGCCTTTTCCAGGGGGTACTGATCAATATATTTCGCATAATCTGGGAACCCTCTGAGATAGTTTTTCACTTCATCAATGTTCCCTGCTTCAATAATCTCTGAAAACTGCTTTTCGGTGAATATTTTCCCTGCTCGTCCCCGTACACGTGCATTGGGATAAGTGTAGGGGAATATGTTCTGAACAGGCCTAATTGTTACTATAACTACAATTGCTCCGATTATCAGCAGTACAAGGATAATTAAACCTAAAAAAGATTCAATAGAGGGAAATCCCAGTGAAGTTACCAGTGTAGCAATGTCTTCTACCATGTGAAATCTCCTCTACTATTTATTTGAACAGAATCCCTGCAACTTCTGATCTTAAAGATTTTTTGAATCTTAGCATCCGTGCTTCAATGGTGTTGTTAACTTCGATTTCACCATTTTTAGTCTTGACAATGGCACCGCCGATGGTGGTGATGTTTTCTCCCATCTCCAGTTTGGTAGGGAGTCCTGTTTTATCAGCGATGTTTTTTTCAATGGAAGCTAAAGAACTGGTTATTTTAGTCACATCACTTTCTTTGACCATAATTACCAGGTCACCTCCACCTATTTCCACACCAGACTCTACAATCACCTTTTCAAGAGATGCCTTGTATTCAGATGCATCTGAAGAAGCAATTTCTTTAAGCTTTTCTTCAGCTTTTGTGAATGCTTCTTCTATTACTTCTTCTCGAGCCTCAAGTTCCATTCTCCGGGAATTCATCTTAGCTTCTGAAATAATCTGTTGATATCTCATTTTAGCTGTTTTTTCAGCGTTTTCTAAGATTTTTTCCTTTTCAACAATTGCTTCTGTTTCTCCTTCTGTGAGAATGGTTTCATTTTCCTTTTCAGCTTCTGCTAATATGGATTCTGCTTTGATCTGGGCATCAGACATTATACTTGAGACTATCTTTTCTGTCCCGGCACTCATCTGATTATCCTCCCATAATTCCAGCGAAGACCATCAAGAGTATAGCAATCAGGAAACCGTAGATAGCTTGTGTTTCGGGCAGTGCAGTGAAGATAATACCTCTAGCAAACATATCTGGGTCTTCAACTACTGATCCCACAGATGATGATGCGGCTATACCTTGACCCATACCGGATCCTAAACCTGCAAATCCTATAGCTGCTCCTGCACCTATTGCTACCAGACCTAATGCTGGAGACAGTGCTTTTCCTGCCATAACTGTGAAAACCATCAAGAGTATAGCAATCAGGAAACCGTAGATAGCTTGTGTTTCGGGCAGTGCAGTGAAGATAATACCTCTGGCGAACATTTCTTCATCTTCTGCCACAGCACCCACACTTCCAGCTGCTGCTATTCCTTGTCCTATACCTGATCCTAATCCAGCAAATCCGATGGCAACACCGGCACCTATTGCTGCTAACGCTGTTCCTAAAGCGACTTCTACCATATTATTTACCTCCTATATCAGTATGCTTTCTTTTAGCTCGGAAGGCTTTGAATTTTTGACTTCCTCCAATGTAAAACTGAGCAAAAAACTCAACGTAATGTAAACGCAGTGCATTTATGAATGCACCTAAACTTTGGAATGAAAGATTGGCTATATGTCCTCCTATGAATATTATTGGGGCCAATATAATTCCTATATAAGGAATCATGCTACCTACGATGCCAGTTAATATGTTAACTGTCATGGCAATTCCACCAGTGGACAGGGCCAATGCTAATAACCTGGCGTATGATAAAAGGTTTCCCAAGAACCCGGTAAGGTCCATGATACCAAATGCTCCGTTAAAGTAAATGAGCATAGCCAGGCCGATAACTATGGGTATTCCTCCAATTATTCCTGCAGTCATTAAAGATCCAGTGGTTAAGTAAAATACTGCCAGGAGTACTAAGCCTATTTCCAGAATGAACCATACTATCTGAGCTCCTAAAGCTTCCCGGACATCTCCCCTTGTGATGTTGTTGTAGGCTCCAATTAAAAGACCCAGGTTAATGTGGATCACACCTACAATTAAAGCAAGGTAGAGAATGATTTCAGGATGTTTAAAGGCATCAACTTGTGGTATGGTTGTTGGAAGCGGGTTACCTGCGAGAATCCATCGGGGGAATAAATCTCCTATGAAACCATTGGTTATCATTCCCATTATGAATGCCCAGGTACCACAGGCAATTAAAATCAGACCCATATTGGCCATGAGTTTACTGTTCTTTCCCAACCCCTTATAAACAACAATGCCCATTATGGCATTTATTATCCCATAACCAGCATCTGTAAGACAGAAACCATAAAAGAATGGGAATACAATGGCCATAAGGATGGTGGGATCAAATTCCCGGTAATCTGGGGGGGAGTACATATTCACAAACAGTTCATAGGGTTTGGCAAATCGAGGGTTATCCAGATGCACTGGTACGTTGTCTTTTTCCACATCAGGATCTGAGACATCGACAATGGAATGACCCTCAGTTGAAGTTTCAATGGTTACCAGAGCATCTTTAACCTTTTTCTCAGGTACCCATCCTTCAAACATTAAAGTATTTTCGGTTTTTCCGAAAGAAGAAAATATTTCATTTCGCTGTTTTTCTATTTCTAACTGTTCTTTAAGGGCTGTAAGCTGACTTAACCATTTTGCAGAAACATCTGCCAGGTCACTAAGCACAACTTCTCTATCCGTTGAAATAGATTCCAGTTCAGATTTAGATTTCTGAATTATCTCATCAGACTTACCTGACAGACCAGAAAATTCGAATCTTTCAAACTCCAGCTTACGTAACTCACTTAAAACTTCGTCACTGTGCTTTTTCACAGTTATTATGACCAGTATTTTAAATCCTTTCAATTCACTATCCTGATCAAAAATAACAATTTCATCAGTTAAATTCTCCAGAATTCCTTTTGATTCATTATAGGATTCTGTAGAAAGTTTTCCAGCAATAAAAGAGACATAATCAGATTCTTCCAGAAGACCAAGGTCAACATTAAAATTAATAAGATTTTCAGAAACTTTAAGGGCATTTTCAAGTTCAGTTTTCCGGGAATCCAGTTGATTCAATTTTTCTTCATTGGGCTTTGTTTCAGATTCAACTTCTTCCAGGGTTTTTTCAGCCTTTTTAATAAGTTCCTGAGCATCCAGAGCTTCTACTTCTACTTTTTCAATGGGAGGGGGATTTATGAACCCCTTCAACATGGGTAAAATTCCCTTTTCCTTTCGGGCCATTGAGCTTAAGAAATCAACAGTCCCGGAAGTTTTCATCAAAAGGGAAGAAATTTTACCGGTAAAAGGAGAGGCGCTGGAGGGTTTAAGGATTTGTCTCCATTCTGCGTCCTGTTGTATACGCTCGGATATATCTTCTATTTGGACAAGTCCTGCTTCGTGAAGTGAACTCACTGCAGAATCAGCATACTTATCCAGGGTGATTATCCTGAGCTTTTTCATCCTTGCCGGCTTGAACATGGTTCTCACGTTATAATATATTTTTTACAATGACTTCTGCAGCCTCATCAACCATACCGGTAGCTTTACCTTTAGTTATCTCTACTTTTTCTTTGGTTTGATTGTTTATTTTGTATGCTTCCTTTTGGGCATTGGACTCGGCTTCAAATGTGATTTTTTCAGCTTCACTATTAGCCTCTTCTTTCGCCTTTTCAATGGTTTCTTTTGATTTGGATTTGGCTTCTTGAATCATTTCAGAGGACTTGGTTTTCGTATCCTCTATTAATTTATCGGCGTCATTTTCAGCCTTTTTTATAGTTGTTATCGCTTCCGATATCGTTGTCATTTAAATCACCCTAATATGACCATGATAAACGCAAATCTATTCAGGGTTATATTTATCTTTTGCTATTTAATTCTCGAGTATTAAAAGAGTTTAAGAACTTATTTAGGTGTATTAAGTTCTTTTCTATCATTAGCAATATTTCTACAGTCTAATCCATCGTAATAAATATCTTCAACTTCAACAAACTTTCTAAAAGGAGATTCAATAGATTTTTCTTCATAGATATGGGCTACTAATGCTGGAACTCTTCCCATCATGAATACACCAGTTCCCAATCTCCAATCAAAACCCATATCAGACAGTATACCTGCATTGGCACCATCTATATTCATATTGATACCTTTCATTTCCTGAAGCAAATTCTCAATAGAAACAACTAATTCGCTGTGGATGCCAAAACAACCATATTTTTTAGCTGTTTTAATAAGTTTACCAGGTCTAGGGTCTTCGTGATGGAAACGATGCCCAAATCCAGGTATTTTTTTACCTTCCTTCAGATAGTGTTCCACAGTATTAAGAGCAGTGTTCTTTATATCTGAAGGAGAGGTTGAAGGTCCATCAAAATCCGCACCCCCCTTAATTAATCTTTGTATTAAGCACATTGAACGTTCTAAAGCTCCTGCGTGATGTTTTCCAAAGGAGGAAAGCCCTCCTGAAACACAAGTATTCATGGAGGCACCGGTGGATGCCATGATCCTGGCCACCTGGGTACTAGGGGGTGTTACTCCATGATCACAGAAAGAGACTAAAACTGCTTCCAACATTTTTGACTGATTTTTATGAGGGAGTTCACCCTTTAAAAGTAAATAAACCATCTCAGGGAAGCTAATCTTACCAATTAAGTCTTCCTGGGGGTATCCTCGGGTGATTATCCGGTTGGGTTCCACCTTGGTGATGGAAGTTCTCCAGCGGGGTTTGGTAATTTTTAGTAAATTCTCTACAGTCTCTCTTCCAAGTGCCATTTTACTCACTCCAGTAAATCTTGTGATAGATAAATAGATGCTTTTCTTGGCTCAACACAGCAACAGGGTCTCATACAAACAATACGAACTCCACTGGCCCTTTGTGGTCCTACTTTAACCATAGTTCCCAGGGCAGTTACTGAACCCCCCAGACCAAGTGCACCTACCTTAGAATGATTCAAGGAATCAGTTATTTGTTTTTCAATTTCTGATTGATTATTAAGATTCCCATAAGTCATGGCCTTCAACATCAGCGTTGAAGCTTCATAATGGGTTCTACCAATACCTATTGCTGGGATACATGGTGTGCATCCTAACTTAGGAACCTCTGATCTCATCCATGTCAATGCTTCCTTAAAAAGGTTTCCATGATCCCGCTGGTGAAAAACACGATAAGTATGGGCCCTTATCTCAGGACCACCACCTAACATAAGTACATGGATTTTAACACCTTCACAATCCATTTCATCAACCAAAACTGATGGAGGTATTACTTTTCCCGGATCATTATACAGTCCCTGACTTTGTTCAATCCTTTCAATATCATTCCCTGAAACGGCCATAGGCCTTCCTGGAAGTTTTCTAAGTCCGGTAGCCACTCCTTCGTTTATTTGAGTGAATAAATCTGATGAAAGCTGTGTGTTATGTCCTAATTCCACCAGGACATGGGGAATTCCAGTGTCATCACATAAAGGAACTTTATTACTCATGGCTATCTGTGCATTTTCCAGTAGTAACTCCAGAACCCAGCGGGCATTATCATTTTCTTCCTTCTGGGCAGCCTTTTGGTAAGCAGTTAGTTGGTCCTCCCTGAAGGTTGTACTTGCCTCTATAACTGCATTTTTTACCAGATCTACAATTTCTGTGGACATTGAATACTTCCATTGTTTATGTTGATAAGTTTCAGACAGTTCATTCTGGAATGGCTAAATCTGCAACCCCTCGTTTGGACATCACTGCCTCAGGATAAAAACGGTCAATCATACTTTGAACCAGTAAAACCTGCCTGGCACGTTCTCCTGCTTCTTTACGGGTAGTATCATATCCATGATGAGCCGCTACCGCCCCTCCAGTTTTAAGATAAACTGGACTTGCCTTTCGAATTATTTTAGGGGCTTCATAATGTCTAATGAACCCTCCAGAAGATTTAGGGTTCTCCATATGAATATCAAGGGAAATATCAATGGCTTCCCTTATAGATGCCAGCATAGGGATCTGTAAATCTCTCACAGGGTTGAATGAATCCGCCCCAATACCTTCCAAGAGTCGTGCGGATGCAGGATTTCCATGACCACAATGTGCTGAAACCTTAAAATGCACATCTTCTGGTAATTCACCTTCTTCACGCATTTTACCAAGAGTCCATAACAACCCCTCATCATAAACCACAATTCCCCTTACACCAAGATCAATTGCGCGTTTAACATCTTCAATAGCATAATTAAGGTTATCATAACCTCTTAAACGGTATCCTATCCTGGCACCTTCCTCGGTTTTGGCTGAAGCACTGGTATCATAGGTTGCCCGTGGACCCACACTTAAAAAAAGCTCCACACGAGCATCTTTAGCCATATCAGTCATTTCAAGGATTTCCTGATCTGTTAAGAGCATTATTCCCTTGGTCTGAGTCACCCGATGCACCATAATCTCATATTCGTCCAGTGCCTCCAAAAGACCTTGCAGAGCTCCAGGTTTCTGGATTCCAGGCACTTCAAAACGGTACTGAGCACCATCTGGAAACCTTTTTGCAGAATCTGGTAACTTTTCAGGGGGTTTTTTGATTCCAATTTTATTTAAAAAGTCCACAGTATCCATAAATATCACTTTTTTGGTTTATAATACTTAATTTCCCATTTAAAACTTATATTAACTTTCAAACTCATTATCAGTTCTTAAATTCATTATTAAGATTTTGAACCTGTTTTTAGTTTTTGAATTTATTGTTGGGATTTTGAGTCTGTTTTTAGTTTTTGAATTCATTATTGGGATTCTAAATCCGTAATTAAGTTTTAAACTCATTATTAAGAATATGCATTACATCTGGCAAATTTCTATCTTCCAGATCATCCAGAATCTTCAAACAATCAATATCCACGTGATGATTCAGCTTTCTGAATTTAGTCAACAATTCATCTTTGCTGAAGGGGTTTTCAGGCTCTCCCTTTGCCAGGTCAACTCGTTCAGTATAAACATTACCTTCACATCTAATGGTAACTCTTGATGGTCTTTTTGTTGGATAAAGGTTGTTTAGATCATTGTCTATTTTTATCTTAACTTTACTTGCAGTTTCAATTATCTTATTGTCTTTGGAACTTTCTGAAATCTCTCCAATACTTAAATTGCCTTCTCTGACAGCTATGGCAATATTAAAAGGTAAACTTTGTCTTATTCCTTCCAAAGATCTGGGCTGGTAGTTATCATGGGAAGCAGCAATTTCATAGGTTTCAACAGTTATATCCTGAATATCTGCAGGATTAATGTGGTTACTATTCACGATATTTAGAGTAGCATCTAATGATGAGTGTAAATGCCGGCAAACAGGATATTTCTTGAAATACACTCTCAAAATTTCATATTTCTCAATTCCAATTTTCCAGGTGTCCTTTTTTTGAAGGACATCTTCACTACTCATGGTTTTTAAAATCCCTTCATTTCCTTCGATGATACTGTGTGCTCCAGTGAAACCTTCTTTTGCCAGAAATGCAGATAAAACTCCGGATTGGGCGGCTCTTCCCGCATGCAAATGTTTGGCCATGCTACCTGAATGATCGGACTCCAATAATCCTGCAGCCTGGGTACCGGCAATTCCAAGGGAATTTAAGATGGTATCTTTGTTGAGATCCAATATTTTTGCTGCGGCAGCAGCAGCCCCCAGTGTTCCACAGGTGCCAGTACTGTGAAAACCTTTTTCGCGGTGTTCAGGATTCAGTAGCATGCCCACCTGAATTGATACCTGGTAACCTACTACCAGAGCAGTTATAAAATCTTTCCCGGATTTCCCATTTACTTCAGCTAAAGATATGGCTGCTGGAATCACGCAGGCACCA
>Ga0334898_1003456_pt1 | contig 12753 bp, 13 predicted proteins | sample GraSluR3_MG_10_FD_207228 | JGI IMG/M metagenome (GOLD analysis project Ga0334898, IMG submission 207228) | Sludge microbial communities from methane-producing bioreactor in Wageningen University, Netherlands - Granular Sludge_3_08-R3 | ecosystem: Engineered > Bioreactor > Anaerobic >... | reverse complement strand
TTAAAGAGTACCAGTTATTATACTAACTCGACAAGGTGTCCGGATGAGCCGAAATGCTGTCCGGATGCTTCCGAAACACTGTCCGAATGTTTCCGGAATGAGTGTCCGGATGTGGCCGAAATACGCAATATGTGATGGCTATGAATGGAGATGTACTTTAAAATATGATGATGGCACTTCTAAATTAATCATCGGAAATGTTGTACCTCCTCCATTCTCCGATGATATTGAACATCGGATAAAAAATCTGGTTAGTTTTAATAAGACACCATGGTTATTCACTTATTTGGGAGGTAGACATGGTAAGTAATGTTCATAGGTTTCTTCTTAGAGCCCACCCAACTGAAAATCATCCCAAATACTATTCGTGGAATATTGCCGATATTTGTATTTTTGTATGTGATAATGATAGGCTAAATGCACTTAATAGAGCTTTAGATAAACTGACCGAAGAGAATTGGATAATAATTTCTGAAATTCATAAGTCCTTATTAATAGAGGAACGAATAATTGAGGCCGGCGGAGAAGTATTAGATGCCTATAATCTTGCAAGACAAGGCCAAGTGGTACTAATAGTATCCACAGATAATTGGATTGGATTTAAGGATTCTCCGCCAGTATTTGTTCCAAGGATAACTGAGAAATTTATGGATGGAGTAATTCAAGAAGCTGGCGGAAGCCGATTAGAGTATGATAATAATGAAGGGAATAAGGCAAGAAATGCAGATTATATTTTAGGTGACTATATTCTTGAGTTAAAAATATTAGAAGAGGAAAGGTTATTTAAAGATTCAACAAGAGATAAAATTGCTGATTTATTATATGATTCGTCTTTAAAGCATATTGAGATATCCCCGGAAAACTTGTCACAAACAGAACTGAATTATTATTTTAATATATTTAGAACTCCTATTCAAAACGCTGTGAAATCAGCATCAAAGCAAATAGGGGCGACTAAAGACTTTCTTAAAAAAGATCATTTAAGAGGCGGATTAATATTTGTTAATAATGGGACTACAAGTATAACCCCAGATGTTTTTGAGGAATGTATTATAAGATCTATAACAAACGACACATCACAAATTGACTTATATATTTCTATTTGTAATTGGTTGAATACTGATGGGTTTAATTCATATTATTTATTTACTATAAATCCAAAGGTGAAAAATGAAATTCAAAGGGTAATTGCTGACTCATTCTATCATAGGATGAATAGTTTTATGAATGAATGGGGACAAGGCGGATTTCAACAGAATCTTGAGATGCTTGAACCTTTGAAGAATATATCCTTTGAAAAGTACGGAGTTGTATTTACTAAATATGGAACTTATGAAGGTTAAATTAAGCCTAAGTGGATGGAGATTATCTTGTCGTAAGAGGATACCAGAGGGGTACGACATCAGAATCACGCATTAAAGGCATACAGAATGCAGCTTCTTACTGGAACGCACATAGAACGTTGGAAATACAGGGTTTGCGGCATATTAATAGGGATATGTTGGGAAATTATAGGAGACTAGAGAATGAACTATGAGATGAATACTGTGGTTGATAAACCAAAAGATTGGCCGGCAAATGCAATAGAATGTCAGTTGGAGAATATATCTGCGCAGTTTGACAAGTTTAGAGCGGATCCAAGTTATAGAAACAAGGAAGTCCTAGTTTCATTAGTTTCTGATTACGATTTAAATCAAAGATCCATGTTAGGTCTTTTTAGAACTACTGAATATGAAGTTGCTTGTATCTATTCACTATTCGTGGAATCTCACATTCATCAGTTTCATGCACTGAAAGCGTATTTATATGAGTTGGTCGGAAGTAAAACAAGAATGCAGAAAGTTGTTTCTTGGTTTCCGGAAGGAAATACAGCCTTAGATATTAAGGAATTCGAAGGGCTATTTCCACAGCTAAAGCTGTACTACTATACATACCAACAATTTACTATCGAGAAAAATAAGAGTTATGCTTTGCATTTGCTTGAATTTGTAGAGGATATAGTTAAATATTCTCAAGAAGATTGTAGTGAAGATATGTTTCAAGATACTGCGACAAGTATCACAACGGCTTATATATCATTGCTTAATGATATAAGCTATTTTAGATGTAAAAAGCGTACCGGAATTTGGGCATTTAGTCATGATGAAATATACTTATTGTTTCAATTGGCTGCGAAACTCATAAAATCAATGGAGACTCTCCTGTTGTGCGCCCATTAAAAGGTGTGCTTATGACGAGTATTAGTAACTATATATTGAAATCACGAAACGATTACAATGAGGACTATGTATGTAAGTACATTAGTCCTGAAGTTGCTGAAAAAAGTATACATAACCATCAGATTTGGATGTCTATAATCGAAAGTCTAAATGATGATAGAGAACAGAGAGTGATTCCTGAGTTATTTGAAGAGAAAGGATGGAATAGTTATTCTTGGGCAGATAATATTGATTTTAAACCTACGAGGAAATATTATGTATCATCTTTTTGCAAGTCGATGAATGATTCTCTAATGCATAAAGATTATGGGACATGTGTCTATGGATATAAAGATAATCGTATGGCTGAACTGTTAGCACCGACTATGCTCCGAGGTAAAAAGGGTCAAGAAATTCCTGTTTTCTCCCAAGTAGTTGCATTTGATGTAATTTATGATAGAGACGAAGCAAAGAAGGAAATAGAATTTCTCTGTAGTATTGTTGATTGTTTTGATATGAAAGATATCGATAAAAAAACTTTTCTAGAAGAAATTATGCAATACTGGATATTATCGGTGAAGGATCCAAAGTGGTCATATGAACGTGAGCGTAGATATGTTCTCTTTTTGTATGATGATTATGAATATATTGAAACAGATATAAGCAATCCTAAGTTTCTAAAACTAAAGACATCTTTGTTTATTGAACCGGATTTTATATTGGGAGACAATCCTGTAAAATCATATATATGTCAACGCCGGGCTGTTTTTGACCGAATCGCCGGTTGAAAACTGACCCAATCGCCGGTCTCTAATCGCCGGGTTTTTGATGATTGCCTTCCCCTGTGCCGGGCTATCCAACACCGGGATATCGGCCGGGGGTACAACTCTGACGCCGCCTTTTAGCCTGTCTTTTAGCCTATAGCTCTCACCCCTTATGTTTATGATATGAGCGTGATGCAGCAACCTGTCCAGTATAGCTGTGGCTATTACCGTATCGTTCATAAGCTCGCCCCAATCACTGAAGTATTTATTGCTGGTAAGTATTATACTGCCCTTTTCATACCTCGAACATATAACTCTAAAGAGCAGCTCCGCTGACGCACGGTCCAACTGCATATATCCTACCTCATCAATAATCAGTACGTCAGGCCGGGTATATACACGCCATCTGCGCTCTAGCTTACCTTGTTGCGCTGCCCTTTTTAGGTCTGCTATGAGATGTGCCAAGCTGGCGTAATATACCGTCATACCGGACCTTAGGGCTTGCATCGCAAGGCCTACTCAAAGATGAGTCTTGCCTACTCCGGGAGGGCCTAAAAAAATTACGTTCTCATCTCTCGCTACAAAAGCAAGAGTGGATAGCTCTTTGATTTGCCTTGCATCTATGCTGGGCTGGAAGCCAAAATCAAACTCTTCCAGCGTCTTTCTATGCGGCAGTCTTGAAAGCTTAATCCTTGTTTCCTCACTACGCCTTTTTTTCTCTTGCATCTCAGCTCCCAAGAGCCCACTTAAGAACGACAGGTAAGTAGTATCTTTATGCATTGCGTCTTCAAGCTTTGCATCCAAAAGCTCTGAGGCGGTGTTTAGCCCAAGCTCTGAAAGAAGACTGCGGGTGTGTTCTAGCTCAACCATTGGATACCACCCCCGCCAGAGCATCATACACGCTTAAAGACCGTATCTCTACTGCTTCTGCTTCTTTCTTCCTGGCAAAGGGAAGGGGCACTGCTATACCACTTCTTTCGGCAAGGCCCTGGTACTGGCCCTTAAGCCATACAATCCTGCCTGATGCATACTCTACCTTATGGCGAGCTATCCTTACCTCCCCATCGTATGCTTCAAAGAAATCACCGCATATTCTTACCCTTACCTCCCTGCCGCTATACTGCCAGGGCAAACCGTATTTAGCACCGTCAAAGCTTACAAACCCATCCCTTGTTACTTTCCTTGTCTCCCACCTGTATTTATCACAGATTTCCTTTTCAGGTAGGGGTAGTAAGGGTTCTTTACTTAAAGCTTCAAGTGGTATTTCTCCGGTAGTGCCATGGATTTTACTGTCCATTTTCTTGCACCATTCAAGTGCTTGGCTGTTTAGATCATGCAGGTCCTTAAACTGCCTTCCTGGCAGGAAATTATCCTTTACATAGTCCACCAGGCGTTCTACTTTCCCTTTTGTCTGGGGCCTTCTTACCCGGCATACCTTCGGTACAAAACCCATGTCTGCAGCAAAGTCTTCGAACCTACTGTTCCATAACGGCTTTCCTGCCTCGCTGCCATTTACTACAGTTTTCATCCTGTCAGTTAGAACGGCTTCCGGAACGCCGCCGTAATACTCGAAGGCATTTACAATACACCTTAAGAGGCTGTATAAGTCACAACGTTTAGTAAACTCTACGTACTTGCCTCTTGAACTGCCCAGTATCATGATGAAAGCCGGGGTTTTATGCACATTACCTCTCTCATCTATGTAGTGGGTAATACCCCAGTCCATCTGTGCCTGCTTACCAGGCAGAGTTTCATACCTTCGCACCGCTGGGGTGCTTCTTGCCGGTCTAAACGGCCCTACATAGTCCTTGATAATGGTGATACCGCCGGTATAGCCCATGTCCTGGAGCCTTTCTAAAATCACAACACAGTTAAACATCCCTTTTTCCATCATTGCATTTACTTTGTGTTTGTAGGGATCAAGCTTTGATGGTCTTGTCCTTCCTTTAAGCCCATGCACTGCTTTTGGCTTGTCTACATACCTTTTTACTGTGTTTTTCGATATGCCAAGTTCCTTGCCAATGGCATATGCACTCTTCCCTTTTTGTGCTTTTTCGCGTATCATGTTAATTAGCCCACTCCTTATCATACGGTCATCTCCCATAAAAGTATTAGTCACACTCTTATGGTAACCGTTGGTTTGGTGTGGGTCAATTTCTGTCCGGCGTTATGGGTCAATTATATCCCGGCGGTGACACCTTTCCGGAGCCGGAAATGCATTTACCTGATACAGTTCCGGCACTTAAGAAATACATACCTGACATTAAGGCATATGATGAGCTGTTCTTAACTGGAGGGTTGCAGCTATGAATAAAGACGCATTGATCAAGCATTACTGCAAAGAACTCCGGTTTGGAAAGAATATTTACGAGAGTTATTCGAAAATAGACGCTACAGATTTTGGCGATTTTTTAGCACAACTTTTAGAAATGGAGATAGAACACCGGGAATTGACCAGGAAAAACAGGAATCTGAAATCTGCCGGTTTTGATGTCATCAAGACCTTTGAGGGGTATGAATTTAAGGATATACAGATTCCAAATGCCATTAGCATAGAGGAATTAAAGTCCGGAACTTTTATGGACAGACTTGAAAACTTAATCCTTTATGGGCCGGTAGGAACGGGGAAAAGCCATATGGCAACGGCCATCGGCGTTGCAGCCTGTTCCAGAGGAAAAAAGGTAAAATTCTACCGTACAGTAGCATTGGTTAACCGCTTGGGTGAAGCAAAGGAAAAGGGTGAATTGCAGCGTTTTATGAAACAGCTGCAAAAAACAGACCTGTTAATCTGCGATGAATGGGGGTATGTTCCCTTTGAGAAAGACGGCTCCCAGCTGCTGTTTCAGGTTATTTCCGAATGCTATGAGAAAAGGAGTGTGATTATTACAACAAACTTAGAATTCAGTAAATGGAACGGCATTTTCTATGATGAAAAGCTAACAAGTGCGATTATCGATAGGCTGGTACACCACAGTCACTTGCTGGTTTTTCAAGGGCAAAGTTACAGACTAACCCATTCAACCATGAAATCCCATTAATGGGAAAGGGGTGCTCGGAAAATTAAGTTCCGCACTGCTCGGATTTATACTTGCCAAAAACAAAAATTAAACACAACTTCTGAGTATTTGAAATTATTCGTGTCTTTGCATCCAATATAAATTGAAATTTATGTTCTGCTATTCATAATGTATTATATTTAACGGCAATAACTATAAATTAGGCTTAAAACTGCAGTGAAAAGGCAGATATAAAATTCGCCTACGTTTACTTGAAGCAAACTTAACTATTAAATCTTTTTGTATATATACCAATTATGATATAATATAGCTAATTACAGCTAAAATACATAATGGGAGACTAAGTAGACATGAGAGTTTCGGATTTCTATTGTGGTGCAGGAGGCTTTTCTGAGGGGTTCCGACAAGCAGGATTTGAACTATGTTTTGCAGTAGATAAATGGGAACCAGCAATAAATACATATAAAGCAAATAAACCACAATGCCAAGTAATTCAAGACGATGTAATCAGTCTTTCTTATTTGCCTGATAATCAATTTAATAAATTAATCCCTGATACGGAGGTTATAATCGGCTCACCACCATGTGTTGCTTTTTCTAATTCAAATAAATCTGGAAATGGGGATAAAACATTAGGGATTAAACTCCTTGAGGCCTATTTACGCATAATTGCAAGAAAGAAATTCAAAAAAAATTCTATATTACAATATTGGGTTTTGGAAAATGTACCAAATATACAAAAATATATAAAAGAAGAGTATCATGCTCAAGATTTGGGCCTAGATGGGGATTCTGTGTTATTTCCATTACAACACGCATCTATTTACAATGCAAAATATTTCGGAGCACCAACTAATAGAAAGAGATTTTTATGTGGAGAATTTCCTCCCCTAGTTGCTACATACACAGAGGAATCTGTTGTTACTCTAGGCCAAATTCTAGACTCGTTGAAATTATCTGGGGATTCAGAACAAATCATTCAAGATTTTAATTATCCAAATTTAACTTTACCTGCCGCGCAAGTTTCAGATCATAATTATGTTTGTGAATTGCAACCATTCGAATGGAAAACAGCTAAAAGATTAAAAGAAGATAGAGGCTATATGGGTAGAATGTCTTTTCCGGAGAATTTGGATGCCCCTGCACGAACTGTGATGGCAACTATGTCATCAAGCTCGCGAGAATCTATGATATTAGAATTGGGTGAGAATCGGTACCGCCTTCCTACAGTACGCGAAGCCGCATCAATGATGAGTTTTCCCATTGATTATAAATTCTATGGAAAATCAAAAGGTATAAAACATACTTTAGTAGGTAATGCTGTACCGCCAAAGCTTTCGTATGCTATTGCTAAAGCAATAGCTGCTGATGCAGGTAAACCAGTACCAGAATACTATATTCCAAATAAGCACAACAAAGATATACCGTTTATCGATTTGAATGGAAGGATATTCCCAAAGAAAAAAGAAAAACCGAAACGACCTCTATCAAAATTCAAATATCATTTACCTTATATGATTATCAATGCTTACCGAGTAGAACTAACAAACTATCACTCAAACTTTGAATCTAAATCATTCTATTGGAACGCTGAGATACATTATAGTCAAGGGAAACGTAATGCAAGAAAATATGAGCCCCTGATTTCTTCAAATCTGTGGGATGATGAATTATATAGAAATATAGATTTTTTTATAGCTGAAAAAACAGATTGTATTTGCGGTTCTTTTAACGAATTTCAAAAGATTTATTGTTTAACTTCAGCCGAACGCTCGGCACAACGTTACTATGGTCCATTCGAACTACTAGAGTCAGTAAAAACTTTTATTATAGATAATATACGTGATGATGAGATGGGTCAGTTAGTTCAAGTTTCATCAGACTTACCGAAGTTCCCCAAACCGATTTTATTAGGGTACTACATTATCAACCGTATGCTGGAATTAATGAAGTAACCCGTGAAAGGAATGATAAAATGGCTAAAATAGGAGAAAATTTTCCTATTACAAGAGCAGCGCGTAAGAAATATTTAGATGAAATAAAAAAAGGGAGCCCAGTTAGTTCAACTAAAGTGCCTGAAAAGGGAGTAATGCTTGTATATCGTATCCCATTACAATATCTATCATATAACCCGTATAATACAAGGTTCCTTGCACAAGCAAAGACTTTAGAACGTCGATTTGGGTGTAAGTTGAGTGATGAAAACATTGAGCATGTTCAAGAAATCGAAAAATTTATATGGAATGAAAAAAAGGGACAAAACAAAAGCACAATAGATTCTCTAATCAATCATGGGCAATTGCAGCCTGGTGTTGTTACCGCAGACGGTATAATATTAGCAGGTAATCGGCGATTTAGGCTTCTTAATGAGATTATTCGAAATCCTGACAAGTACGAAAGCCCAAGGAATACTAATATAGCTTTACAATATTTTGAAGCGGTTATTCTCGACAATGAGCAATTGAGTGAAAAGGATATAATAGACTATGAGTCTTTTTATCAGTTTGGAATTGAAGATAAGGTTGAATATAATCCTATCCAAAAATATATAGCTGCATATACCCAAAAGGAAATGGGTTTTACTACAACACAAATAGCAAACCATTTTATGTCAATCACAAAAGGAAACAAAAGAGTAGTAAAAAAATGGCTTGAAGTATATGATTACATGGACGAATACCTAGAGTATATCGAGGAAGAAGGTATATATACAGCTCTAAAAGGAAGAGAAGAGGCTTTCATTAATTTGTGTAATCTTATTAAAGGATATAAAACAGGGAGAGCTGGAAATAATATTTGGGCATATAACGATATGGACTTAAATGATTTGAAAAGGATTTTCTATGATTATATACGCTTGAATACACCGACTCATGATTTCAGGATATTTAAAGATATTTTTTCTAATGAAGAGCAATGGAAGAGATTTAGAGATAATGAGCAACGTATCTTTGAAGATGAGAATAATCATATTAAATCATTTGATGATTATCGCAGACAATACCCAGAATTGGAAGAAACAGAGATATCGAAAATTAGACAAAATGATTATAAAAGCAAATTTGAAAAAGAACTAAATAGATTATATGGGATTGAAAATGGTAGGATTCAAAGTGCTAAGGCACAAGAATTACCAATAGATATTCTTAAGACAATACAGCAAAAATTAAGCAAGTTGGAATCGGACATGTCTTTAAACGAAGATAATGCGATTTATGAATCTGGAGAGTTTTTAGATGCAATTCGCGACATTCAAAAGCGAGTTGGACGAATTAAACAAAAGGTGGATTAACAACGAATGAGAACGATAGAGTTAACTATTAATGGTAATAATAATACCTTTGTTTTGAAACCAGTTGATTTTAGTTTTTCGCAATTAAGAGGTCTAAATATCTATGTGAAAAGTATTAATAATGGTATTCTTCGCAATGGCAATGTTGAAATTCCTTTTGATAATGCTGATATAAATCGATTATATTTAATGATATTGGAGTTATTCTCTAAGAGATTTGGTTGCAAGATTAATGCCAGTAATAATGCTGGATTGTTGATTGAAGATGCTGAAACTGAGGCTAATAAATTTATAGAATTCTCCAAGAAAGCATTACAAATACGTAATAATGAAATTTTAAAAAGTGATTTAGAAGATTTTATCGGCATTTTTGATGAAGACAGATTCAAGCGAACCCTTAAGCCGTTTCAACTATTAGCAGCATATCATTTGGCCTTCTCACAAAATGCGTGCAATTTTTCAGTTCCTGGATCAGGTAAAACGACTACAGTCTTAGCTGCATACGAGTTACTTAAAAATACAACAGACAAGATAAAAAAAATAGATAAACTTTTAGTGATTGGTCCGCTCTCATCCTTTTTTGCATGGAAAAATGAATTTAAAGAATGCTATAAAAGAGAGCCAAAGGTATTAGAGATTAAGGCTGGTATTACTATTGAATATATTGAAGAAAGATTGATTAGGTCTGTTGTCGAAGAGGATATAATAATTGCAAGTTATGGGAGTATAGATTCAAGGAAAGATATTCTAAAACAATTCTTAAAGGATAATCGTACAATGGTAGTCCTTGATGAAGCACATCGAATTAAAAATGTAGAAGATGGAATCCAAAGTTATGCTGCATTATCATTAGCACCCTATGCAAAAGCGCGTGTCATATTAACAGGAACACCTGCAGCTAATAGTTACGTGGATTTGTTTAATCTATATAAATTTATATGGCCATCCCATGACATAATTGGGTACTCTATTCCACAGCTCAAGGTAATGAGCCAAAGAGAAAGTGATAGCAGAGTAAAAGACTTACTTGATAGAATTTCCCCATTTTTTATAAGGGTGAAAAAATCTGATTTAAATCTTCCTGAGCCAATATTTCATCAACCATTATCTGTTCCCATGTTACCTATCCAAAGAGTAATATATGATGCGATTGAGAAAATGGCAATTAGCACATTCGAAAATACCTCTTTCACAGAATTTTTTCGAAAAGCAGCTTTAATAAGATTACGGCAAGCGGCTTCAAATCCAAATTTGCTGAATAAACCGTTAGATGCTTATTTTGGAAATGAGGACGAAATGGAAAGCCAATCAATTCCTTTAAACAATAACATAACTGTAGGTTCTGATATTCTTTCGCTCATAAGAAGTTATACAGAAAAGGAGATACCAAGTAAATTTATTGCTACAAAGAATCTTGCAATTAAAATTATTAATCAAGGCGGAAAACTATTAATCTGGTGTGAGTTTGTTGATACTTGTATAGATTTACACAACTACTTAATAAAAAATAATATTAATAATAAAATTCTATATGGTGGCACTCCACAGGAGGAGCGAGAGCAAATAATTACTGATTTTCACCACGACGATGAACTACCTATAATTATTGCAAATCCTCATGCGGTAGGTGAATCAATCTCTTTACATAAGGCATGCCATAATGCCTTATATCTTGAACAAGGCTATAATGCTGGTGTTTATATGCAATCCAAAGATAGAATCCATAGAGTTGGCCTTGAAGAAACCGATGTTACAAATTATTATTTTATTCATGCTGAAGATAGTATTGATTCTATAACGTACAATCGAGTCATGGAAAAGGAAGAACGTATGCTTAAATTAATTGATAGCGAAGAGATTCCATTGCTATCTAATAATTTGGATTTCATAGAAGATACAGAGGACGATATTAAGGCTATTATTAGAGGGTATTATGAGCGTAAAATACGAAGTATTTAGAAAACTGCTAACAATAGATGAATTGTTTGAGTTATATAGTCAAATCGGGGATACTATATTAACTCATATTGATATTGAAAATATCGATAAAGATAAGGAATCGAAGAATAATTCAATTCAGCTTTTGATTGATACTCTATTTATTGCATATAATTTAGAATCTAAAACATATTATAAAAAACTAGTTATTAATGATAAAACATTATTTATTCCAAAATTATATAAAATGCTGCGGAATTTATATAAGGAAGCATTTTCTATCATTAATGAAATGGATATTCATTATGGCGAAAGAGAAGCTCAATACTATACAAAACGCAATTTCATTTCATTAGATTTATCAGGCTTACTAATGTTATTAGATGGTATGGGATTTGTTAAAGTTAAAAATAAGCACATATATTTTTTAGACAAAAGTTTACTAATCAATGATAAAGTTAAAAATAAACGAAGAATAACAAGCTTATTGGAACTAAAAGAACAATTAGATAAGCAGGAACAATTGGGTAATGAGGCTGAAATCGCAGCAATTGAGTTTGAAAAAGGCATATTAAGTCTTAACAGTATTGATAAGGCTCCTGAGCGTGTATCACTGTATGATGCATCAGCAGGATATGATATTGTATCATATATGGCAAGTGATTCAAATGTACCTGATAAGTTTATTGAAGTGAAAAGTTGTGCAGATGAATCTCTACAATTTTATATTTCAAAAAATGAACTCGAAACCGCTAAGAGTAAAAGAAATCATTATTTCCTATATTTGCTTAATAGAAAGACAAATAAGTTTACTGTCATTTGTGACCCCTATACAATGTTTTTTGAAAGTGAAGAAATTAATTGGGCTATAGAATCACAAGTTTATAAGATACACTCCATTGCTCGTTAATTAGCAGCTTGAAATTCGCAAACTCAATTTTATTATGCATAATTTTTGTAGTCCAACAAATAAGATTATGATATATAATTAACCATCTGTATTATGCTACCAGAGAAGAGAGAATGAATATTCCAAAAGAAAATCAGCGAATTTTTGCAGTATATGAAGAAGATATGAAATAACATGTTTTCTGCAAGCCAAAATTCCTCACTTGGGGGTGCGGACATTTTTTTGGAGAAATCATGCAACCAACCCCAACTGTTCCCGATAGTGGATGGGACTAATACCACCCAGAGATAATTTAATTCGAACTTCGTTATACCAGTGTAGATAGCTGTCAAGGAACTTAATGAATGCTTCAATACTTACCCCATTCCATGAGCGGTTATAGAACATTTCGTTTTTGATTCTGCCAAAGAAACCTTCACAGGCGGCATTATCTCCGGTGCAAGCTTTCTTAGACATTGACCGTACCAATCCGAACTGAGCCATCCTTTCTATCCATCCAGGCCATCGATACTCGACTAAAGAAAAGGGATTGCTCCCTTTCCCTCGTCTAAGAACCGTACGTGAGAGTTTCCAACTCATACGGCTCAAGCATTTCTTCACCATTTTCAGGCGGCAACGAGCATACGAAGTTTCA
>Ga0334898_1003448_pt1 | contig 12774 bp, 11 predicted proteins | sample GraSluR3_MG_10_FD_207228 | JGI IMG/M metagenome (GOLD analysis project Ga0334898, IMG submission 207228) | Sludge microbial communities from methane-producing bioreactor in Wageningen University, Netherlands - Granular Sludge_3_08-R3 | ecosystem: Engineered > Bioreactor > Anaerobic >... | reverse complement strand
TTGCCGCTTATATAAAAAGGCTTATTAAAAAGCACATCTCTGTTTTTGTTAAGGTATTTGACGAATTCAACAATACCACCATCATATTTATAAGCAACAGTTTTGTTGTCTTCCCGCTCATCTATTAGTTCTATTTTTACTCCTGCATTAAGAAATGCCAGTTCTTTTAAGCGATGAGCAATTATTTCAAAATTAACATTTATATCATCAAATATTTCCGGATCCGGTCGATAAGTAATTTTAGTACCAGTTTTTTTAGTGTCTCCAATTGCTGTTAAATCATTAACAGGTTTTCCTCTTTCAAATTTTTGGAAATAAATCTTATTATCTCTACTTATCGTTACTTCCAGCCATTCGGATAAAGCATTAACAACAGATATTCCTACTCCATGCAACCCTCCGGAAACCTGATAACTTCCACTGCCGAATTTTCCACCAGCGTGTAACCTGGTAAGAACCGTTGTAACGGCTGGTAAATGAGTATTACTATGAATATCTACTGGTATACCCCGGCCATCATCAATTACTGTAACACTATTATCGGAATGGATAATAATTTTAATCTTATTACAGTATCCTGACATTGCCTCGTCGATGCTATTATCTACTACTTCGTCCACTAGATGGTGTAGTCCCCTGCTTCCGGTAGAGCCAATATACATACCCGGTCTTTTTCTAACAGCATCCAATCCCTCTAATACCTGAATTTCTTTGGCAGTATATTGGGGTTTATTTTGGAAAACATTTCTAACCATTTATCTTCTACTCCAACAAACAAAATTAAACCGTGACTTTTAGCCACGGCCTATTAATATAACAATATATTTAGTAGCTTTACACTAAACATAATACTATATAATATTGTTTTTGTCAATTATTAGGCCAGATTGAATTATTTTATTGTATTTTTAAAAATCATTATTTTATTTTATTGTATTTTTAACATTATATTTTTAAAAAATATATCTTTATATAACTTTATTTATCCTTTTTAAAAAACTTGGCATCAATCCTGATAATTACCTCTTTAATTAAATCACTTCCGATATTTTTATTTATTGTGGTAATAATTTCTCCACTCCTTAGTCTTATCTCATTAGCCCAAACATGATTTTTAACCCTGATAAATAATTTATGGTCCTGTATTTTAATAGGCTTGGCATTCAGGGTAATTTTTTCAGGTAATAACTCTTCCCACAAATTCAATATGTTATATCCATCAAGTCTTTGAGTCCAATGTCGATTTCTTAGATATAAATTAATAACTTCACTAATATGTTGAGGGGGTTTATTTTTCATCTTCTTCTAATGCCCCCTTTTTTACCCGGAAAATCTTGGAATTTTTTAGAAGATCTATTTGGTTTAAATTATTAAGGTCAATACTGGTAATAAACGTCTGTACGGCTTTTTCTTTAATTAATTTTATTAAAAAAATTTTCCTTTCCTGGTCGAGTTCAGACATTACATCATCTAATAATAAGGGAGGGTATTCATTTTCAATTTCTTTAAAAAGTTCAAGTGCGGCTAGCTTTAGAGACAATACAGCTGTTCTTTGCTGTCCCTGAGAGCCATATATACCTAAATTAACCTTATTATTCATGATATAATAATCATCTCGATGTGGTCCCACTGTGGTTAATTTTAATTGAAAATCCTTTTCTTGAGCATCTTCTAATTTGAGTTGCATTACTTTACGAATAGTATTCTCATCATCAGCGTAATCACTTAAGATATTGCTTTTGTATTTAAGCTTTATTGTTTCTTGGTTTTCACTCATCATTTGGTGAAAAATTTTAGCTTTTTGATTTAATTTTTTTAAAATTTTAATTCTGTATAGAATAATTAATGTTCCTAATTCTATAATCTTTTGATCCCATATTGCTAGTTGTTTTTTAATTTCCGGCTTTATTCTCTCTTTTTTTAATAGTGTATTTCTCTGAAACAGAATCCGATTATAGTTTTTTAAATATTTATAATAAGGTGGGTAAATATTGATAATAACTTCGTCCAAAAATTTTCTTCGTAAAGAAGGAGTACTTTTAATGATTTGAAGGTCCTCTGGAGAAAAAATAACTGGGTTAAATTTTTTAAAGAGTGTTGATCTGTTCTGATATTTTTTATTTATTTTTATTGTTTTTTTAAAATCTTTGTTATTTTCTTCACTATTTTCAATACTCTGCAGAAGAATATTAATCTGATAATTTTCTTCTTTTAACTGTACTTCTCCTAAAATATAACTTTTTCTTTGGTTCCAATTTATTAAATTTCTATCATCTGCCGTACGGTAAGAACCTCCTCTCATTAAAGTATAAATAGATTCAATAATATTTGTTTTACCCTGCGCATTATTTCCAATAAAAATATTCAGGGAAGAATCAAAATCAATAGCTAAATCCGATAAATTTCTAAAATTAATCAACCGTATTTTTTTAACATTCAACTTGTATTCCTTACCTTCTTTTAATCCATTCTTACTGGCATCAATATATAGCTGTACTGTTCTTCTTTATCAATAGGTTTAATCATTGCCGGGTTTAAATTTTCATTAAGCTTTATTTCTATATTATCTGTTTTTATCACTCTTAAAACTTCTATTATATAACGGGAATTAAAGGCAATTTCTACATATTCCCCCTCAATTATACAGGGAATTTGCTCATAAGCATCTCCTATATCAGGAGTTTTAACCTTAATAACTATTTCTCCTCTATTTTCTCCTTGTTGCTGTTGAAAATTATGAACTTCCATTTTTATAGTATTAAGATCTTCTTTTACAAATAATGTAATTCTTTCCATTCTCTGTCTGAATTCTTCTGTATCAATCTTCACAACTGTTTTGAATTTTCGGGGAATAATTTGATTATAATCAGGAAATTGTCCGTCTATAATTCGAGAGAATAGCCTAATTTTATTTTTTTCTCCTTCCGGGTCCAGGATAAATACTACTTGCTTTTCTCCTATCCCTATTTCTACCATTCCATCTTCTTCCAGAGAAAGTAATTTAAATAACTCAGATAACGCCCTTTGTGGAATGATAACCTCAAACTTATTTTCTGCTGTTACTTTATTTTTTTCTTTTAATTTTATTCTTTTTAGTGCTAGTCGATGACTATCAGTAGCAACTATTTCAATTCCATCTTCTACTCTCTTAAATAATAAACCATTTAGAAAGGAGCGGTTTTCATCTTTGGAGGCAGCTAATATAACCTCCTGGATAGCATCTTTTAATATTTTTTTTGTTATTTTTATATTTATTTTACTTTTAATTTCCGGAAAAGATGAAAATTCTTCAGCCGAAAACCCAAATATTTTATAATTTGAAGAATCTTCTTCTTTTAGATAAATAATATTATCATCACCTACTTCTATTTCTATATTCCCCTCCGGAAATTTTCTAACTAAATCACTAAAAATTTTATTAGGTATAACAATAGAACCATGCTCAATAATCTGGGCGGAAATATAACAATCGATTCCTAATTCTAAATCAGTTGAAAAAAGGTGAATTTTATTATCTTTTGTCACTTCAAAAAGTATACCGTTATATATAGGTAACCCTAGTTTAGTGGAAATTGCTTTTTGAACTTTCTGAATTCCGTTAAATAAACTTTTTTGTGAACAAATAACTTTCATTATTTCTTCTCCTTGTCTGTGATATTGATGAAAACATTATTAATAAGAATATTAAATTTTTATAAAAAAATTAGTAGTAATAGTAATAATACTGTTAATTATGTTAATAAACCTATAATAATACTATTATATAATAAATAAAGGTGTGAATAGAATTCTTAATAAGATAACTATTTAATTAACAGTATTAACAATAGGTTTTTAAAAAATAATTAATTAAAATTATGAATCGTTTGGACTATTTTGTATCTGATTAATAAGTCTATCAATATTATATTTTAATTTTTTATCATTTTTTAGTTGTTCTTTTATTTTATTGCAGGAGTGAATTACGGTTGTATGATCTTTCCCTCCAAAAGAGTCACCAATTACCGTAAGCGAATAATCTGTTAATTCTTTTGTTAAATACATAGCTATATGTCGCGCTGTCACAATATTTCTAGATCTTTTTTTTGATAATAAAATACTTGGTTTTAAATTAAAAAAATCAGCAGTTTGTTTTTGAATCAACTGAATAGAAATTTCTTTTTCTTCAATAGCAATAAAGTCCTTTAAAATCTGTTTAGCCAAAGGAAAATCAATATCTGTTTGCGTTAAGGTTGAATATGCATCCAGCTTATTTAGAGCCCCTTCTAATTGACGTATATTCGTGGGTATTTTATTGGCAATATAATGAATAATTTCTTCGGATATCTCAACCTGGCAACTCTGTGCTTTCTTTTGTAAAATAGCTATTCTTGTTTCTAAATCAGGTGCTGAAATATCAGTAATTAATCCCCATTCAAACCTGGAGATAAGCCGATTTTCTAAGCTCGTGATTTCCTTGGGAGGCCTATCTGAAGTAATAACAATCTGTTTTCCTGCATTATAAAGGGCATTAAAGGTGTGAAAAAATTCCTCTTGAGTTCTTTCTTTTCCGGCCAAAAATTGAATATCATCAATTAGCAAAACATCAAAGTTGCGGTATTTATCCCGGAAAGATTCAGTAGCATCATCTCGAATTGAGTTAATTAATTCATTTGTAAATCTTTCGGAAGAAATATAGGCAATATTTATTGAATGGACCGAATTTTTATTAATTATATAATTTCCAATGGCATTCATAAGGTGGGTTTTACCCAGGCCCACTCCGCCATATACAAATAATGGATTATAAGACTTTGCCGGAGATTGAGCTACTGCCATACAGGCAGCATGAGCGAATCGATTACTATCCCCAATTATAAAATTTCCAAAAGTATAACCCGGATTTAAGCCCGTTTTATTATATAGTTTTTGGAGATCATCTTGATTTATTGTTCCGCTTTTCTTTTGATGTGCTTCCTGGTTTTTTCCAGAATCAACCTGAAATTTTATTAATACATTATCATCAAGACCAACCTGATCAACAATAATATCTTTAATAAACTGGTAATAATTTTTTTCTAACCAGTTTTTACAAAACAAGTTAGGAACAGCAAGGATAAATTCATTGTTTTTGAAATTGATATATTTAATACCAGAAAACCAGGTGTTAAATATTTGGGGACTTAAACTTTCTTGAATTGTTTTAAAAACATCTTCCCATTTATTGTTAAGCTGGTTGTGACTCATAGCAATCCTTTTGATTTAGTTTGTATTTACTATGCCCGAAAATATTCACATTATTAACAATCCCCTGTGGAAAACAGTTAGTTTAAAAAGAATCTTGAAAATACAAGCTTTTGATAAGAAATCCATTTTTAAACAAAAAAATTTTATCGATTATTAAATGCAAAAAATAAGGGGTTTTCAATTAATCCACAAGTTATTAACAATTGTGGAAAACATAGAAACAATAATTAGTAAATGAGCATTTTGTATAATTTATTTATATTATCAATAATAATAGCAAATAAGACTCTAAAAAGAAAGATTATTTTTGTCTATTTTAAAAATTACCAGCAAGAGAACAATAATATATTTTACTAATTAACCCGTATTTATTTAACCATAAAAAGATTAAAATAAGTTAGATGATAAGTTTTTACCTGAAGTCCAAAGCCGGAAATACTATTGCTTAAGAAAGATTAGGGCTAAAGGTATAAATAAAAAATCGAAAGAAAAAGAGTAAAAAAGTAAAACCCCTTTCAGGAATTCTGAAGGCCACCCGCTATGAGGGTGCTATATTTATTAATTATTTTAAAGATAACTTGCAATAGTAATAAAAATAGGATAGACTATTGCATTATTTGACATATTTATATTAATATTATCAATGAAGTATTTTTTTATTTAACCATAAAAAGATTAAAATAGAACAAGAATTTTGTGCAAAAGGAGAGACAAATCTAATGAAGCGCACTTATCAGCCCAATACCCGTAAAAAGTTAAAAGTTCACGGTTTTCGCAACCGTATGAGTACTAAAAGTGGAAGGTTAATTTTAAAGAGAAGAAGAAAAAAGGGAAGGAAAAAGTTAACCGTTTCTGGTTAGAAAAATAATTTGGCAATTCAAAGTTTAAAAAAAAGTAATGAATTCAGGCATGTTTTTTCGACTGGAAATAAAAAAACAGGTAAATATATATTAGTTTATATGATGCCAGGGCAACAAGAAGATAACAGGCTTGGTATTGTTATAAAAAAAGAAATTGGAAATGCAGTGCAGAGAAATAAGATTAAGCGAATATTAAGAGAAATTTGGCGAAATAGTTGTAATAAATTAATAATCGGATACGATGTAGTTATTCTTGTAAGAAAAAAAATAATTTATGCTCGATTTAGTGAGGTCGAGACTGAATTGGTAAAATTAATACAAACATAAGGGCTATTTATCTTGTGATAAGTAAGATAGTAGAATTATTTAATGAGTAAGATAGTAATAATTTTAATTGTTTTTTATCAAAAAATTATTTCTCCTCTAAAACCCGCAACATGCAGGTTTTACCCCAGTTGTTCAGATTATGCTATTCAAGCAGTTACAAAGTATGGTTTTTATAAAGGGATTTTGCTGGCAATTAAAAGAATATTTAAGTGCCATCCTTATCATAAAGGTGGATATGACCCTGTGCCTGAGAAATAATCAGGAACAGATATAATATAATAGATATTATGGTACTATTTGTTATATAGTTTCATAATATCTCAGACATTTATTTGAGTTTATCATTATATATAACAATAATGATTTGATGATGTTTTAATAAAAAGGAGATTATTATTTTGTGGAGTTCATTAATTGATTTTGTTGGAAATATACTGGAGTTTTTATATGGTTTTACCCATAATTATGGGTTAGCTATTATTTTATTGACAATTATTATCAGGGTGTTGATGTACCCGCTGATGCAAAAGCAGATGACTTCAATGACGGAAACCCAGAGAATACAACCATTGATGCAGGAGATTCAAAGAAAATACAAAAGTGATAAAGAAAAAATGAATCAGGAGCTAATGAAGCTTTATAAGGAGCACAATGTTAACCCCATGGGGGGTTGCCTGCCTTTACTTATTCAAATGCCGATTTTGATTTTGTTTTTTCAGGTTTTAAGAGAATTTGAATATTATATTCCCAATACCAATGTTATTGATGGCGGTTTTTTATGGATTAAAAATACTGCAATAGTAAAAGTATTGGAAAACGGAGCAGAGGTTGCAAAAGTTGTTGCAGGCCTGGCGGCACCAGATCAATTGTTTGGAGTTTTACCAGAATCGGTGCCTATGATAGGGGGCACCCCTATTGGCATTCTGCCTATTTTGGTTGGGGCAACAATGTATATTCAGCAAAAATTAACAACACCGGCCATGCCTAGTTCCTCGCAGAGTAGCAGTTCATCTAACCCTGCTGCCGGGACGCAAAAGATGATGACAACTATTATGCCTCTCATGATCGGCTTTATTAGTTTTACTCTACCATCAGGATTAAGTTTATACTGGGTTACTTCTACAGTTTTTGGCATAGGTCAGCAATTATTAATTAACAAAAAGAAAGAATCTTCTCAGAAAGTAGCAGTAGTAAATACCAGTGAAGAGGTATCTAAAAAAGAAGATACAATTGAGAAGAAAAAAGAAGACAAGGCTAAACCTGAACCAGAGACTATGAAGGCAGAAGAGAAAACGGCCTGGATACCTGGATATGAAAACCCTGCTTCTTCAAAACAAAATAAAAAGACAAAAAAACAAAAAAATTCTAAACAACAAAACTAGAAGCACTGAATAATTTTTAGAAAAGAGTGTTATATTGTTAGATTATAAAGAAAACGAAAAAAACCTTAACAAAGAAGAACAAAAAGCAATTCAGGTTCTTTCTAGAATTGTTAATGCTATTACAGAAGGAGCGGAAGTGGAGAAGACTTTTTCTGATCAGAATTATACATTGTTTGAAATCAGCAAAGCAGATCCCGGGATTATTATTGGAAAGCATGGCCATACTTTAGATGCTATTCAATATATAGTAAATATGATTGTAAACAAAAAAGAAGAAGACCAATCTCCACAAAGGCTTTTTGTCGTAGACATTGACGGATACCGAAAAAGAAGAGAAGAGTCACTTCAAAAATATGCCAGAGAAAAGGCAGAAATTGCCAAAAGAAAAGGCAATGCCATAGCTTTATATTTTATGAATAGTATTGAAAGAAGACTTGTACATCTTTCTTTAAAAGATGATACAGAAGTAACTACTTATAGCGAAGGAAAAGAACCATTTCGTAGAGTTGTTATAGCCCCAGCTACAATCTCCAAGATGAATTATAGACAAAAAGATGAATGACTTCAAAATTGATTAATCTGCAATAAAAATTTTTTTAAATGAAATCTTTAGATAAATAAATGTTAATAACTGGAGATTGAAATGAATAGATATAATTTTACCAACAAAAAACCCCAAGACAAAGATACAATTGCAGCTATTTCAACCCCACTGGGTATCGGAGGTATTGGAATTGTGCGCTTAAGTGGCCCCTTATCTCTTTCGATTGCCAGTAAAATATTCAGGTACAAGGGCAGGATAAGAAAAAAGCAAAAAGAATTTAATTCCCACCATATTTACTATGGTACCATTATAAATCCAAACAAAAAAATTCCGGTAGACGAAGCTTTGTTGACTGTTATGAAAAAGCCCAATACTTATACTAAAGAAGATATTGTAGAAATTAATTGCCATGGTGGCTTGCTGGTTGTGAAAAAAATTTTAGAAATTGTAATAGAACTTGGGGCTAGAATTGCCGAGCCAGGAGAATTTACAAAAATAGCTTTTCTAAATGGAAGAATAGATCTGAGTCAGGCAGAAGCGGTTATTGATATTATTGAATCAAATAACGAAAAAAACCTTCGTAATTCTCTTTACCAATTATCAGGAGGTTTAAGAGAAAAGATTTCTTTTTTAAAAAATCGCATTATAGAATTAAATACAGCAATAGAGGCACCCATGGATTTTCCAGACCAGGGAATTATTGAGACAGAACCAAAAAAAATCAAAGAAATTCTAGAGGATTGCCTGGTAGAGGTTACTGGATTATTAGAAACAGTAGAATATGGCCAAATCATAAAAGAAGGTATTTGTTGTGTGATTCTAGGGAAAGCCAATGTAGGGAAATCCAGTTTATTTAATTTATTCTTAAAAAAGAATAGAGCAATTGTGACTTCTTTACCTGGGACAACCCGGGATATAATTGAGGAAACTATTAATATTAAAGGTTTTACCTTTAATTTAATTGATACTGCTGGAATGAAGAATCCAGAAAATATTGTTGAACAAATAAGTTTGGACAAAGTAAGTGAGTTTATGAAAAACGGACAAATATTTTTGGTAATTTTTGATGCTAGCAATCCAATTGATGAACAGGATTTTACTTTAATTGAAAAAATTAAAACCTGCGGTAATCGCAATATAAAAATTATTATTATTGAAAACAAGACTGATTTACCAAGAAAGATAGATTTATCCGAAATACACAAAAGGTTGGGAATAAAAGATACAATAAAGATTTCAGTAAAAAATAGGACTGGCATTGACTTTCTGGAGAGAAAGATGGTTGAAATTGCCCTATCTGACGTATCTGTTCCAGAAAGCAGTTTAATAGTAAATAACAAAAGGCAGCAAGGTTATTTACTACGAGTTCAGGAGAGAATAAAAGAAGTTATTTCTGGAATAGATAATGGTATTCAAGATGATTTAATTGCAATGGACCTGAGATATATTGCAAATCAACTAGCCAGCATAACTGGGGAGTCTTGTGACCTGGAAATGCTTAATGCTGTATTTTCCAAGTTTTGTATTGGAAAATAGACTTTTTTACTTTTCAAATAAAAATTCCAGTTCCGATGAAAATAACAGAAATTAATTATATGTTCCACGTGGAACATATAATTAATTTCTGTTATCATTAAATATTTTTAAAAATAAAAGACTAAGGAATTGTTATTAAGCAAAGGAAAGCTGAAATGCATGCAATAAAATATTTATATTATGCATAATTATTATATTTAAAAATACTTTAAAAAGTATAAAGTTATTTTGATTATAATGTTGTTTATCTTTATTTAACCATAAAAAGATTAAAATAAACTAGATAATAATTTTGCATCTGAAGTCCAAAGTTGGAAATAATATTTCTTAAGAAAAATTATGGCTAAAGGTATAAATAAAAAATCGAAAGAAAAAGAGCAAAAAAGTTAAATCCCTTTCAGGGGCTCTTAAAGCCACCGCTATCGGGGTGCGATATTTACTGTTATGATAAAAACTAAAAAACCTTATAGAAAAATAACTATTTTTTAAATTGTGAATAACTTGTGTAAAAGTAGTATAAATAATAATTCTATTCAATAATATTTGTAAATCATAAAAATGATTAGTATATTAAAAATGAATAAAAACATGAAACGCTATACATATAAGGGTTATAGGGGTTATTTTTAAAAGGAAAAAATAATCAAAATATTTTTGAAATAATCATAAGGATTTTCAAATAATGGATAAAAAAAATGATTGTGGAAAAACTGTGGAAAAGGAGTTTTATTTTACGAATGATAATAGTATTCGCAAAATAATCCTGGTTAATTCACTGTCTTTGGGCATAAATTTAACTAATGAGAATATCACTAAGTTTATTGAATACTTAAAGCTAATCCAACAATATCAGAGAAAAATAAATATTACTTCAACCAGAGATCCCTTTGATATTATTTGCAAACATTTCCTTGATTCAATTTCTTGTTTGAAGTTTATTAAATATGAGGACAAAAATGTCTCCGGGAAGAAAAAAGTAATCGATGTGGGTAGCGGTGCAGGTTTTCCGGGAATTCCAATCAAGATTATGTTGCCAAAAATAATGATAACTTTATTAGAAGCAAGAAGGAACAAAAAGTATTTTATAGAAAAGGCCGTAAATCAGCTAGGATTAAAAGATACTTATACTATTCAGGATAGAGCGGAAAACTTAGGTACAATGACTAAGCATAGAGAAAAATACCATATTGTACTAGCAAGGGCTGTAGCACCACTTGGAATATTATGCGAATATTGTCTTCCACTTTGTAGAGATTCAGGAATGATGGTTGCTTTCAAGGGGAGTTCTTATAAAGAAGAACTTGAAGCCAGCTCCAGGGTTATTGAAAAACTAGGTGGTTCCCTGGAAAGTATTAATTTAATAAAAAATCCCCATTCAGAGTATATCCGTTCAATTTTAATTATTAGAAAAATAAGGTCGACACCGGAAAGATTTCCAAGGAGAAATGGGGTACCACAGAAAAGACCTTTGTGTTTTTAAATAAATTTTGATAAGATAAAATTACTTTTAGAATATTTCTCAAACAAACAAATAAATTATTTAGTTGTTGTTAAGAATTAATAAAAAAGCGTGAAAATCAAAACAACTAAAAGCAATTTCAAGAGGTATCAACATTAGCTGTCTTTTTATATGTTCCACGTAGAACATATTAGCTATAAAATATAAAGAGGAATTATCAATCATGAGTAAAATTATGTCTATAAGTAATCAAAAAGGTGGGGTTGGTAAAACAACCACAGCTATTAATTTAAGCGCTTTTTTAGCAATAGAGAAAAAGAAAGTCCTTCTGATTGATATTGACCCACAGGGCAATGCTAGCAGCGGAATTGGAATTGAGCGCTCTAAAATTGAAAAAAATATATACGATTGTTTGATTAATCAAATCCCTATTCAAGATGTAATGGTACCAAGTCAGGTCATGAATTTAGATGTATTGCCTTCTACCTTACAATTAGCCGGGGCAGAGGTTGAGCTAGTTAATTATATATCCCGGGAAAACAGGTTAAAACAATTAATTCGTCCAATAAAAGAAAAATACGATTATATTATTATAGATACCCCTCCTTCTCTGGGGTTATTAACCCTAAATTCTCTCAATGCAGCTGATTCTGTTATTATTCCTGTGCAATGCGAATATTATGCTCTGGAGGGAATTGGACAACTCTTAAACACCATCACTCTTGTTAAAGAAAATTTAAATCCTAATTTGTCAATTGAAGGAATTCTATTAACGATGTATGACCAGAGAAATAATTTATCAAAAGAAGTGGTTGACGAAATTGGAAAACACTTCCAGGGAAGTATTTTCCAATCTATTATTCCTCGGAATGTTCGATTAAGCGAGGCTCCCAGTTATGGACAGCCAATTGCTATTTATGAAGCAAAATCAAAGGGTGCTCAGGCTTACCAGAAACTAGCCCAGGAGGTAATTTTACATGGCTAAAAAAGGACTGGGTAAAGGACTTGAGTCACTTATACCCATATCTAATATTAAAGATCGTTCTTATGTTACCGAGATAGATGTTAATAAGCTTACCCCTAATCTCTATCAACCAAGACAGGAATTTGATCAGGAAAAAATGGATGAGTTAAAAGAATCCATAAAAACTCACGGAATAATTCAGCCAATTATTGTTCGAGAGACAACTGAAGGCTATGAAATTGTCGCCGGGGAAAGAAGATTAAAAGCAGCCAAAGAAATAGGTTTGGAAAAAGTGCCGGTAATTATAAAACAGTTTAACAATTTAAAAACATTTGAGATTGCACTGGTTGAAAATATACAGAGAGAAGACCTTAATCCTATGGACCAGGCTTTTGCGTTTAAAAGATTAATCGATGAATTTAAAATGACCCATCAGGAATTGGCAGAGATAACAGGGAAAAGCAGGACTTTTATTA
>Ga0334898_1003445_pt1 | contig 12789 bp, 8 predicted proteins | sample GraSluR3_MG_10_FD_207228 | JGI IMG/M metagenome (GOLD analysis project Ga0334898, IMG submission 207228) | Sludge microbial communities from methane-producing bioreactor in Wageningen University, Netherlands - Granular Sludge_3_08-R3 | ecosystem: Engineered > Bioreactor > Anaerobic > Unclassified... | reverse complement strand
TGTTTTATCACTGTCTCCAAAAAGTCGGTTTCCTGAAACATTTTCTTCGCATTTTGTTCCAGTTTATTCCATTCCGGCCATTGGTTACAGCAAGCCTGAACGTCTAATTTTTCCAACGAAGCCTGAAGCATTTTTTCATACAGTCTGGTTACGGCCAGTGTGGCAACGCCCACCTGAAACCCGTGTGAAGGTGTTTCACCCTGAAATGTGTGATGTTCCATGTTCCATAAATGGCTGAACTGGTGTTCGGCACCGGATGCGGGACGGCTGGATTTGGACCATTGCATGGCGAAACCACCGAGAATCAATCCTTCCGTTAATGGTGTTATTGCACTTTCTTTGCCTTCTTTTGCTCCCCGGGGATTGGCCAGGGCTTCTTTCAATCCGTCCTGAACAATAGACCATGCCCGCGGATCGATCGGTTCTTCTTCAAAGGCGTCGGCCAAAATCCAGTCGGCGCCCGCGGTAACTTTAGCGAACAAATCGGCATACCCCGAGGCCGTCATTAAAGCCGGAGCGTTTCTGATGATTTCAACGTCGGCCAGTACGGCTTGCGGTGCCGGACAGGAAAAAGTCTGCTTTGCCCCTTCAAAAGTTATGGATGCTCCAAATGCCGTATATCCATCCATCGAGGCAGCAGTGGCTACACACATATACGGCCGGTTTGTGCGGGCGGAAGCTAATTTGGTTAAATCGTTCAGCGTACCTGAACCCACCACCACGGGGACGGCTTCATTATTTTTTAAAGCTTCTTCAAGTTTTAAAACGTTTTCGAAACCTGCATACGGTTTGGGATTGTCGAAAACATACGGGTTGATGCAATCAATATTGGCTCCTTTTAAATGTCTCTGCACATCGCTTCCTGCGACTTCCCATGTGGTGGAGTCACAAACTACAATTGCTTTTTTCCCTTCAAATGTTTTCCTGAACAACAAAGGGACCTGGTCTAAAATATTCCGTCCGATCTTCAATGCCCGGGTTTCACGTGCCGATGCCAGGGCTTCTTTTACATTTAACTTCATAATATGCTTACTTCAACTTTAATTTTTATTTTACCAGCCTTTACCTGTTAATCACCCAGGGCAGGCATTTTGAATTTTTCAATTTCAGGAACTTCATGTTCCTGTTCAAAAATGGTTTCTATCTGTTGAACAATCTCGGGATGTTGACCGGAAATATCTTCCTGTTCCCGGATATCGTTTTCGAGGTTATACAATTGAACCTGTAAATTACCGTTAAGAATGTTTTTGCGAATACCTTTCCATTTTCCCATACGAATAGCCTGCTGGCCTCCTGCACCCGGGTATTCCCAATACAGAAAGTTATGTTTTTGCTGATTCTTTTTGGATAAGAGGGTTGGTAAAAAACTAATTCCATCAGTATATTTTGGAGATTCTATTTCTGCAACATCACATAATGTAGGCAGAACATCATAAAATACTGAAATGTGGTCGGTTTCGGAGCCGGCTTCTATTTTTTCGGGCCAATGTGCAATCATCGGAACCCGGATTCCTCCTTCTGTAAGGCGGCCTTTCCCCCATCCGGGGCCACATTTAAATGGTTTGGCACTATCAAACCATACCGGATCGGCGCCTCCCATATTTGCCGGACCATTATCGCTTGTAAATATAATAAGGGTATTTTCATACAACCCTAAGTTTTTTAGTTCTGAAACCAGTTCTCCAACCTGCTCATCGAGATAAGTAATCATGGCAGCATAAGTTGCACGCGGATAGCGTACAGGGAAGTAGTTTTTCTCTCCGAGATAAGGTTCTTCCTCTCCGAATTTATCATGATAATAATCTACCAGGCGTTTGGGGGCCTGCAATGCTGTATGCGGAATGGGTGTTGCGTAATACATAAAAAATGGCCGTTCCCTGTTTTCCCGGATAAAACCGAGCACCTCGTTTTGCATTTTTGCAGGGGAATAAATATTCGATGAATAAGCTGAGTAACTGTTTTCATCGTAAGGGTCGGCCTCCTTGGGCAGCAAAGTTTTATTGTTGTTGGTTCCCGGAATGATCAGTTCATTGTCCAGCCATACTTTCGCCGTATCTTTCCATAAGTAGGTGGGAAAATAATTCCATGCCTGGCGCTGACAATTGTAGCCATAAAAAAAGTCGAATCCCTGTTCGTTTGGAATTCCATCTGTCAACGGCCCTCCCAAGCCCCATTTCCCAACAATCCCGGTTTGATATCCGGCTTCCTGAAATAGCGTGCCTAAAGTTTGCGTACCGGCTTTGAGCGGTCGTTGGCCTTCGAGCTCAGGATTTTCCTGTGTTTCTACATAGTCCCAAACATCTCCTCTTTCGGTCTGCTCGTCATTACCTCTTATTTGGGCGTGACCCGAATGTTTTCCCGTAAGCAGAACACACCGGGAAGGAGCACAAACCGGAGCGCCTGCATAGTGTTGTGTAAACAGCATCCCCTTTTTGGCCAGATCGTCGATATTCGGGGTTTCAATTTTTTCCTGTCCGTAACATCCGAGTTGTCCGTATCCTATGTCGTCAGCGAGAATATATATAATATTTGGAGGACTTACTTTTTCAGTCTGGCATGCAATGGATAGTGCCAATATACCGACTGAAACTATCTTATAATGCACCTTCATAATAGTAATTTTTGATTTACCAAAAGCTTTATATTTGTTTATTGCACATGATTGATTGTTTTCACATTATTCGGCAGGGTAATAAATTTTGTCAATACAGCGCTGATTAAATAGAGAATGGCGAGAATCCATATCACTCCGGCATTACCGACCAGACCGATAAACAACCCGACGATTGCCGGACCGACAAACACCGGTAACCCGGCTCCAAGGTTCAGAATAGCCATGGCTGCGCCTTTGTCTTTTTTTACGAGTGAAGGAACAAGGGCTGAAAGCGGAACGTAGCCGGCAAGGAATGCCCCCCAGATAATACCAGAAATCATTACAGCGAGGTAACTGCTGTCAAACAGTTGTGGTGAATAATAAAAGAGGAGTGTGGACAGTGCACATCCCACGCCGCCAAACCACATTACCGTGTTGCGCCATCCCAGTGAATCTCCCACAAAGCCAAATATCAGGTTGAAAATGATGTTGCTGGTGAAAATAGTTCCCCAGATTTGCAACCATTCAGTAGTTGAAAAACCATGTTGTGCCATATATGTCGGCAGAAATACAGGAAAAGCAAATTGGGCAGTAGTATTGATAACCCTTACCAGTCCACCCAAAAACACTTTGGGTTCTTCACGCACAATGGTCAATCCTTTAACCAGTTCTTTCAGTTTTTCTTTAAATCCTCCGCTAATGCCGGTTGCCGATTTGTTTTTTACCATTACCAGCGCGAAAAATGCTCCGAGCAGGACCCAGCCTATGGCGCTCCAAAGTGTATTGATATATCCGATTCGGGTTATCGCCCAACTTGAGTAGAAGGCGCCAAGCACAACCAATCCCCCTGTAAAAACGAACCAAAACCATCCTACTGCTCTGCCGAGCGCATTTTTAGGACTGGCATAAGCGATCCAGACCAGAAAAGAATAGGCAAACAGGGGATACCCAAAGCCACGAAGCGCGTAGGTAACCAACATTGAACCAATATGTAACTCCGGGAGCGCATAACCCACAAAACCAAATGTTCCTGCCAGAAAAAGTAAAAGCCCGGCTAACATTGTTTTTTTTACGCCTATACCCTCGGCCAACACACCCGACAGCCATGAGGAAATGGCAATAATTATTCCGTACACTGAAAATAATGTTGCCGATTGCTGCATTGTTAGCCCCCTTTCAATGAGATAAGGACTTAGCCAACCCTGCTCCATGCCGTCGCCCATCATAAAGATGAGTACACCCAGATAACCCCATGCCAATTGTTTGGGGATGCCGGCTTTTTCAAAAAAAACATTTTTGTTGTTTTTCATATTTCTATTTATTTAGCCTAATTCATAAGGTAGTTTTTAGCCAGTTCGGTGAATTTGCGTACCTGTTCTTTTTGCCAGTTTTCTGAATAATTTAATTCTTTCGCCATAATCAGAGCTACTTTGGGCGCCATTTCAATAGCAGCTTTTGCGTCGAGAAACAGTACTCTGAGTCTCCGGGCCAGTACATCTTCAACTGTTTGGGCCATTTCTTCCTTTACCGCCCAAAGTACGTGGGCAACCTTAAAGGTGTAATCCTGATGTAAAAATTCTCCGTTCTTCTTATCTTTTTGAATTATTTCAGAAATTCTTTCTGCATCGCTGCCATAAACATAGTCCCAGACCGTTTCATCCACTTTTTCTGCATATCCGTGTAATCTCAGATTGGCGGTCGCGCATTTCCTTTGTACAAGTTTTCCGATTTTTGCTGCCTGATCTACAACCTCTTCGGCCATTTCCCTGTATGTGGTCCATTTGCCCCCGGTAATGGTAATCAATCCTGATTTCGTTTTATAAATTTTATGGCTCCGCGAGATTTCCTTTGTTTTTTGATCATCGCCGTTGTTGGAAGCAGCGAGGGGACGAAGGCCCGCAAAAACGGAAAGTACATCTTTTCGAGTGGGTTTCACCGATAAATATTGACCTGCCTGATCCAGAATAAAGTCAACTTCCTCTTCCAATGCCCGCGGTTCCAGTTCCGAATTTTCGAGGGGTGTATCGGTAGTACCCAATACCACTTTATTGTGCCAGGGAACGCCAAACAGCACACGTCCGTCGCTGGTTTTCGGTATCATCAGGGCTGATTTGCCCCCCAAGAACTTTTGGTCCACAACAAGATGTACGCCCTGGCTTGGCCGAACTGTTTTACGTGTTTCGGGAGAATCCATTAACCTGATTTCATCGACAAACACCCCTGTTGCATTTACAACCACTTTGCTTTTAATACTGAATTTTTTATCGGAAAGCAAATCGACCGCTTTTACGCCACATATTTTTCCCGCTGTATTTTTCTCCAGACCTGTTACTTTAATGTAGTTCAAACAAATTCCTCCGTTGTCGAAGGCTGTTTGCGCCAGGGTAACTGCCATTCGCGCGTCGTCGAATTGTCCGTCGTGATAAACCACACCTCCTTTCAGCCCCCTTTGTTTTAGGCCCGGAATTTCTTTCATTACCTTTTTGACGGAAAGCGGTAACGAACGGCCCAGTCCCATTTTTCCGGCCAGTATGTCGTAGAAGGTAAGACCCACAGCATAAAACGAACGTTCCCACCATTTATAGTTTCCGATGATAAACCGCATATCTTTCACCAGGTGCGGGGCATTTTTACGCATGCGACCTCTTTCCCTAAGCGCTTCCACAACCATTCGGACATCGCCCTGAGCAAGGTAACGGACACCTCCGTGAACCAGCTTGGTACTCCTGCTCGATGTGCCTTTTGCAAAATCGCTTTGTTCGAGCAGAACAACCTTGTAGCCGCGGGTTGCAGCATCTACGGCAATTCCCAGACCTGTCGCACCGCCTCCGATTACCAGGATGTCGCAGGCGAAATTTTTTTCAGCCACTGCACTGAGCATATTATTTCTATTCATCTGTGCAAGTTATTTTTACATTATATGATTTTTATCTCCTGTCGGTTAGTAAGCCATAAGAACCGGTACCGGGTTATTTTTTTTAAAAACGGAATTCGGTTATTTATACTTACACTAAAAAACGTTTAAAACGAAACAACAACTGTTATAAATTTTTCTTTTTGTTTCTATATGTTTCGAAAACAACAGCAAATATAAACAAAAAGAAATATAATTGGTTATATACGATGTTTGTTCTTTCTTTTTTTTATTGCTTTTTTAAACTTGTCTTATTTGTGATTTCCGGGAAATATTCAGCTAAATCTGTGGGATCGTCCATTTCCTTCTGCAATTGCAACAGTTTTTTAAAAAGTTTTACTTTGGTTTCTTCGTATTCCGGAGCATTGGCAACGTCATGCAATTCAAGCGGATCGCCGGCTAAATCATAAAGCCTCATAACTTTAATGCGTGGATAAACAACCAGTTTAAACCCGTCGTCACGGATCATTCGCTGGTGGGTTCTGTATGCACCGTAAATTTCAGGGTAAAACGACTCTTCCCTTTCCCCCCTGATGATTGGCATAAAACTGTTAAATTCGACATAATCCGGTTTTTCCATTCCGGCAATGTCGAGCGCCGAAGCCATAATATCCTGAAGATAAATATCTGCATCAATCCTTTTGTTTTCCTGAACATCCGGCCCGATGACAAAAAATGGCACCCGGATGGAATGATCGTACATATTTTGTTTTCCCATCAATCCATGTTTTCCAACTGCCAGACCATGATCTGCCGTAAAAAAGATATACGTATTATCTGCTTTCCCCGATTTTTCAAGGGCATCCAATATCCGGCCAATCTGCCGATCCATGTGGGTTATTATGGCATAATATTCCTGACTGTGCACTTTAACGGCATATTCTGTCCGCGGGTAAGGTGCAACACTTTCATCGCGTTGCCCCGGGTAAAGTCCTGTGCCTTCTCCTCTGTAAGTATATTCGGGTAAAAAAGTTTCAGGTACTGAAATATTTTCAAGAGGATACATATCTATGTATTCTTCAGGAGATTGCCGGGGGTCGTGTGGTGCGTTAAAAGCCAGGTACATAAAAAACGGGTTGTCCTTTTTTTGAGCAGAATCAAGAAATGTAATAGCATCATCTGCAAGTACTTCGCTCCAATGTTTTCCACCTTCCCAAAAACCTCCCAATTCTTTATCCCAGGGTTTCCAGGTCGTATCGCCCGGGCTTAAAGGTCTGTTATAACCCAACGGCATTATTGTATCATAACCCACAGGGACAATGCCTCCGGCATCCAGACCATATCTTTTTGTATTTGCTTCTATTTTCTTCATCACCTGTTGTTTATTCCAGGCATCTTGCGGCATACCGGGACGAATGTGAACCACATGATCGAACAACTTTTGCGCGTCGGTTTTTACATGCCATTTGCCTGTCATATAGGTTTCATAACCAGCCTTCTGCATGAGCTGCCCCCACATTTCTCCCCGGTCGGCTAAATCCTGCTGACGATCTTCATATTGATGGGCTCTCCACAAAAACCTTCCCGTATTAAGCATTGCCCGGCTGGCAACACAAACTGCTCCGTTCCAGGCCCCCATGTTGAATGCGTGGGTAAATGTAACGCCGCTGTTTGCGAGTTTATCCAATGTGGGCGTATGAATTTCCTCATTTCCCAGCGCATGGATTGTGGAATAAGATTGATCGTCGGCAAAAATGAACAGAATATTGGGTTTCTTCCGAATTTCATTTGAATCGCCTGTTGATCTCTCACCTGAATTACAACCTGTGAAAACAACTAATATCAAAAATGATATAAAAGTTAATATAAACTGTTTCATTTTTTAATGTTTTTATATTGTTTATACCTCCACTTCTGCCGAAACGAAAAAATGGTCGCTCGGATAACGGCCTTCGTCAGTGTCAATTATTATCTGCGCCTTATTGGCTTTGGTATTGCCACGGGCAAAAATGTAATCGATTGGCCCTCGGGTTGACTGGCTTTCTTTCCCGGCAAAACCATGTCCGGTAAAGTTGGGATAGTGAGAGCCATGAACCGAGGCATAGGTGTCGGTCCAGCCGGATTCTTTTACGATATCAAGAACCGGATTCCTAAAATCGGCATTAAAATCACCGGCAAGAATTTGGGGAAATTCTTGCTGATACTGTTCGCTTTCCTTTAAAATCAGGCCAATTTGCATTTCCCGTGAATCTTGTGATACATGGTCCAAATGTGTGTTGATCACCCTGAACTCTTTTTGGCTTTCAATATCTTTTAAACGCACCCAGTTTGCATGCCTGGCCCGCGCCGTTCCCCATGATTTGCTTCCGCCGATTAAAGGCTGATCCGATAACCAGAAACTTCCACCCGATAGCAGTTCGTATCTTTCCCTTGAAAAAAGGATTGGATTTTTGGCAATCCAGTGATAGCCAACCGGAATCGGATCCATTTCGGGGCCTTCGAAACCGAAAGATGCAAACTCGGGGAAGAACGATCGCATATCGTCCATTTGTATTTTAATAACCTCCTGCAGGCAAATTACGTCGGGCGCCTGCGACCGGATAACATCCGCACATAATTTTTTACGGGAACTCCAGCCGACGCCTTTCTCTTCATCTTCAGGAAGTGCTACCCGGATATTACAGGTTATTATTTTGTGGGCGGGTTCCCCTGTTGCATTGACAATATTGTCCTTTAGAATACTTTCCGGTGAAAGAAACATTCCGGCTGATGCTGCCGCTGTTCCGCTTAAAAATTTTCTCCTGTCCATCTTCCCATTATTTTTTTGTTGAATGAAATATTTGTATAACGTATGGCCCAATGGGCGATTGCATTTGATATTACTGATTGATTCTTTTAACAGTCGCTTTTACAGGCCAGTGATCCGAAGGATAAAATCCATCGTAACAGGTAGTTATAACACCGGCATTTTTAACTGTAAGATTTTCTGAACAGAGTATCCAGTCAATCTTTTTTTCTCCTGTACCTTTCCACCTGTGAAATGTATCTCCTTTTTCACCATGGGCGCAAAACAGGTTAAAACCATTACCTTTTTTGATGGTTGTTATTTCAGGGGCGCCGGGTTCTGCATTAAAATCACCCAGAATAATTACCGGAAGTCCCTGATAGTTTTTTTTGACAACGTCCAAAATGATGTTGGCAGTCGAAACTCTTTCCTCGGAAGAAACTGTAGTCCAGTGGCTATTGCAGAAGAAATACCGGTTTTTCGTTTCGTTTTCCTGTAAAATTACCCATGTTCCGGCCCTCTTATCCGTAAACTGCATTTGAAAAGTGCCTTGTGCCTTTAAGGAAAACCGGGTTCTTTTAAAATAGATTATTTTGGGTGAACCGAACTGGCCCGACGACAGGTATTTGTCATACCCTTCCGCATTTAACTGGTTGCTAAGCCAATCGGACATCCAGTCGGCGGCAATTTCCTGCACACCGAGCACATCCGGGCTGTTCTCTATGATAACCTTCAGAATATTCCATTTGCGTTCATCCAGTGACTGTGGGTCGCTTTCGACCTCGTTTCTCAGGTTAAAAGACGTAACAACAAATTCATTTGCTGATATCGTGTCCTGAACATCAGAATCTTCTTTTCCATTTTCCGGAAGTGTATATTCCTTCTCACACGCAGCCAAAAGCAAAACGAGGATTACCGAAAGCAATGAAAAAAGATGATTCCTTGCCGGGGAAGTGGATATGTACGAATGTTTATCGCCCATTCTGCCCTTGCTTTACAAAATCAAACACGCAGAAATGCGCCTTCCGACAACAATTCCTCCCTCAATTTTGCCACGTTTATTTCCGACGGAAGAACGCCGTTTCGGACTGCCATTTTTGCTGCACGGCCGGCAGCTTCTCCCATGGCCATACATGGAGCCATTACCCGGATTGCCGACATGGCCTCATGCGTTGCCGAAATGCTCCGCCCGGCCACAAGAAGGTTTTCCACGTTTAGCGGAACCAAAGAACGGTACGGAATGTCGTAACAGTCGCCGCTCCATTCCAGCGTACAATCGCCTCCTACCGGATGGTGAATATCGAGCGGGTAGCTTGCAACTGCAATGCCGTCGTCGAATTTTCGGCAACTCAAAATATCGTCGCGGGTCATCACATATTCTCCCACAATGCGCCTCGTTTCACGGATTCCCAGGAACGGCGCCGTTCTCGACAGGTAGGCATTTTCAAAACCAGGAACATATTCGATAAGATATTTCGAAATATCTTCTATCTGTTTTCTGGCAATATATTCCCCTTTTGTCAGGCTGGCCGGGTCGGTGCCGTCCACGCCGTTTACACGCGTCATGTTAATCCAGGCCTCGCCTTTTTTCAGGCCTGTAATGACAATTGTCCGATCGGTCGGAAGGTTAAACCCGTCTTCCCTCGCTTTTTGGATGAGGCTTCTCAACCCGACCACAATAAACTGATGGTTCTGTCCAAAATATTCGGAAGGGATGAAGTCGGTCAAATAAGTACGGGGCTCTTCTGCAATGCTTTGGCGCAGTTTTTCGGTATCCGCATTTCCGAGGCTGAACATGAGGGTGGGAGGTTGCACTCCGCCGTGTTCGTCGCCCTGTTCGCAGGGAACACCGGAGTTATAAGCAACATCGGCATCGCCGGAGCAGTCGATAACTGTATTTGCCCGGATCACTTCCCTGCCCGATTTGCTTTCAATAATTACTCCTTTCAGGCGGTTTCCTTCCATAACTACACCGGTACAAAATGTATATAACATTACTTCCACACCGCTTTCGACCAGCATTTCGAACGCTTCTGCTTTTACAGCTTCGGGCTCGACCAGGGTGATGCTCATGTGCAGCGGGCAGGGCCGGTGTTCGCTGGCCGCATCGCGCGCTGCAAGCCGGTCGATAAATTTTTGGGGAAGGCCTTTTATAATCTGATTTTTTTTCTGCCCTAAAAAACCTAAGATCGGCAGGCCAATCGTCATGTTTCCGCCTAAAAAACTGCGGCTTTCGATTAATGCAACTTTTAATCCGTCGTCAGCCGCAGCCCGGGCAGCGATGATACCCGACGGCCCGCCGCCAACAACCAACACATCCACATCCATTCGAACCCGCAGTTCTTTTGCTGGTTCTTTCCATATTTTCTTTTCCATATTGTGTCAATCAATTTTTTTTACACTCACCTTTTATTTTATATCTATTACCACTTCATTGCTATATTCACCCAAAACGGAAACCAGAATGTTGTTCTCCGTTAAACGGACTAACCTCCAGTTTTCCGGGCCTTTAACCAAAGCATCTGTTCCAACCTGTACTATTTCGTTATCAGCTTCAACCGGAAACCGCATGACAGCGCCTTTATGGTAATGCCCTGCAAATATCAGTTTTACCGATGGGGTTTGTGCCAGTTCCGCATAGAGTTCATTCGCCGATTCAGGCAGGGCCGATTTTTCTGTAAAAGGAATATGCATCAGAATGATTTCAATGTCATCATCCGATGCGTTTAATTCGGCCCTCAACCAATGCAATTGTGGTTTGTCGATGTATGGATTTACCATATTTTCATCTTTACGAAACCGGTAAAAACCGTTATCGAGAAAAATAAGCCGGTAGGTTGTTTCCCCCACCTGATGGATCTGGCTGTAATGGGTTCCATTCCTGAAACAGTCGAAGTTTCTGATCCACGTCGCCCTGGCACGCCCGGTCTGGTTCTGGTTTGGTATCACTCTGTTGTTTCCCCAGTCGTAGGAAAAAATATCGTGATTCCCGATTGTTAAATAGATGGGAATCTGAAAATTTTCCAAATACTGAGCAAATTGTTCAACCTGGTATTCAAGTGTTTTTCCACCAGGTGTTTTGGCATCGAAAAAATCTATCATATCACCGGTAGCGATTACCATATCGCTGTTGGTTCGATCAGGAACCGTTTGCATAAACTGCTTGAAAAATGAATTTGCATTTATATAATCTCTTGTATATTCGCGGTGGTGAACAATCTCGGAATCATAACTTTCCAGGTTGAACATGGTGTGCATATCGGTAATATGCAGAAACGACAAAGTGTCTTTTTGAGCCAGAACGGTTCCGCTTGTCAACAGACATAAGAAAAATACCTTCACCTTCAATTTAAAATTCACTTTCATTTTTTTCTTCTTTTAAAAAGTTTATATACAAAAACAATAACCGGGATACTTAATAACAACACGCTAAACAAAATCAAAATTTTCTGTTGTTCAGAACTGATTACTGCCAGCCAGCCAACGGCGACTCCCAGAATAGCGAAAGCCCAAACCAGGATTCTGTCCGGCAGTTTAGAGGCAGCTGTCACCGGAACGCCCTCTTCATCTTCTTTGTTCTTTTTTATAAACTGAACAAACCTCTGCCATCCGGCATCGATGCCTTTGCTCCGGGCTGCCAATTCCATAATAAGAAGTATGACTACCGGGATAACCAGGCCAATCAGCGCATCAACCAGTTCAGCATTTGCCTGAATATAAGTTGCAACTGAAGTTCCTCCATGCCACAAATTGACCAAAAGGCCTTTTGCTGAAAAACCTAACTTTACAATTAATCCGGCAGCATAAGCAACACTTAGCGAAATCCAAACCGCTTTTTGATTAATGTATTTGGAAAACAGTCCCCACACGGCCGGGATGGCCAGCGGGCCAATCATCAGGGTAATCAATGTAACGACGACCCGTTCAGCGCCGCCAAGGAAAGGAATTAACAGAGCGAGTCCCACCACAAACGCCCCGAACCCAAACGTAAACGTACGGCCCACATATACCAGTTGTTTTTCTGAGGCCTTCGGTTTATAGGTTTTGTAGATGTCGTAAGTAAACACGCCGGCAAAAACATTCAGCATCGAATCGACCATACTCATGGTGGAAGAAATCATGGCCGCCATCATCAGCCCCAGCATTCCCGGTGGGAAAACGTGCTGGCTGATGAGAATGTAAGCCTGCTCCGGATTGGCATCGGGGTTGATAACCCTGTAAACCATACTTGGAAGCATCCAAATCAATGGGGTAACAATATAAAGGACCGCCATCAGGTAGGCTACTTTTTTGGCATCTTTTGCCGAGGGAACACTGATGTACCGTTGTACAAACGGCCAGTCGCCGCTCACCTGGAAAAACCAAAGAAAAAACCATAAAATCAGCCAGATAAATGAGTATTCGCCGCTCACGAGGTTAAAAAATCCTTCGGGCGCCTGTTCGATAAAATTACCCACCCCTCCCACGCTTTTAAAAGAAAACGGGACAATGAGGACAATCATCAAAACCAGCAGGATAAATTGAACGACATCGGTCATCAACACAGCCCACAATCCG
>Ga0334898_1003443_pt1 | contig 12799 bp, 8 predicted proteins | sample GraSluR3_MG_10_FD_207228 | JGI IMG/M metagenome (GOLD analysis project Ga0334898, IMG submission 207228) | Sludge microbial communities from methane-producing bioreactor in Wageningen University, Netherlands - Granular Sludge_3_08-R3 | ecosystem: Engineered > Bioreactor > Anaerobic > Unclassified... | reverse complement strand
CGCAACCGTTGTGTTCAAGCACAGTCTTGAACGTACCGAAGGTGCTTTTGACCGCGATATCATCGACATCGACGAGCTCGAGACCATAACGGAGATCGGGCTTGTCGACTCCATAGGTATTCATCGCATCGAACCAGCTGAGACGGGTGAAGTTGTGCGGCAGATCGACATCCATCACCTTTTTGAAGACATCCACGAAGAGCTGTTCCATGAGTGAAAGCACATCATCCCGTTTTACGAAGCTCATCTCCAAATCGAGCTGGGTGAATTCAAGCTGTCTGTCGCCTCGGGCATCCTCATCACGGTAACATCGTGCGATCTGGAAATACTTGTCGAACCCACTCACCATGAGGATCTGCTTGAGCAATTGGGGACTCTGCGGAAGGGCATAGAACTTGCCCGGATAGAGTCGCGATGGGACGAGAAAATCCCGCGCACCCTCGGGTGTCGATCTGATGAGGGTGGGAGTCTCTATTTCGTAGAACTGCCTGTCGCTGAGGAACTCGCGGATCGCCCTCACGAAATCGTGACGAAGCTTGATCCTCCGTTGCATACCACCGGAACGGAGGTCGAGATACCTATACCTGAGACGGGTGTCTTCTTTCGCATCCGACTCTTCGTCGATCATGAAGGGGACCGGCTCGCAGGTGCTCAGCACCTGGAGATCGGAAACCGAGACTTCGATTTCTCCGGTAGCCATCTCGGGATTGACCATGGAATCGGGACGTGCCTGTACGGTTCCTTCCACGGCAACGCAGTATTCCATATGCAACCGATCGGCTGTCTTGCGCACCTCTTGTGCAACGTCTTCACCCACGACCACCTGGGTAATTCCATACCTGTCCCTGAGGTTGATGAAATGGATTCCACCATGGTTCCTATCCCTGTGGACCCACCCGTTGAGGACAACCTTCCTGCCCTCGTCCGCTTTCCGTAATTGCCCGCATGTGACGGTTCTCTGCTTGTATTCCATGGGCGCAATATAGCATGTAGGTGAAGGTGTTTCAATTGGAAAGAGAACCTTCACGAAAGGTTGACGAATTCCATATGGTGGAGGAAGATGGGGATGGGGGTCATCCATGGGTTCCGAGGTCCAGCCATTGGTCGTCAGCGCGAGCCGGCGAACGGACATTCCCAACTACTACGCACCATGGTTCTTGGAGCGGTTGCGACAAGGATATGTATTGGTGAGAAACGTTCGGGACCATCGCAAAGTGCGGAAAGTGGACCTTTCGGTCGAGGCGGTCGCCTGCATCGTCTTCTGGACAAAGAATCCCGCTCCTTTGGTGGAGTACCTTTCCCATCTCGATTCCCACCGTTACTATATGCATTATACGATCACCGGTTATGGTTCCGATATCGAACCGAGGATCCCTCCGATAGGGGAATCGATCGACCGCTTCAGGCGTATCGCCGAACATATTGGACCACAACGCATCATATGGCGATACGACCCGATATTCTTCAATGCCACCTACCCATTGGAGTATCATATGGAAATATTCGCAAGAATAGCTGCCCAATTGGGAGGGTACACCACCAGATGTGTGTTCAGCTTCCTCGATCGCTATCGTCATCTCGAAGCGACATTGGATTCCTTGGGTATCGGACCTTTTCGGGAATCCGACCTACACACCTTGGCACAACATATCTCGCAACACTGCAAATCCAATGGGATGGAAGTCCAAAGTTGCGCCGAGCCTTATGATCTCAGCAGCTATGGCATCACCCACGGGGCCTGTATAGATGCGCAATTGGTGGAGAAGTTGAGTGGGATTGCATTGCCCGAGAAACGTGACAGGAGCCAGCGGCCAGATTGCAGATGTGCACCGAGTATCGATATCGGAATGTACAACACGTGTTTGAACCTCTGTTCCTATTGCTATGCCAACCACAATACCCAACTGGTGCATGCGAACTATGCCAAGGCGAGAAGTACTTCGGAATTCATTGTGGGAGCGAGGGAACACGGTGATGTCATCGAAGAGAAGATTCCTGTGGCAACACAAGTACAACTTTCGTTGTTCGGTGCACATGATGAATGAGATTATCGTGATCGTATTCGTTCGAGGGCTTCGATACGGTTTTCATTGGCCACTGCAAGCATCAATTTGATCCGATTCTCCTGATTCACCCTGGTGGCTCCCGGGTCGTAATCAATGGGGACGATGTTCACTTGTTCATCAAGTTCCTTGAGACGCCGTATCATGCCTTTGCCGACGATATGGTTGGGAAGGCAACCAAACGGTTGCACACAAATGATATTCCTGTAACCCAATTCGGCGAGATCGCGCATTTCGGCGGTCAACAACCAACCTTCTCCCATCTTGCATCCCAAGCTGATCACCTCTTCGGCCGATTCGATCGTCCTTTCGAATGGTACGGGAGGGATGAATCGCTTGATCCGATCCACCTCGGATATCATGATCTTTTCGAGGATCGCAAGGTAGCGCTTGAGATACCACATGATGAGATACCGAATCTTGCTTCCCCCGTACAACTTGATATCCTCAAGTTGATTCTGCAAGCCATACAACATGAATCCGAGAAGACCGGGCACCATTACCTCGCAAGATTGGGTCGCAAGGAAATCCTCCAGGTGGTTGTTGCCGAGAGGGGCGTACTTCATGTAGATTTCACCGACTATACCGACTTTTATGACCGGACGGTCGTAGTCGGTGGCAATGGTGGCGAATTCAACCACCATCTGGCGAAGGTCCTTCGCCATCGCCCGTTTCGTGTAGCCTTTTCCCCTACGGTACCGGTCGCTCAACCGAGCGATCCACCGGTCGACCAATCTTTGGGTATCTCCATGGTTCACCTCGTAAGGCCGCACTTGGTTCCTCAGCAACATCAATGTATCGCCACAGAGGAGTGCCGCGATGCCCTTGCGCAACATGCGGAAGGTAATGCGGAATCCACTGTTGCGGTTCATTCCCTTGAGATTCAACGATACGATGGGAATAGAGGCATACCCTGCATTGTCGAGTGCTTTTCTCAACAGATGGATGTAGTTGCTCGCCCGACACCCTCCACCGGTCTGGGTGATCGCAAGGGCCGTCTTCGTCAGATCATACTTCCCGCTATCAAGCGCATCGATCATCTGTCCGATCACCAGCAGAGCAGGGTAACAGGTATCGTTGTGCACATGCTTGAGACCTTTTCTGACCACTTGGGGTCCTTCATTTTCCAATAGTTTGACAGTATAGCCCTCATCCTTCAGTACATTGACCAGAAGGCGGAACTGGATGGTCGCCATGTTTGGAGCGAGGATGGTATGGGTATCACGCATTTCGCGTGTGAACACCGGTTCAATCGGCTGCATCGGAGAACTCCTGTTGTGCGATGGCGGAGAGCAAGCTTCTGAAGCGAATCCTGACGGCTCCAAGGTTGGTGATCTCGTCAATCTTGATCTGGGTATACATCTTGCCCGCCGATTCAAGGATATCCCTCGTCTCGTCGCTGGTGATCGCGTCCACTCCACAACCGAACGAAACCAGTTGCACCAGCTGCATGTCGGGTTCATGTGCGATCGCCTTAGCCGCCGCATAGAGACGGGCGTGATAGGTCCACTGGTTCAGCACATGGACATCGAACCGTTCGACCCTGTCCGAAATGGCATCCTCGGTGAGTACCGCGACATTGAAACCTGCGAGCAACTTGTCGATTCCATGGCTCACTTCGGGATCGACATGGTAGGGCCTGCCTGCAAGCACGATGATCTGTTTACCTTCGGTTCGTGCCGCATCGATGATCTTCCGTCCTTGTTCCCTTGTCCGTTCGAGGTAAGCTTCGTGGGCACAATAGGCTGCATCCGAAGCTTTTCTCATCAACTTCATATCTATTTTGCCGAAATAAGGAGCCAAGAGCTTCGCCATTTTTCTTGGGAAGTCCTTCCTCCTATGAAGTCCCACATGGCCGTCGATGAAATTGATCGATCTCACCTGTTCCATATTCGCGGCGATCACCTCGGGATAGTAGGCGACCACGGGACAGTTGAAGTGGTTCACTCCCAAGCCCTCGTCAAGATTATAGGTCATGCAGGGGTAGAAGATGGTGGAGACTCCGGCATCCAACAGTGCCTGTACATGTCCATGCATCAGCTTGGCGGGAAAACAGACGGTATCGCTCGGAATCGTTGCTTGGCCCGAGAGATAGAGCTTTCTGTTCGACTGGGGTGAGATGACGATCTTTCTTCCAAGCACCTCGAAAAAGGCTTTCCAGAAATGGATGAGCTCGTACATGTTCAGTCCCATCGGAATCCCGATCGCATCCTCGGGAATCTCTTCACCCAATTGGCAGCCGAGCTGTTCGATCTCGGCAAGTTTCCAGCTGTAGATGTTGAGGTCATCGAGCGCTGCCCGATTGGTGACCGGTCTTTCACATCGGTTTCCGCTGATGTACCGTTTGCCGTTGGTGAAGGTGTTGATGGTCAATCGGCAATGGTTCGTGCACAATCTGCAGGTGGTGACCTTCACTGTATGCTCGAACCGCTTCAGAGCATCGGCCGCAATGATGGTGGAACTGTCATGGCAGAATTGTTTCGCATGCAATGCCGCTCCATAGGCACCCATCAGCCCCGCGATATCGGGACGAACGACGGGTGATCCCAGTTCGAGCTCGAAAGCTCTCAATACGGCATCGTTGTGGAACGTACCACCTTGTACCACAATGTGCGTACCGAGGCTATCGGCGCTGGTTGCGCGGATCACCTTGTAGAGGGCATTCTTCACCACACTCACCGATAGGCCCGCACTGATATCCTCTACGGGAGCTCCCTCCTTCTGGGCTTGCTTGACCGATGAATTCATGAATACCGTGCAACGGGAACCGAGATCCACAGGATGTGTGGCAAAAAGGCCGAGCTTGGCGAACTCCTCTATCCTGTAGCCCAAGGCTTGTGCAAAGGTCTGGAGGAATGAACCACAACCCGAGGAACATGCTTCATTGAGGTAGATGCTGTCGACCGCTCCATTGTGGATCTGGAAACATTTGATGTCTTGTCCACCGATATCGATTACGAAATCGACCCCGGGCATGAAGGTTTTCGCCGCGGTGAAATGGGCTACGGTCTCCACTAGTCCCTCATCGATACCGAATGCGGCCCGAATGATGTCCTCTCCATAGCCGGTTACCGCACTTCCTTTGATGTATATGTCGGGATATTCAGTGTACAGGCGTTCAAGTACTCCACGGACAATCGGGACCGGATTGCCGCTGTTGCTCTGATATGTCGAATCGACGATCGTTCCATCCTGGTCGATGGCCACCGTCTTCACCGTGGTCGATCCGGCATCGATTCCCAGATAGATGCCGGAGGTACGGCCATCGATTGTTCCCCTGGGAATCGTTGCCTTCGCATGTCGTGAGAGGAATTCGTCATATTCCTCCTCATCATTGAACAAAGGTGGCATGGATACCACCGAATCTTCTATCTTGTGGTTGCGCAGCTGATTGACTGCTTTCGAAAGGTCTATTGTAGTGGTCGCACAGTAGGCCGCTCCCAAGGCAACATAGTAGAGCGAATGTTCGGGGCAGAGCCCGGTGGTATGCAAAGTGGAGTCGAAGGCTTTCCTCAGTTGGCTTAGGAAGGTGAGTGGTCCACCGAGATAGACCACCTTGCCCCTGATGGGACGACCTTGGGCCAGTCCCGCAATGGTCTGGTTCACCACCGCTTGGAAAATGCTGGCAGAGATGTCGCTCTTTCTGGCTCCTTGGTTGAGCAACGGTTGGATATCGGATTTGGCGAATACTCCACATCTTGAGGCGACGGTATAGGTCTTTTCGGCTTTCGCCGCTTCACGATCCATATCAGCGGCAGATATCTGCAATAATGACGACATCTGGTCTATGAATGCACCGGTTCCTCCGGCGCAGGACCCATTCATCCTCACCTCCATCCCTTGGGACAGAAAAAGTATCTTCGCATCCTCACCACCCAATTCGATGATCACATCGGTATCGGGAACCAGTCGACGTGCGGCGACCCTGGTGGCATACACCTCTTGTATGAATGGCAAGGAACTTCTATCGGCCATACCCATCCCGGCGGATCCGCTTATCATGAGCTTGGCCGGCTCTCCTTGCAGGATCTGGGAGTGGATATGCTCCAATAAACGGGCCGAATGGGCCGTGATCTGGGATAAATGACGCTCATATGTCGAATAGACGATGCGGTTCTCCGAATCCAATACCACACATTTGATAGTGGTGGAACCAACATCCAAACCGATAACCAAATCTGAATCCTCCCGACTTTCGTCGATTCTATCGTTGAACCGAGGCTTTGCCTAGATGATCCGATTACACAGGCATCACATCGAACCGTTCGAACTGAGCCATGTGGAGATCGGCGTAGAAACCTCCCTTCTCCAATAGTGATTTATGGGTACCCTGTTCCACAATGTCTCCATTGTCCATCACCAGGATCAAATCGGCATTCCTGATGGTGGACAACCGGTGGGCGATGATGAAACTTGTCCTTCCCACCATCAACCGGTCCATCGCCTCCTGAATCAGTACTTCGGTCCTCGTATCCACACTACTGGTCGCCTCATCCAGAATAAGGAGACTGGGATTGGCCAATATTGCTCTCGCTATGGTGACCAGCTGGCGTTGCCCCTGCGAGATGTTGCTCGATTCCTCATTCACCACCATATCGTAACCATCGGGCAATGTGTGGATGAAGTGGTCGATATGGGCAGCTTTTGCCGCTTCCTCCACCTCTTCGTCGGTGGCATCCAATCTTCCATAGCGGATATTATCCCTAATGGTTCCGTTGAAGAGCCATGCATCCTGGAGCACCATTGCGAAATGGGAACGAAGATCGGTACGTGAAAGGGTGCCAATGTCCAACCCATCGATGAAGATCGATCCTTCATCGATTTCATAGAACCGCATAAGCAATTTCACCATGGTGGTTTTTCCCGCTCCGGTCGGTCCTACGATCGCCACCTTCATACCCGGTTCCACCTTTGCGGTGAAGTCCTTGATCACGGGATGTTCCTTGTCATAACCGAAATGGACATGGGAGAACGATACCTCGCCCTTCATTCGTCCAAGTGTACAGCTCACCGATTCCTCCAGCTCTTCCGTCCCGTCGAGGAATTCGAACACCCGCTCGGCTGCAGCGGCGGTGGATTGAAGCATGTTCGTCACCTGTGCGACCTGTGCGATCGGTTGGGTGAAGTTCCTGATATACTGGATGAAGGCTTGGATATCGCCGACCGAGATGGTGTTGCGTATCGCCAAAGCACCTCCCAAAAGGGCTATCGCCACATACCCCAGATCTCCCAAGCCATGCATCACAGGCATCATCAATCCACTGAGGAACTGTGACTTCCACGCCGATTCGTAGAGTTTTTCGTTGGTGCTATCGAAGGTTTCCGTCATCTTCTGTTCCGCACAGAAGGCTTTCACCACCACATGACCGCCGAAAACTTCCTCGACTTGTCCATTGATTTCGCCCAAGGAACGTTGCTGTGCGATGAAATGTTTCTGACTTGCCTTGACAACCCGGGAAATGAAGAGCATGGACAATGGGAGAATGACCAACGTAACCACAGTCATGAGCCAACTGATGGAAAGCATCATGACCAATACCCCCACCATGGTGGCGAAGGCGGTGAGTATCTGGATAAGTCCCTGGTTGAGGTTTTGCCCCAATGTGTCGATATCGTTGGTGACCCGTGAAAGGATCTCTCCATGACTGGTATTGTCGAAACTGGTCATCGGCATGCGATGGATCTTGTCCGCAATCTCTTTCCTCAAGTTTTTCGCGATCCTTTGGGTGATCGTGCTCATGATGTAACCTTGGCTGAACATCAAGAGCGAGCTGGTGAGGTAGAGTACCAACAGCGTGAGCAATATGCTGGCTACACGTGTGAAATCTATTCCCGATCCACCTCTCAGACGACCGGTGATTCCTTCGAAGATGGTGGTTGTGGCATTTCCCAAGATTTTGGGACCGAGTATCGAGAATACCGTTCCTCCGAGCGCGAACAGGATGACCGCGATTATGGAAAAACGATAGGGAGCCAAGCGTTTTCCCAGTCGTTTCGCAGCGCGGGAGAAGTTCTTCGGTTTCTCGGCGGGCATGCCCAAGCCGTGTCCTCTTCCCGGGCCCCTCATGGGACGATTCCGTTCATCCGCCATAGTGATCCATCTCCTCTTGTGAAAGCTGGCTTCTGGCAATTTGTCGATACACTTCACAAGTTTCCATCAATGAAGCATGGGTACCTTGCCCCACCAATCGTCCCTCATCCACTACCAGAATCTTGTCGGCTTGCAGTATGCTGCTGATCCGTTGGGCCACTATGATGACAGTGGTAGCGGTCAAATGCTGTTTCAACTTATTTCTCACCAGGTGCTCGGTTCTATAGTCGAGTGCCGAAAAACTGTCGTCGAATAGAAGAATTTTCGGTTTCGATGCAAGGGCACGCGCGATTGCGATCCGTTGTCTCTGACCACCGGAGACATTCTGTCCCCCCTGCGACACTTGGGATTGATACCCATCCGTCTTGTCCATGATGAATCGATGGGCTTGTGCGATGGTGGCTACATCGACCATCTTCTCCTCTGCTAGGGTCTCATCCGAGAACGCGATATTGGAGGCGACCGTTCCGCTGAACAATCTTCCCTGTTGGGGAACAAGACCTATGATCCTTCTCAGTTCATCCAATGCGAGCTTGCGTATGTCGATACCGTCGATCTCAATGGAACCTGTGGTGACGTCATGGAATCTTGGGATCAAATTGAGGATGGTGGATTTGCCACTTCCCGTACTGCCTATGATGGCAGTGGTGGCTCCCGCTTCCGCGGTGAAGGAAATACCGGACACCGCTTCTTCTGTCGCTCCACGATAGGTGAAACCAACATCACGAAACACCACTTTTCCACGGATGGGAGCTGAAAACCGCACGGGATTCTCCGGATCCACTATAGAGAGGGGAGTCTCAAGCACCTCCCGTATTCTTCCCGCCGATACCGAAGCCCGTGGCAACATGATGGTCAGCATGGTGATCATGATAAACGACATGATGATGAGCATCGCATATTGGATGAACGCCATCATGTCGCCGACCTGCATCGATCCTGTTTGGATATGTTGTGCTCCTTGCCATACGATCAACACTGCGGTGAGGTTCATGATCAACATCATGATGGGCATCATCGCCGACATGGCCCTGTTCACGAACAAGGTTGTGGCGGTAAGCTCGTCGTTGGCTTTTCCGAACCGTTTCTTCTCGTGCCCTTGGGTGTTGAACGCACGTATGACCTGTATCCCGATCAATGTTTCCCTCACAACCCTGTTCACCGTGTCCACCAGTACCTGCAACCGTTTGAACTTCGGCATGGCAAGGGCGAACATGGTGATCACCACTGTGAAGATTGCCAATACGGCGAGAGCTATGGTCCAAGCCATGGAACCATTGGTGCGAAGAACCCTGAACAGACCACCAAGGGCCATCAATGGAGCGAACACCACCACCCGGAGTATCATGACAAAGGATTGTTGAATCTGCTGGATATCGTTCGTGCTCCTGGTGACCAATGATGCGGTGGAGAACGAATCCATCTCGTCTTGACTGAATGAGACCACTGTATGGAACAAATCCGACCTCAATCGTTTTCCGAGAAGGGCTGCCACGCGGGAGGCGAAGAATGCCACAAGTATCGAGGACAGGACTCCCATGAAGGAGATTCCGATCATCATCAAGCCTGTGCGCATGATGTATCGGTTTTGGATCTTGCCGATATCCATTCCCAGCAGTTCGTGGTCCGCCCGAATGGTCGCTATCGCGGCCTGTCGTACGATATCGTCCGGAAGGGACTCGGCAGGGACCCCCATGCCAATGGTCGCAAGCGGCACCGTAAGGATATCTTCAAGTCGATCATCCTCGATTTGGAGAAAATAGCTGTTTCCTTCAGTGCCATAGGACCCGGTGACTACGGGAGCATCATCTCCATCCAATCGTGAAAGGATCTTGTCCATCAATTGTGTACTCATGACGGTCGGAACTGTGGATACGATTCCACCCTGTTGAATCCCCACATCCACGATATTTGAAGTGAAAAGGGGTAGGGTGAGATCGGCGACCACTTTCACCACCAGAAGGATGACGACCAGAAGGATCGAACCGGTCGATCTTTTTAGATATTTCAATACCATCGACATGGTTGATCCTCTTCTTGTGTGGCGTGGACGAGATTGTTTCTCATCTTGGATGCGAGTCGATCGAATGTTTCCTTCTCGTCCTCGGTGAAGCCAAGGAAGGATTCCTCTTCAATTTGCGCAAAGCCCACCATGGCTTTCTCCACCTGGCGTCTCCCTTCTTCGGTGATGCTCACACGGTATACCCTTGCGTCGTCGGGATCCTTGTGGCGAGTAACCAAGGACGCTTTCATCAATCGTCCGATCATCACGGTGAGTGTGGAGGCCTTGATGTAGAGGTGGGCGGCGATCTCCTTTTGGCTCAAAGCGTCGGTGTGGGACAATAGGGCAAGCAGATGGAACTGACCAGGATGGATTTGTGCCGACCCGAGCAGGCAATGGGCCCGGACGAATCTGAGGCGACTGATTTGCGTCAACAAGGGGATATCGTTGCATGTGGGGCATACCTGTTCCATGGGCACCTCGGTTACTTAGTTGTCTAATTAAAACGAAAACCCAAGGTAGGGTCAATAGGAAACGGAGTCGAAACGATCTCGTTCCGACTCCGATGTAGGAAGGACCATGTTACCTGCGTATTCTGATGGCACCACTGGTGGTTGAGAGCTCATGATGGCCCGAACCGTTTCCGATGGTGAAAAGTGTGGTCTTGCGATCCTTGGAAGTGGTTGTTCCATTTGGAAGGTCGGCGTTCACCGAACCTCCGATCGTATGTGTTTCGACCGTTCCCGTGAAAGATTTCACAAGGGTCATGTCGATCGAACCGCTGATGGTGTTGATCTCGGTGCGATCGGCTTCCACCAAATCCAGATCGACAGCTCCTGAAATGGAATCGATGGAAAGGTCATCATCAAGTACAGTGACCGAACCGAGTCGGATCGCACCGGAAACCGTTTCCACATCAATGGCAGAACCTTCCACGGATTTTCCTTCGATCCTCCCCGACACACTATGCAATTCCACTTCTCTATCCGCTACCAGTGTCTCGAAAGAGAGTCTCCCGGAAACCGTTTCCAAGGTGATCTCCTGCGCCTCGATCGGCATCGCGACCTCCAACCCTCCCGATACGGAAGAGATTTCCACGTCTCCCAGCAGCAGGTGCTTCGGAATCGTGATTCTCAACTCGGTACCGAATACATCGATCAAATCGATTCCAAATGTTCTCTTTTTCCTTACTTCGATGGAAATTCCATTTCGATGTGATTCGACCGAAAAGTTGAAACGATCGGAAGAGGGTCCTTCGAGAGAAACGGTGACGCTTCCCTTGCTATCGTTGGGTTCGATGATGACTTCGGGAATGTCGGCGCTTATCTTGAGTGAATCGTATTCGGAGATTTGCAATCTCTGACGATAGGATTCCCCGGAGGCCGCCAAAGGAAACATGGCGGCCATCAAAACCAGGAGTAGGACAGTCCGTTTCATTTCTCGTCTCCGTGAAAACGTTGGTCCCAATCACGCTCCTTGTCGAAGATTTCCTCCTCCATCCCTTCAACCTTCCGTTTGAGGTTCTCGAAGGTCTTCTTGAGGTCTTCCTTCGTACGGGTGAACCCATCCTGACCTTGTCTGTTCTGTTCCGATTCCTCATAATAGGTTCCATACCCAGGTTCCAGCGGCATGAAGAGTGCCACAACCGCGTAGATGATGACTCCCGGAAATATTCCCGTCACCAGAATCGATACCGCCACGATCGCCCTGAGGAGGTCGACCGGAAGGTCCCTCCAGTCGGCGATACCTTGGCAGACTCCGAATATCTTTCCCTTTCGGGACCTGTATAACCGTTTGGTTGCCATATCCATCCTTCCTATTCCTTTCCTTTGTTGTGTCTATCGCGGAGTATGATCTCGAGATTCTCGATCCGCCTCGCCAAATCCATGATTCCCTCTTCCAATTCCCGATCGCTTCTCCGTCGGCTATCGTCCTGGGAATCCTTCAAATTCCTCTTCTTTTCCTTCGCCTTGATGCTGGTGTGTATGACCCATGCGGCGAATAGAAACGGCGCGACTATGGCGACGACGGCGATCAACGTATCACTATTCATCATTCTCCTTCCCCCGAGAGCTCGGCATCAGCGTCCTTCGCGCTCTTTGCGAAGTTGTTCAAGCTCTGCTTCTATCTCATCCAATTCTTCCAAATCGGCGAACTTCGAATCCACATCCTTCTTGGGTCTGTTCAAGTCACCGAAGGCTTCCATCCTATCGACCTGCTGTTCCATATGGTCGAATCTTGATGCCGCGGCTTGATCGGAGGCCTTTCTGATGGTGTCGCTCGCGACCTGTTCCTCTTTGGCCCTCTTGGCACGTTCAACAATCGACTGATGCCTATGCCGCAATGACTGCAACTTGTCTTCAAGCTTGGCGATGTCTTCCTTGCTCTGTGCGATCATATCGTCATATCGTTGACGATCATCATCCATTCTTTCGAGATCCGACTGGGCCCTGCGCTTCTCCATCAAGGCCTCCCTGGCGAGATCTTCACGACCCTTGGAGATCGCCATCTCGGCTCGGCGTTTCCAACGTTCCACCAGGGATTCCAGCTCGTTGGCCTCCCTATCGAGTTTCGTTCGTTTGGCGATCTTGTCGGCACATGCGCTCTTCAATTCGATCAGCGTATCCTCCATCTCCTGGATCA
>Ga0334898_1003429_pt1 | contig 12825 bp, 7 predicted proteins | sample GraSluR3_MG_10_FD_207228 | JGI IMG/M metagenome (GOLD analysis project Ga0334898, IMG submission 207228) | Sludge microbial communities from methane-producing bioreactor in Wageningen University, Netherlands - Granular Sludge_3_08-R3 | ecosystem: Engineered > Bioreactor > Anaerobic > Unclassified... | reverse complement strand
TTATCCGCACTTGTAGCGAACCGGAATTCCATCACAAAGATATCTATCAAGCCCTCTCTGTCTCTTCAAATCCAATACCCCATAGAAAAGCACATTTGTAGTCCCCATAAATTCTGCAAAAATTCGCTTAACTATAGCCAGAATATACACTTAGACAATTTAATTTGGGAAACTTGGGCTAAAAGATTACTTTGTTGCGGTAATCCTTTGGTGCTATTTTTGGTTAGGGTATATAATACAAAGAAATTTCTGATAGTAAAATAAATTTAGCACCGAAAGATTACCATAGTAATCCTTTTGTGCTGATATTTTTTCTGATTCTTTTGAACAAAACTTCCGCTTTTTTAGCACCGAAAGATTACTATATTTAAGTAATCCTTTGGTGATATTTTATTATATTGCTAAATTATTGATTTTAAAGAAAAAAAATGAGTAAAAATTCAAGTTTAGCACCGAAAGATTACCATAGTAATCCTTTTGTGCTGATATTTTTTCTGATTTTTTTGAACAAAACTTCCGCTTTTTTAGCACCGAAAGATTACTTGTGATATGTAATTTTTTATAAAAAACACTGAATAGTGTTCCAGCTGCAGATTTGGATATTGTCTTTCGTTTTGTCATCCCCCAGTTTTTTATATAACCGTGCTTTTTGTCTCTAAACTTCTGCATTCGGGACATCGTTTTTTTTTGCTCATGACAATAGTATAAATCATTATAATCCTTTTCTCCACTTATCATTATATGCCTCTTTAGACACAATTAAGTTGACACTACCGATTTTTTATAATCAGGAAAGGTATCATCAAAGCCTAGGATATCTAACCCCTGCAACAGTGTATTTTGGAAATACAGGAATGTCTTTGAAACACCTTAATTGCGCTTGATTTCTTTACAAAAAATGGAGTTCACTATAAAAGTCTCAGTCTATTTCGAAATATTTCTATTTTATTGACACATTTTAATAATATTATTATTGACAAAATAAAAACCTGTATTAGAATAGAACAATAGGATAAATTGTAAGTATTTTACTTTTTACAGAACAAAAATTTTTAAGGAGGGATTTTTATGAAGAGGTTTTTTTTATCTATAATATTTATATTATTTACAGTATCAAGTATATTTTCAACTGTAACGGTTCAATTATGGCATGGTTATCGCGGAGAGGAACGGGAGGCGATAGAACAGGTTGCCCGTTCTTTCAATCGTGAACATCGTAATATACAGGTTAAATTGCAAGCGATACCTTTTGACTCTTTAGTTCTTCGTTTGAAGGCAACGGTTCCAATAAATGAGGGTCCTGATGTATTTGTTTACGGGCATGATCGCTTAGGTGAATGGGTAGAAAATAATATTATCCTTTCTATTGAAAGTTTTATCGATAAAGATATTCTTGATGAATATTATGCAAATACGGTCAAAGCCTTTCAATATTTATATTCCGGTGCACAGTGGGCATTGCCCATGTCCTTTAAAAATATTGCTTTATACTATAATGAAGACTTGATTAGACAGCCTCCTCGAAATATGAGTGAGATTATTGAGGTTTCAAAACGGTTTACAGTTCCAACTCATGGCGCTATAGGACGTTACGGGTTTATTTATGAAACCGGAAATTTTTATTACCACGCAATGTGGGTGCAGGGTTTCGGCGGCAGAATTTTTCGTCGTATAGGCTCTAGTAAAGATGGATTTCCGATTTTGTTACCGCTTCTATATTCCGAACCTATGATTAAGGCGAGTGAGTATGTAAAAAATAATATTGTTGATGAAGGTATTGTTCCGCTAACACCAAGCGGCACACAAATTGCCCAACTTTTTAATACTGGTAATGCTATGTTTGTTGTAAATGGTCAATGGTTTAGAGGTGAAATTGATGAGCGTATTCAATACGGGCTTGCCGACCTTCCTATCATAGACGAGGTTAACAGACGTGCTGTTCCCTTTCTTACGGTAGAGGGAATTTATATGAGTGCTTGTGTAAGAAATCAGGAAGCCGCTATTAAAGTTATTAAATATTTTACTAGTGAAGCTATGGGGCGCGTTTTTGCTGAAGTTGGAAAACAAACTCCGGCTAACAAAGGTGCTTATCGCTATGGGTCAATTAGGCGTGATAGAATTGCACAAACTTTTCGTGATGTTGCAGTAAGAGCTGTTTCGATACCGAATTTTCCTGAAATGGCATTAATATGGGATCCGGTTTCCGTCGGACTTCATTCCATTTTTGGAGGAGCCGATTCTGATATGGTTTGGAAAGGGCAACAAATACAAGTTATGAAATCTATTGAGGAAAGCAAAAAATCTCCGGGAATGTATCGTCAACTTAGTTATGATTATAATCAAATTACGGGGCCTGTGAGTATCAGAGATTAAAGTTTTGGATATTTTTTTGGTAATGGATGCCTCAGAAATTTTGCTGAGTGCGGATTAAAAGATTAAAATAACAAAGCCTAATTGTAAAACCTGATATTATGGGGAATGGGTGACAACAAAGCGGGATTCAGTGTATTTAATTATTTTTAATTATGGATTTAAGTCGAATACCGTAGTGTTGAAAAATGCTAATGATATTAGAATTTGGTGTTGAAGATTGAAATTTAAAAACGGGCAGTGTAAACTTAATTTGCAAGGTGCGACTATGAGGATTAGAAGGCGTATTGTAGTAAACAATCTCCTTTTGGGAGTTATCCCTGTTATTTTGTATGTTTTCGTGTCTATTGTAATATCTCAAGCCCGATTAGAAAAAGTGATTATCGAAAATCTTAATGATGCTTTGGATAAGGGACGTTATGTTATTGATACCCATAGCGCTCATGCTCGATATTTTTCTTATAGTTGGAATTTAACAATGCGTGAGGCTCTGCGTGGAAGAGATTTAACGCTTGATGATATCCGTTCTTATTTTAATAATTTACTTTCTATAGGGACATTAGGTCCGCTTATGGGTTATAACGAAGGTGAAATTAAGACTGTTGAGGTAACATTCGGGACGAATATTGTTATTCAGAATGCTTTAGAATTTCATCATACACGTTATTATTTAACGCAGGACGAGATTGATTTTATGTGGAATTTTTTGTCCCGACCGGAATTTCATCCTTATTTTAGAATGTCTTTTCCTTTTTTAATGTCTAACATTGTTATTATGAGGTCTACAGCATTTTTAAGTGGAATCGAATCAGATAGAGATGACAATACTCCGCAAAGTATTGGTGTGCCGAGAAATATTGGATTGATAGTTTCCGGTTTTCCTCTTGATTATGAATTTTTATCCGTGTGTGTTTCTCCTGCGCCGGGTGTTATATATATTATTGAAACAACTAACGGAATAATATTCAGTGACTACGAATTTAATAAGGAGATACCGAATGAATTAATAGGAAAAATCGAATTAACGGATGGCAAACCATATACTATTGTAAACGTTCCGGAAAAAGGCAGATATTATTTTACCCGTCGGGAACTTTTTTCAATTACAAAAACGACCGAGAGCGGCGAACGCGTAAGATATAAAATTGCAGATATTGGGGTATTGTATAGCGCTGAAGTAATGGAAGAACAACTTCGGGAATATATCAGAATTGTCGTGATTATATTCGGTATTGTTGTAGTAATACTTGTGTTCTTAGCATTTTTTTCAGCGGAAAAAATTACGCGTCCCGTATTGGATTTGCAGAATAAAATTTCTTTCTTTGAACAGCATTTGGAACCTGTTTTAAATCCGGAATATATTAATGATGAGTTGGATGAATTACATCAGACATTTTCCCATATGACCTTGTCGATTTGTTCCGAATTTGAACAAGCCGCTATTGTCCAAAAATCAATCCTTACTAACACAGCGGAATTAAGGAATATCAAAAATTTGGATTTTGACATCCGGTATCTTCCGATGAACGGGCAAATTAGTGGGGATTATTATAATATATATCAGCATAAAAACGGGACAGTATCAATAATTATTACCGATGCTTCGGGACACGGGACCCAAGCAGCGCTTACTACTATGCAGATTGATATTCTCAACAGGTTGTCAAGTAGAATAAGTTATCCTCATGAAAGATTTAGATTTCTCGGGCATGAAATCGATAAACTCGGCACTAAAAATTTCTTTACCGGATTTATCGCTGATATAAATATTAAAGAAAAAGTCCTTAGTTATTCTAGCGCCGCTCATCCTCCTCAATTTTTGCTAAAACCTTCTACAAAACAAATTATTCCTTTAAAAACACCCGGTAAAATAATCGGTATGGTTGAAATTTACGATCATGAAAGTAGAGTCGAAAAACTTGATAGTGGTGATATACTTTTTTTATTTACAGATGGATTAACCGAGGAAATTAATTCTAAACAGGAAGAATTCGGCGAGGAAGGCATTATTAAATTTCTCAAGACATTACTTCATAGAAAAGATTTGAACCAAATTGAACTTTATGAAATAAGTGATAATTTGCTAAATACGCTTATGGAATTTCGTGACGGTTTGTTTATCAGTGATAATAATGTTATCAGTGATGATATTACGATTATTATGGTGCGCATAAAATAGTTTTTCCATTAAAACTATATTAATCCCAGAAAGTTCTGGAGGTGGCTAATTGACAGATATTTTGGATTACAAAATCATTGAAACTCTTTATGAAGGGAACAATTCAAAAGTATATTACGCAACACGCGGTAATAATAAAAAATCTGTTGTATTAAAAGTTATGGCTAACGAATATCCAACTCCGGAGGAAATTGCCCGCTTTCAATTAGAATACAAAATTATTTCTAATTTAAAAAATATCGAAGGTGTTATTAAGGCGGATGATTTAAAAAATTACCGCAACAGGCTTGTTATTGTTCTTGAGGATTTTGGCGGAATATCATTGGAACGTATTTTGGTTTCTAAATTGTTTAGCATAAAGGAGTTTTTGAAATTTGCCGTAACTTTAGTGGAGATAATTGGAGATATACACAAACAGGGTATTGTTCATAAAGATATCAATCCAAGCAATATACTTCTTAATCAGGAAACCAATCAAGTAAAGGTAATTGATTTTGGAATATCAACAATACTTGCAGAGGAAAGTCCCGAAATATGGTCAATTAATATTTTGCAGGGGACATTGCCGTATATATCGCCGGAGCAGACGGGAAGGATGAATCGCGCATTAGATTACCGAAGTGATTATTATTCTCTCGGAGTAACGTTATATAAGATATTGACCAAAAAACTTCCTTTTGATACGGACGATGCCATAGAGATGGTTCATTGCCACTTATCGAGAGAGCCAATCCCTCCTCATAAAATTAATCCTGAAATACCGGAAACATTATCGGAAATAATAATGAAGCTTATGTCTAAAATGGCGGAAGACCGTTATCAAAGCAGTTATGGAATAAAGTCGGATTTACAAAAATGCTTGGATAATTTAAAAAAATCCGGGAAAATATTTCGATTTGAATTAGGGAAAGATGATATTTTCGAGAGGTTCAAAATACCTCAAAAATTATACGGACGCGAGGATGAGAGAAAAATATTGCTTGATGCTTTCAAAGAAATAAGCAAAGGGGAAATAAAGATTATTTTAGTATCAGGTTATGCAGGGATAGGAAAATCAGTTTTAGTTAATGAAATACAAAAGCCTATTACGCTTAAATGTGGATATTATATCTCAGGAAAGTTTGATCAGTATAAGAGAAATATTCCGTATTTTTCTAAAATACAGGCATTTAAGGAGTTGATTAAGCAGATTTTATCTGAAACGGATGGGCAAATAGCAGTGTGGCGTAAAAAGATTTTAGAAGCCGTGGGTCCGAACGGACGGGTTATTACGGAGGTTATACCGGAAGTGGAATTAATAATTGGGAAACAACCGCATATACCCAAGCTGCAACCGACTGAGGCGCAAAACCGTTTTAAATTGGTTTTCCAAAACTTTGTAAAATCTATCAGCGATAAAAACCATCCTTTGGTGATTTTCTTAGATGATTTACAGTGGGTGGATTATTCCTCGTTGAATATGATTGAATCATTTTTGACGGGATTAGATATCGGGTATTTGTTGATAATAGGCGCATATCGGGATAATGAGGTGGATGAATCGCATCCATTGTCAGTAGCTTTAGCACGGATGGTAAAAAAGAAAATAGATATTAAAAGGATTGGATTAAAACCCTTGAATCTTAATTGTGTCAACAGGTTATTATCCGACACATTGAAGTGTGAAAGGCAAAAGAGTGAAAAGCTTGCAGAATTATGTCATAGCAAAACCAACGGGAATCCGTTTTTCTTAAAGCAATTTCTTTATTCGTTACAAGAAAAAAAATTAATAGAGTTTAACTATAAAAATGGAATTTGGGAATGGAATTTGGAAAAGATAAAGAAAGCCCAGATAACGGACAATGTTGTGGATTTAATGACACAGAAAATCCAAGAGTTACCGGAGATGACAAACAACGTATTGAAACTTGCCGCTTGTATAGGCAACATGTTTGATTTGAAAACGCTGTCGTTGATAAATGAAAAGTCGATTAAAAAAACATCGGAGGAATTGTTTATAGCGTTAAAGGCAGGGTTGGTTTTACCGATGGATGAATCTTATCGGTTAGTTGAGCATCTCAATAATCTAAACATAAATTATAAATTTCTGCATGACAGGATACAACAGGCGGCATATTTGCTTATAAATGAAACCGACAGAAAAAAGACTCATCTTAAAATAGGCAGATTGATACTTGAAAATACCGCTAAAAATGAGCTTGAGGATAGAATTTTTGATATTATTACTCAATTAAACGAGGCAAAAGAGTTTATTGATAACCAAAGTGAAATCGATAGGTTGGCGGAGTTAAATTTGGTTGCCGGAACCAAAGCAAAATCATCCGGAGCAAAGGAATCGGCTTATACTTATCTTAAGTTTGGGTTGGATTTATTGGGGAAAAACGGATGGGAAAGACAATATCAACTCTGCTTAGATCTTCACAGTGAAACGGCGGAAGCAGCTTATCTCAACGGGGATTACGATGAGGTGGAACGTTTGTTTGATGAAGTAATTTCTCATTCTAAAGACGTGTTGGATAAAGCAAAGGTTTATGACATTAAAATACAAGCCTATATGGCGCAGAATATGCATCAAAATGCAATAACAACAGGTTTGGAAATTACCGCACTTTTGGGAATAAAGTTGCCTAAAAACCCCGGTAAATTGCATATTCTTATTGAATTAATGATTTTAAAAATAGCGCTTGCAGGTAAAAAAACTAAGGATTTAGTAAATCTCCCTGAGATGACAGACCCATATATCAAAGCTCTTCAAAATATTGCTTGTTCAATAGCACCTGCCGCCTATTTTGCAAATACCGATCTGTTAGCTGTAATGATTCTTAAAGCAATTCGTATCTTTTTAAAATATGGAATTTCTCCTTTTTTTGCATTTGCCTTATCCGGTTACGGTTTTATTTTATGTGGTTTTTTTGATGATGTAAAAAGAGGATATGAGGCAGGACAGCTTTCAATAAAAATTTTGGAACGTATTGAGGCAAAAGATTTATGGGCTAAAACTATATTATCATATCATGTTTTCAGTCACAGAAAAGATCATATGAGAGCAAGCTGGAAACCTTTATCAGATGCATATCAAATTGGTTTGGAAGTTGGGGATTTAGAATATGCCTGTTTATGCAAAATTAACTACCTTACCTTTGTGTTTGAAAGCGGTAAGAATTTAGGAGAATTGGAAAAAGAAATGCAGGAAGCCATCAGGGTTATAGCAAAATACAATCAAGAAACCCCGTTATATGCAACTAAGATTTTCAGGCAGACTATTTTAAACTTGAGAGGAAACAACGAAAATCCTTATCTTTTGACAAGTAAAAGCTTTGATGAAAGAACGATGATGTCAAGTCAAATAGAAGCTAATAATTTGACAATATTGAATCATATATATATGAGTAAACTTAAGCTCTCTTTTTTATTTTATCAATACTCTAACGCTATCGAGAATATTGAGGGAGTAAAAAAAAGCATAAGCGGGGTAATAGGAGGAATAAATATTCTTTATTTTCATTTTTATTCTGCATTAACCTATCTTGCTATTTTTCCTAAACTATCCAAAAAAGAAAAAATGTTTGCTATGAAAAAAATTGCTAAAACACTAAAGATAACTAAAAAATGGGCTAAGGATGCTCCAATGAATTACCTTCATAAATACAACCTCGTAGAAGCGGAAAAAGCACGGATTTTAAATAAAGATAATTTAGCTATGCAATACTACGACAAGGCAATTGAATTGGCAAAGGAAAATCTATATATTCACGATGAAGCGCTTGCTAATGAATTGGCGGGTAAATTTTACCTTTCCCGTAAAAGGGAGAAAATCGCAAAGGTTTATTTAAATGAGGCGCGGTATTGCTATGTCAGATGGGGAGCTACTGCAAAAGTCAAACATCTGGAAGAAACTTATTCCGACTTAATCGAATCCGAAGAGAAAAAAATTACTACCAAAAAAGAAACCACTACTACGACTATTTCCTCTACTTATTCTGCTATCGGTGGGCATTTGGATTTATTATCTTTTATTAAAGCCTCTCAGGCTATCTCAGGGGAAATAGTCTTAGAAAATTTATTAAGTAAAATGATGAAAATAGTTACAGAAAACGCCGGTGCTCAAAACGGATATTTTCTTTTAAAAAGAAATGATAATTGGTGTATTGAAGCTGAAAGTTCTATTGAGCATCAGGAAATCAAAATATTGCAATCAGTTCCTATTCAGAGTGTAGATGAGAGCAGTTTATCACCCAAAATTGATAATATTATTGTCCATTTTGTAGCCAGAGCATTAGAACCTGTCGTGCTGAATGATGCGTTTAATGAGGGAAATTTTAGAAATGATTCCTATATTGTCAAAGTTAAACCTAAATCGGTATTGTGTCTTCCGTTAATAAATCAGGGCAGGCTAATCGGAATATTATATTTTGAAAATAATTTAATTACCGGAGCTTTTACGCCAAGTCGTATAGAAGTTTTAAAACTATTAGCATCTCAAATCGCTATTTCTATCGAAAATGCCCGGATATATTATCAACTTGATGAGTTAAATAGAAACTTAGAGCAAAAAGTAGAAGCGAGAACAAAAGAATTAAATGAAGCTTATAAAGAACTAAACAAAACCTATAAAATAATCAAGACTGATTTAATGCTTGCCAAACGAATTCAAGAGAATATTCTTCCGTCAAATATAAAAAGAATCAAAAACTTGAATTTTTTTATACGGTATTTTCCTATGTCGGAGGTGGGGGGAGATATTTATGATATGATAGAGTTCTTTCCGGATGTTATAAGATTATTTTTATCGGATGCTACCGGACATGGTGTGCAGGCAGCTTTGGTAACTATGCTTATCAAAGGGATTTATGAACCCTTAAAAAATGTAGTAAACTCTCCATCGGAAATATTTGAAATTATGAATTTGGAAATTCTAACCAATTACAAAACGTTAGATCAATTTTTTACAGCTATAATAATTGACATAAATTTGAAAACGGGCAAAATAACCTACGCATCCGCAGGTCATCCCACACAATTTGTTATTACCCGAAATAAATTGATTGAACTGCCCTCAACTGGTAAAATGGCGGGAGTTTTCCCCGATGTTTTATATAGTGATATTGAGCTAGATTTCAATAAAGGTGATAAAATTTTTCTGTTTACCGATGGTTTGTTTGAGGAGTTCAATATTAATCAAGAAGAATTTGGAGAGGAAAGAGTAAAAAGAACCTTATTCAAATATTTGGATGTAAACCCTGATTTATCAATAAATAATTTGATGGATAGTCTTTATAATGAAATAGAGAGTTTTTTGGGTAAAGAAGAAAAAAATGATGATATTACAATGATAGGAATTGAGTATTTCACAGATTTGGGGTCTAATTGAATAGATGAAGATTTTAATGATTGAAAATTTGAAAAATTATACAGAGGTGGCAATATCTATATAATCACCAAAAATTAATGAAGAAAATAAAAAAACGGTTGATATAAACAAAATTTTGATTTCTATAATAAGATAGGAGGTTTACTATGAAGAGATTTTTTTGGATACTGTTAGCTATCGGGTTAGGTATTATTACCGCAGCTGGTTTTATTACGGCTTTTGATTTGACAATCTATTTAGATTTAACCCCTTTTCTACTTGTTGTTCTAATTCCATTTTTAATTCTTCTAACCCAATACTCTCTACGGGAAATGGGAAATTATTTTCGCCAAGCACGTGAGAAAACCCAATTTTCTTATGAAAACATACAAAAAGGGTTAATTTTTTTTACTACAATGCAGAGGTTATTGATTGGTTCTACTATTATTGTTTCAATATTAGGACTTATAGCAATCTTGAGGTATATTGATGATTCGGCTGCTATAGTAGGCACACGTTTTGGAGTACTTTTTATTGCTGTCTTGTATTCTACGATTCTGATAACGTTTATCACAATACCTTATATAGGAGCCCTTAAAAAGAAATTGGTTAATAAACCGGAAAAATAATTATCTTTGATGTTTAAAATAGGGTATAGACCTTGTATTGAAACTACTACACAATATTTTGATGACTGAATAAAATAATGGGAGAACCAAAAATAATGTATAAGATAGTCCCGTTTAATTTAGAGAATTTTCCCAAACCTACGGGAACAAACGGTTCAAATTCTCTGACTTTTTTCCATCGTGAAACGGGAAAAATATGGATTTTAGGGGAAATGTTGGAAACCAATCGTCATTTTGAAGATAACTGCGGAGACGGAGCCGAAGATGAAGCAGAATATTTTGCGTATGTTCATAATTTCGCTACGTGGCTTATTTATTCTATTGAAAACGATAAGTTTTCGTATGAAAAAATACCTATTCCGACCGATATTAAACTAGGACTATGGAATTCTTTGACTTATAATCATCACGATAACCTTGTTTATATTCTTTCCTCGGATTATCGAAACAAGTATAGGAAAATAGGAGGGGTTTTACTTTTTTGCTATAATTTAAACAATAATAAATGGGATTTGATTCATTCCTTTGAGGATGAATTTGTACCGGAAAGATTAATCTATGATAATGAGTTTGAAAGGATTATCATTTTTTATACGAATGGAGATAAAAAAATCGGCGAGTTCTATTTCAACGACAATTCTTTTAAGGAACATGCTTTTGTTCTACCTCACCCATCTGAACGAGGTTTTAGTATTACTTATGATAATAAGCGCTATTGCTATATTTACGGCGGTTTTGACAGAAACGATAATTGCTACAACAGGATGTATAGGATGGACAGCCATAATATGCGAATAGAATCGGAGATAATAGTCGAGAAGTTAACCGCGAGGACTTTTGCATTTTGTGATTATATCGAAAAGCACAACGCAATTCTGTTTTACGGTGGAACTCCCGACGGATTCGGGTTTGTTAATGATGGGTTTATTTATTTTATAGATAAAGAAAAATGGCTAAAGATTATTGATTTACCTAATCTTGCTGGTGGTCCTGTTTGCGTGTTTGACCCGTTTTCACATAGGTTGTTTTTTATTAATCAGTCCAAATTTTTGCCCGATGAAAGAAGATATGTATATATCGCGGATGGGATTATGGTATTTAATATTGATAAGATAATATCCGGAGAGTAATTTTTCCGACAATATTTGATGTTTACAAAACCACAACTATAGTAAGATGCGGTTAATATTTAAACTTGGGGTTTTAGTGTAAAAAATATATTTTCATAAAGGGAGGAAGTTTGAAGCTATGATAATTAAAGTATTATTCGCTATCTTGATGGTTTGTTTGGCAGTTCCGCTTTTTGCCGATGATATTTATAAGCCGGCTATATTTATATCGAGTTTTGAAAATCTGGGCGAAGGAAATGATTTTATTGGCGATCTTGTCAGGAACTCTTTGAGAGTTGTTGTAGATATTACCCGTCAGTATAATATAGTTTGTTCGGCTAATATTTCCAATTATTTGATTGAAAGGAAACTGACTAATATTTCTCCTTCTGATTTGACGCTTGACTTTATTAAAGAAAACTATGTGTTATTGGATTTCGATGAAGTTTTATACGGCTATTTTACTCCGTTAAGAAGAGGGCGCGAAGTTGATATTGAGGTAAATATAACCCGTCCTTTAGAGGATATTCAATTTTTTTCCAAGACGTATAGGGGATCTACCGATATTGATATATTTGATACAATAGATGAAATATCGCTTAAACTTGCAAACGCATTAACGGGGCGAAGTCTTGGTACGGCAGAGATATTGGTTAGTACGACGGTGGAGGGATCACGGATTTTTATGGATGGTGTCGAAGCCGGTAAAAACCGTGTGCGGTTTCCAAGGGCAATAGCAGGGCTCCCTCGTATAATTGAGATTAAAGACGATAATGATAATGTTTTATTTTCAAAAGAAGTGACGGCAGAGGAAGGAAAAACCTATGATTTGAAATACAACTTTGAGGAATTCCTTTATGAAGAGAAAGGGGTTGATCCTTTTGTTTATTTTCGTATCGCGGAATTGTTAATTAAGATGAAAAAGTTTAATGATTTAAGTGTAATTACTCCTAAACTGTCTTTGCTTGACAGGGAAGGTTTGTATGAAATATACCAAAAGAAGAGAGCAGTAGGGGTTATTAATTTTCTTATACCAGGACTTGGCGATGTTATCTTAGGTAATATGCTGCGCCCCAAAATTTGGAAAGTGAATTAAGGTGATAAAAAAGGCTATCCATGATATAATAATTTAAAGGAGGAAACCAATGGGTAGCAAAAGGAATAGTTATTCGCCTGAATTTAAGGCGA
>Ga0334898_1003426_pt1 | contig 12831 bp, 9 predicted proteins | sample GraSluR3_MG_10_FD_207228 | JGI IMG/M metagenome (GOLD analysis project Ga0334898, IMG submission 207228) | Sludge microbial communities from methane-producing bioreactor in Wageningen University, Netherlands - Granular Sludge_3_08-R3 | ecosystem: Engineered > Bioreactor > Anaerobic > Unclassified... | reverse complement strand
ATGGCCAAATTCTGCAGAAAAAAAGACACACCAATTGCTGAAATCAAGACAGAAATCTTTGGAGCATCACGGAGAGGTCTGTAGGCAATCCTTTCTGATAACATACCTGTTACGGCAGTTAGAATGATTGCAACTATAGCAGATGCCCACCATGGTAAATGAAAAATTAAAAAGCCAAAATATAAAAAATAAGGTGCCAGCATAAATATTTCGCTGTGTGCAAAGTTAATTAATCTTAAAATACCGTAAACCATAGTATATCCTATAGCGATCAAAGCATATAAGCTTCCTAAGGAAAGACCATTAGCTATATTCTGTAAGAATAAAGTTAGTGACATATTATTCTCCTTCTAAACATTTAAATTATCACTATATAAATTAAATAAAAACATAAAAAAACCATAAATTACCCAGATAGGATCTGTATAAGTGAAATTTATACGAAAAAGTCTAAATTCTTATATAGAGAAGAGACGAACAATTATATTTCAATCTCTTCTCTATTGTATCTAATTTATACACTATTATTTATTGGGGATGAATTGTCGTTTCGTATACATAATCTCCATTAACTATTTTAACTAAAATTGCAGGCTTAACCGCGTCTCCGGTTTCATCAATACTAATGGAACCTCCAGCACCTATGAAATCTTTGGTTTCAGCAATTGCATCTCTTATAGCTGCAGGATCGAGAGAGCCAGCTCTTTCAATAGCATCAAGCATTAAATTATAAGAATCATAGGTAAGAACGGAAACTGCATTTGGTGATTCATTGTATTTTTCTTTAAAGAGTTTAACAAATTTTTCAGCCTCGGGGTTTTCCTGAAGAACAACTTCATCTTCAACAAAGAAAGTACTGGCAACTAAACCTTCGGCTGCTTCTCCGGCTAGATCTATTAAAGTCGGGTTATGCAGAGTATCACCACCAATATATTGACCTGTAAACCCTAATTCTCTACCCTGGATTGCAATTAAAGCAACATCTCCGAAATAACCGGGGAAAAAGAGCGCCTCTGCTCCAGAGTTGATAATCTGGCTTAATTGGGCACTAAAATCCTGGTCACCGGTATTATATTTCATATCAGAGACAATTTCTCCACCCATTTCTTCAAAAGGTTTCTTATAAAAATTACCCATACCTACTGAATAATCCTGGGCAATGTCGACTAAAAGTGCGACTTTAGAAATTCCCAGGTCATTATAAGTATATCGAGCCAAAACATCTCCCTGGAATGGATCAAGGAAACAGGCACGGAAAACATAATCTTTGCCCTGGGTAACCAAAGGATTTGTAGCAGTTCCAGAGATCACAGGGATCCCTGCTTTATCGGCAACTTCTCCGCCTGGAATTGCCATTCCACTGCCATAACTAATAAATACACCTATTACACCATCTCTTTCAATAAGTCTGGAAACTGCACTGGCAGCTTCCACCTTATCACTTTTATTGTCAACAAGGATTATTTCAACCGGTTTCCCTAATACTGTTGGTCTTTGCTCATGAGCAAGTTCATATCCTTGCATGCAAAGTTCACCACCTACTGCCATGGCACCGGTCATGGGTTCAGAAATACCCAGTTTAACAACATCTTGCGCTATAGCTGCATTTCCAAAAAATATCATTAGTGCAGCTATTATCAAAATTAATAAACCTTTTTTCATCATATTCTCCTTTTTAATAAAAATTAATAAAGTAACTTTAAAGCATGGCAATTCTAAAAACATGTCCCTTATTTTAATTTTTCTCCCATCACCCCCTGTTTTATTCTTTTTTTCAACCATCTTCTCAATTTAAGTCATACTTGTCTTATCAGTTCATTAAACATATTCCCTTCAATCCCTCTAGATGTTTATAGTCTTAACTAATCAAAGCCTTGAAATGCGGAGCAAATCGAAAAAGTTATTGTATTTAAAATCTATCTTTTATTATACCTCTTTATTTACCTAAAAACTATTCTAGCACCTAAATATTCTAATTGTATGCACTTTTTTGATACTTTTTGTTGCTTTTTATTCTATTCTCTATCTAATATTTTATAATTTGTTTCCACTTAATTATACATTTTTAAGTATTTTTATTGCTATTTCAGGGTAATTGGTAATTATTGTGTCAACCTGATTAGATATCATCTGCTTTATTGTTTTCTTATCATCAACAGTCCAGACATTTACTTTAATATTATTCTCATGGCAAGCACTAATAATCTCAGATGAAACACTATAATGATGGGGATGTATTGCCACAGCGCCTATACTGGTGGCATAAATCCATGGGCGGTATAATGTCGAAACATATAGCAAGCCGGTTTTTATATCCGGACTTAATTTTTTGATTAAGGCAATACTGTAATGGTTGAATGAAGAGCACAAAATCTTGCTTTCTAAGTTTACTTTTTTAATTGTCTCTATTAATTCTTTTTCTATATCTTGATATTTTATTATACTATTTTTAATTTCAATATTTATTAACTTAAAATCTCTGGCGAATTCTAATGCTTCCTCTAGTGTTAAAACTCTTTCTTTGGCAAATTCAGGAGAAAAATAACTGCCAGCATCTAATTTTTTTATTTCTCTTAATGACAAATCTTTAATATAGCCAATACCGTTGGTTGTCCTGTCAACACGCTCATCATGTATAATCACTAACTTTTTATCTTTTGTTAAATGAACATCAAATTCTATTCCGTCTGCGCCAACCTGGAAGGCTTTTTGAAAAGCTGCTGCTGTATTTTCAGGTGCAATTTTTGATGCACCACGGTGAGCAAGGATAAGGGTATTATTCATTGTTTTCTATTCCTTGGTACAACTTACTATTGTTGATTATTCTTTTTAAAATAGCTGAAATTATATAATTCTAATTCTCAAACTGAAAATGTTTTCAAAAAATAAATAAAATTAACTATTTTCATCAAAACTATATTTTTTTATAGGTAAAAAAGGATGTACCTGCTCTTTATATTTAAGATAATCCTTTCCAAACATTTCGTGTAAGTATTTATTTTCTTTAAGCGCGCTAATGTTTAAAAAAAGCATAATTAAAAAAATAAAAGATAAGATTAATATTATTGTAAATAAAGAAAAGGGATGGTTGTTGATACCAGTTACAATTCCGCCAAAAATAAATAAATGAATACCTGCATAAAGAGGATGCCTGATGTAACTATATATCCCTTTTTTTATAATTTTTGTTGAAGAAAGAATATGGCCAGCCCACGCATGATATTTTCCCAAATCGAGTTTGGCCTTTATTACCAATAATGTACCGATAAGGTTAGCAACTAATCCTAAATAGCTAGAAAGGTAAATATTTTCCAGTTTAAGAATAAGGTAAATATATACAAAAATAGGAATAATATACAGCATCTTGATCAAAAGAAGTACATGCTTCTTTATTATTGGTGTCATACCTGCTTTGCTTCTAATGTCAGAAACAAAAAGTGCAAATAATACTAAAATAAAAAACGTAGCAAATTTAAATAAAAATAAATCCATCTTCTTCCTTCTATTTTCCTTATTTTTTAATACTACTCATACCAGGAAAAATATTCATCCAGATCTTTTTTAATACTGCGATAATTGTTTAATTTTACATTGAAATCCGGATAACCTAAAGATATGCAAACAACTAATTTCTTTTCTTTCTTAATATCGAAAAATTTCTTAATTTCCTCTGCGTAACCGGTAACCGACGCCTGTATACAACTGCTAATACCTCTACTGTAAGCTGCGAGAATAAAATTTTGGGTAAATAACCCCATATCAAATAAAGACCAATTACTTAGATTATCATCCATAAAGAGAAATACAGCACAGGGGGCTCCGTAGAACTCATAATTCCATAAATTTAACTTACTTCTCTCAATTTTATCCTCCCGGGCTATCCCCAGAGTGTTCAACCTGAGGGCACCGTGTTCCCTGCTCCTTTTCTCCATTTCAGGCGGCCAGCTGACAGGAAAAACAATGTCCGGATTGGCAGGAGCTTGTTTCCTGGCTAATTCCAATAACTTTTTACTCAATTCATTTTTTTTTGCTCCACTTACTACTGCAATCTCCCAGGGCTGTGTGTTAGTATAAGAAGGGCTATTACCAGCTGCCTCCAAAATCTGTTCCATGTCCTTTTTTAAAATAGCTTTTGGCAAGAAGCCTCTTATGCTTTGTCTTTTTTTTATACCTTCAAAAAGTTCCATAATTACCTCCTTAAAAAACTAACAAGATTATAACAATGCCGAACGTTTTAAGTCAATCTGGATGCTAAATATAAATTTCCTCTGTACTCTTATAAATATCCTGACTTAGCAAATCTAATAGTTTGTAGTAAAAACAATTCAAATTGTTAAAAGATAGCCATGCTCCTTGAGCCATTTTCTTTTATTTTTATAATCCGGCATAATTAATCCGACTTTATCCCAGAATAATTTAGAATGATTTTTTTCAACAAGATGAACTAATTCATGCACTATCACATAATCTATGACTGATACTGGGGCCATAATAAGCCTCCAGGGAAAATAAATATTCCCCGAGTGAGTACAAGAGCCCCATTGTTTTTGGGCATTAGAGATTGCCGCTTTTTTATATCTATAGCCTGTATTACCTGCATACCACTCTGCTCTTTGTAAAATTTTATCTCTTGCTGCAAGCCTGTACCAGGCAATAAAAATATCCCTGTTATTATTTATATTATTATCCTGAAGATAAAAATATCCACCATTTAGAGTTAAGGGGATTTTTGACTTACTATTTTGAACTATTTTTAAAGGATACAGTTCTCCTAAGTATAAAAAACGTTCTCCTTCAACAAATTTTTTTTCGATATTATTTATATTTCGAGATAATACTTCTTGTTTCTTTTTTTCTACCCATTTACTATGTTTTGCCACGATTTCAATTATAGCAGCATCACTTACTCTTAAAGGAGCTTTTATGATTAAGGCAGAATCATTGCATACCTGCAAGGCAATTGTTTTTCTTTTTGAGCGAATAATTTTCTTTATCTTCATGTTTCTGTTTTCTCTATTTAATGTATTAGCTTCTTTCTTTTGCTTTTTTAAAACAAGCAGAGATTTATTGTTGTTTTTCATTAATTGCTCATCTAAACTGAAAGTCTTTTTCTTCAAGCACTGCTTAAGACCTTAACTGCCCATATATTGCAAGCTGAGAAAATAGTCAATAATTCCATCCATTATAGCCCTGGCAAATTCTCTCTGATAGATAGGTTGAAGTAGATACCAATTATCATCCGGGTGCATCATAAAGGCAGTCTCAACCAAAATACTGGGTATTTGTGGTTGCTTTAAAACAACCAAATCATTTCTCTGCCAAACTCTTGCCCTGGGTAAACCAATTTTGTTTATTAAATTTTCCATCACAGTTTCTGCTAAAACCTGATTAAAATCATGATTATAAATAGTCATATGTCCATGATAATTTACAGCATCTGCGCCTACAGCGTGAGCATTAGCATGAATACTTACAAACAGATCTGTATTATTTTTGACAGCCAAGCCAATCCTTTCATAAAGATTCACATTTATATCTTCAGTCCGGGTCATAAGCACACTTGCTCCCTCTTCCTCAAGCATACTACGGAGATATTTGCCAATTTCTAATACTACGTCTTTTTCATGAATATTTCCTGGACCAATAGCGCCTGAATCTCTTCCTCCATGCCCCGGGTCAATTACTATAGTACGCCCCTGTAAAGGATTACTTTCTGAAAACTCAGGAACTTTACGGATATTAATTTCCAGACCTTCTTTATTCCACCTGTAATTAAAACCAGTTACAGTCAGATAAAGCTCTGTTGTTATCGCCATTACATCAAGACCCTCTTCTGGAACAGGCTCTATTTTTATTGTTTGCATTGAAGGTGCCTGACCTTCATATGAAATATTCCTGCTGTCACTAATACCATAGAAAATAAACCTGACCCTGTTTTCTCCTCCTTCTATAAGAAATGGAACACCTTTTTCCATATCAAGAAGGAGTGTCACTTTCTCCCTGCTTTCAGTTATCTGTATTTTGGAAATATCCAATCCGGTGTTTTGGTATAAACTTTTTACTCCCCGAACATTATCCTCATGAATTAAATACTTATTTCCTCCAAGTTTTACTCGCAGATAATCTCCCGCAATGCCCGTGACCTCAAAAAGTGTTCCTGGTAACAGGTAATATCCCAATACCTCGGTGGGTAATCCATCCCCTCCCAGGGTAGAACTTTGAAAAACAAAAGAATCTTCTTTGACCCGATGAATTCTGGCTTGCTCGCCTACTACTTCAACCACTCTTAGAGAAGGCTTAGAAAAAAAACTAACCTCACCTGGTAATTCTTTGCTTACTTTCTCATCTCCCCTTTGTAAAGTAACCGTGATAGCCTGGGGAGTCATTTCTCCCAATAAACGAACATCCTCTTCTTTGATAAAATAACTTCCTTTATAAATACCCCTGCCTTTCAGCGGCAAATCAGGAGAATTGAGTTCTTCCATAAGCACTTTATTTGGATTATCACCAATCTGAAAAGTTGCTTCGGCTTCTGGACTTCCCTGAAACATTACCCTTATCTCATCACCGATCCTTAACACCTGATTCTTTTGGGGTTGCATACGGGTAGAATGAATTGTTAAAGGGCTTATTGGAAAATCTTCCCATATCCTAGGATAAAATACAATTTTCTCAATTGATACCTGCTCATTTCCCCTGCTGGCAGTGATAACAACAGGGACTCTCGCTCCTTCCGGAATATCAATTACACTAAGAAAATTGCCAGTTCTGTAATCATGAAGCTGAACATCTTTACCATTAACAGCAACTGTGATATCAACGGAGGCATCAGTTGTTCCAAAAACATATAAAGGACTATTCCAGATAGTGGTTTCTGGTTGCGAGGGATATGCTACATTCAAATAGGGCTTTTCCACTTCCGCCTGCCAACTTCTTAATTTTTCCAACAGTTCAAGAGAAAAACCTTTTTCATAAATCTCTCTTACAAAGACTCTCTGTTCATGTTCCGGTAATTCTTCCAATAAATCAATGAATTCCATTTCATGAGCATCAAGCTCATCCAGTGAAGCAAGATATATCACATAGATTGCAGGGAATCTGTTTTCAAGGTATTCACGTACATTAATAGTATTTGAAAAAGATATAGTAACACATATAAACAAGATAAAAATTAAAATTAACAAACAAGATATTGTTCTTTTCATGTACTTCTTAACCATTCATTTTACTAATTATTTTATATTTCTATTTATTTTTATATTTCATATTTCTATTTATTATCTTTGGTATATTCCCCTCAAACTCTTTTGCCAGTATATCCATATACACCTGGTTATAAGTTTCTCCACCTAAAATATATGATTCTCTTCTTATGCCGATTTCCTTAAACCCACATTTTTTATAACATCTTATTGCTCTTTCGTTGAAAGAATGAACTCTTAAAAAAATACTATTCATATTTAATAAGTTAAAAGAATAATCCAGCAATAAATTCATTGCTTCGGCTCCATATCCTTTGCTCCAATATTTTTTATTACCAATAAATATGCCTGCCTCAGCTGTTCTATTTATCTTGTCAACATTTAATAAACCACAAATGCCTATCAACTCATCATTTTTTAATTTTATTATAGAAAAATGATAACCCTCCTTGCATAGATTTTCCAATAGTTGTTTTTCTTGTTCTATAGTAAAAATACAGGGAGCAATTGACAGATTTACAGTTAAATCGATATTATTTACCCATTCAGTAAACTGCTCAGCATCATCTATATTGATTGGTGATAAATATAAATTTTTATCAACTATTTTTTTAAAATATTTAATGAACATCTCCTCCAATCATAAATTGATGCAAGAAACAATTATAAAATAATCAAATGGGGTAAACCTTCATTCTATAAAAAGTTTCACCCTATTAGATTATTATACTAATATATAATTTTTTGTTACATTATAGGAATTTATTTAAAACTCAATCCAGTCCAAATCCAGTTCTGCCAGTTTTGCCTTAGTTGGGACACCATTTTCGTCCCATCCCTCCATTGCATAATAAGTTTTTACTGCAGTATCAAATTCTTGCCGGTTAATAGCTTTATCTTTTAAAGGACCACTGGTAAAGGCTTCAAAGAACCTGTCCGGCAACTTATCATCCTTGCTGGATAAACCTTCGCGCAGATTAAAGCAACGAGCCATAGTATTGGACTTTTCTGCCACCTTAATAAGCTCAAATAAGCTTGTATTCCATCCGGTAACAGCATTGGTTAAATCTACAATATTTTTAAGGCTCAATGCACCCATAGGAGCGCCAATAAATTGACACATACCGATGCTATTGCATAAACTATATATTTTCTGAGTATAAGAAAAAAACCTTACTTTCTTAGAACTGAGATCATGGGCATCAATTGGTTCAATTAATCCTAGAGGTTTTACTGAATCTAGGGGTAATCCGTAATCTGTAAATGATAAGTCATGGGGTGCTTCCATATGGTCTGCTCCAGTAGGAGAAATGGCATATTGTAGACCTACCCCTATCTTCCCTCTTGGCTCATGCATGGGACATTCTTCACCCTTAACATGCATTGCAAACTTTTCTGCTCTAGGACCAAATTCTTTGGCAGTATAAGCAACTCCTCTTGCCAGAATAGCACCAATACCATCCAGATTCTTAATTTTTTCTATCATCTCCAGCATGGCATCGGCATTGCCGAACTTAAGGTCGATTCCGTTGGTATCATTTTTATCTATTATTTCCTCTTCAAAACATTCCATGGCAAAGGCAATGGTAGTACCGGTCGATATAGTATCAAGTCCATACTTGTTACATAATTCATTACCCTTGGCAATGGCTTCCAAACTATCAATACCACACAATGAACCCAAAGAGCCAATAGTTTCGTATTCCGGTCCTCCGTAATAAGGTTCTACATCATATATTCCTTCTACTTTGACTTCCCGTTTGCAGCGTATTGGACAGGCATAACAATGTCCTCTATTTACGAGTATTGTATCTGCCATGGTAACTCCAGAGATTGCCTCTGCCCCTTCGAATTGACCTTCTTGAAAATTTCTGGTAGGTAATATACCTTTTTCATTTAAACCTAAAACCCCTCCGGCAGTTCCATAATCATACAAACCCTGTGATGTTTCTTTCCATTTAGAGGCAAATTCCTTGGTGATTTCTTTTATTCTTTCCGGATCGGCATAATGATTCTTACTGGTAGCTTTTACGGCAATGGCGCGTAGTTTTTTAGAGCCCATAACTGCGCCCAAGCCTACCCGTCCATTAAAGTGCTTGCACTCGTTGGTAATACAGGAATATCTTACCATCTTTTCGCCTGCCGGACCTATTTGGGCTATTCTTATATTATTATCTTTTAGCTCATCACGAATGATATGTTCTACTTCACCGGTAGTTTTACCTGTTAAATGCCCTGCATGACGTAGTTCCACTTTGTTATTATGAATCCATATATAAACTGGTTTGGGGGATACCCCTTTAATGATAATGGCATCATAGCCAGCCCATTTAAGTTCCGGCGCCCACCAGCCTCCCGCTTCTGCCTCTGCAAAAGCACCGGTAAGCGGTGATTTTGCAGCAACTGTAAAACGACTTGCTCCCGGAACAGGTGTACCGGTAATTACACTGCAGGTAAATACAAGCATATTTTCGGGGCTTAAGGGATCTATTCCTTTCTTCAATTCATTCAATAAAAAATAACCTGCAAGAGAGCTTCCCCCAAGATATTTTCGATAAAGATTTTCTTCCAATATTTCTGTTTTTAATTTTCCTCTTGTTAAATCTACTCTTAATATTTTACCAATGTAAGAATCTTTGTTTACCACAATTCTTCCTCCTATTATTCATGTATTCACATTTTTATTCAATTTAAATTTTATTTGTTATTTAATGAACATAATTTTTTCGTTCAAGCTTTTATTTTTTAATATAGAATCCTGCATTAACTGGTTGGAAAACATTGAACCGAGTAAAAATACGTTACTTTGATATTTCAAATATAATATAGGGAAATATATAATGATTTATTAGGTAATCCTATACTTAAGTTGCACTTAGAACCCTTAAAAACCTGTTGATAAATAATTATATTCAGTGAATAATAACAAGGGCTTAATGCCATAAATAGAAAATAATTTTAAGCTGAGTAAGGTCATTATGTAATTTCCGCATATTCTTAACAAAGAAACCATAAGCCTAAAACGTTATAAAACAGCAATATATTTTATGATTAATTTATTTTGGTGTTTTAAAGATCACTAAATTAACAAATTTAATATATTAAAGAACATATTTAGTTCAATTTTGATTATGCATTACCTAATTTAATACAACACTTTATTTGAATTTAAACCCCTTTTCTATAAATAGTTTTACACAAATGTCTACCAATTCAGGCTCATAAAGAATACCTTTATTTTTAGTAATTTCAGCAAGTGCTTTCTCAATACCAAGAGCCGGGCGATAAGGTCTATGGGACATCATGGCTTCTATTACATCCGCAACAGCAATAATCTTTGCCTCTAATAAAATATCTTCACCTTTAAGTTGATTGGGATACCCAGAACCGTTAATCCTTTCATGGTGTTGGAGGACAATTTTAGCAATAGGATGAGCAAAATCGATATCTTTTAAAATATCATAACCGATTTTGGGATGATTTTTAATTAATAAAAACTCTAAATCAGTCAGTTTGCTGGGTTTTGTTAGGATTTCGGAGGGAATTCCAATTTTACCAACATCATGTATTAATGAAGCAATTCTAATTCCTTCAATCCTACTTTCTGACAACTTTAGTTTCCTGGCTATTTTGATTGATAGTTGGGCTACTTTATCCTGATGACCTGAGGTATATGGATCCCTGGTACCAACAATTTTAGAAAGGGTTTCAATAGTGGCATTCATGGCTTTCACAAGCTTTTTTTTGGCTTGCATGCGATTAGTTATATCCTCCGCGGCACTCATTATGCCTACTATTTTACCATTTTTATCATGGATAGGAGCAACCGAGAGACTCATTGGAAATTGGGTACCGTCTTTACGTTCACGAATTAATTCTTTTCCCACAAACCCCCTGTCAGTCAAAACCTTCCGACGAAGTGTTAGGAATTCATGCTCTTTGCCTTTAGGTATCATTGGTAATTGCTTACCTATAACTTCTTTTGCACTCCAGCCAAACATTTTTTCTGCAGAATTATTCCATGTTAGCACATTGCCATTAAGGTCTATACTATAAAGAGCTAAGGGGGAACAAGAAATCATTGCATTCAAAAACTGTTTGTTCTCCTGTAATATTTCCTCAACCTGTCTTTTTTCTGAAATATCCTCTGCTATTGCCAGAATATATTTTTTATCTTCTAATCGTATTGCTGAAATAGCAATATTTACCGGAAAAAATGAACCATCTTTTTTTCGATGTTTGGTTTCGAATTTTATTACTTTCTTCCCAGTTAGTCTATTCCAAAAATTCTTGTTATCCTCCCTCTTAACTGAATCTGGGTCTATATCTCTAACCTTTAAATTAGAAAATTCTTCTTTACTATAGCCGTACAATTCCACATTTGCCCTATTAACTTCAATAATATTACCATCCAGGTCATGGAGAAATAATGCATTAGGAGTTTGGTCTACTAATGCTTTAAATTTACTTTCACTCTCTCTTAAAGCTTTTTCTGTTTGTTTTCGTTCAGTTATATCCTGACAAATACAGATAATTGATTTTGAGCCATTCACATAGGTACCAGTAGCACTAATTTCTACATCATAGATTGCCCCATCTTTTCTTCTGTGTTGAGTTTCAAAAATATTATCTATCTTTGACAGGTCCATGAAATATTCCCGGACTTGTTTTTCGGACATAGTTGCATCCCAATCCCAGGTATGCAACCCATATATTTCTTTCATAGAATAACCAAGCATTTCTGCAAAACGCTTGTTAGTCTCAATAATACGATGCTCTTGATTTATTATAACAATACCTAATTGTGATTTATCAATAAGGGTTTTTAACCGTGACTCGCGCTCTTTTGACTCCTGTTCTATTTCTTTATGGCAAGTAATATCAAAGATGCTTAAATAAGCACCAACAATTTTGTTATTATTATATAATGGTCCCGATTTAAGGTTCGCTGTAATTATTTGATTATTTTTATTAATAATATTAGTGATTTTTTCAACTCTTTCACCCTGTAAAGCTCTGGCGAAAAAAGTTTCATCTTGATTCTCAAAAATAACAATGGAGGAAATTTTACTACCTTTTATCTTTTTTAATTGAAAACCAAAAATATGGCTAAAATGAGGATTAATATGTATAATTTTTTCATTAATATCAAAAAAAACTATAGCAACGTCTATGTCTTGAAAAATAGATTCATTTAAATTAAAGATTGTCTCTTTATCTAGATAGAAATTTTGTGTTTTTTTAATATCTGTCTTACTAATATTGCTACTTTTATGGGACACGATTACTCCTGGTGCTTTTTATAATACTCAATCAGGGAAAGAAAATGATAATTGAATTGAGTGCCTGTATATTTTATACTTCAATTACAATATATAAATTTAGCATAAATTCAAATAAATTGCAAAAAATGACTTTTTGTGCCATGGAATAAGAATTATAAAAACCTCAGGAAGTTTTAGCTAATATTTACCTATGTTTTCTTTCTATTGCGGGTTGCCACCCTAGTTTTGCAGTAACCAAATGAAATCAAGTTGTATAACTCCTTACAGCCTGCTGTTTGAAGGGAATTTTTTGTCAAATTATATGATGATAACAGTTGCTTTTTGTTGTACATCGTGATACAATA
>Ga0334898_1003422_pt1 | contig 12838 bp, 10 predicted proteins | sample GraSluR3_MG_10_FD_207228 | JGI IMG/M metagenome (GOLD analysis project Ga0334898, IMG submission 207228) | Sludge microbial communities from methane-producing bioreactor in Wageningen University, Netherlands - Granular Sludge_3_08-R3 | ecosystem: Engineered > Bioreactor > Anaerobic >... | reverse complement strand
TCCCGATTTCTCTTGGATAACAAGGGATCTCGGTACCAAGGATATCGACGTGGCGAAAGAGATGTTCCCCGTCGAAGTGGCTAGGACGGCCCGTCGTTTCCATCGCCAGATCCCAGGGTATCGTATGAGTCCTCTCGTATCGTTGCCGAATCTCGCATCGATGTTCGGTGTGGGAGGGATTTGGGTGAAGGATGAAGCATCCCGACTCGAGTTGAACAGTTTCAAGGTGCTCGGTGGTTCGTTCGCCCTCTATCGTTATATCCAGAATAGATTGGGTATCGATGATGGGAAGATGACCTTCACGTATTTGTTGTCCGATGAGGTGAAGCAACTGTTGGGTGATGTGACCTTTGCCAGCGCGACCGACGGCAACCATGGCCGTGGCATCGCATGGGCTGCCCAGAAGCTCGGACACAAGTGTGTCATCTATGTCCATTCCGAGACGAGCAAGCGGAGGATCGACGCGATCAAGAGTTATGGTGCGACGGTGAAGATCATCGAAGGCAATTACGACGATGCGGTTCGCCAGATCGTGGTGGATGCTAAGAAGCACGGATGGGAGATCATCAGCGATACCAGTTGGGAGGGATATTCCCAAGTTCCCACTTGGATTATGCAGGGGTATTCGACCATGATGGCGGAAATCCAGGAGCAGTTCAGTTGTCAGGGGATCGCTCGTCCCACCCATGTATTCGTACAGGCGGGAGTAGGAGCCTTGGCGGCTGCGGTGATCGGCTATTACCACAGTTTGTGCGGCGAGCAAGCTCCCAAGTGTATCGTGGTGGAACCCGACCAGGCCTCCTGTCTTTTCGAAAGTGCGAAGCATGAGGATGGGAAACCCCATCATGTCGAGGGGGCATTGGATACCATCATGGCTGGTCTCGCATGTGGTGAACCGAGTGAGATCGCTTGGAATGTGTTGAAAGAGACAGTGGACGCGTTTGTATCTGTTCCCGATTATATCGCGGCACGTGGAATGCGCGTGTATGCCACTCCATTGAAAGGTGATCCCTTCATCGTGAGCGGTGAAAGCGGTGCGGTTACCCTGGGGGCTTTGATCTCCATACTCAAGGAGAATGGTGCCGAACCATTGCGCGATTTCTTAAAGATCGACGATACGAGTCAGATCCTGTTGATCAACACCGAAGGGAACACCGACCCCGTATTGTTCAGGCAGGTGATCTGGGAGGGTAGCAATCCGGTTCCCCAGGAATACTGGATTGACAGGGATTGAGTCTTTGCATACACACATTATGGCACCCGTTGGTAACCAATCATCACCTCGGGTGCTTTTTCATTGAGTCTGTCGTATCATTCAGTTAGACTATCGTGGAGAATAGGAGAAACCCCCAATGAAAAGATCCGGTATATTCATCATCGTGTTGACCATCGTCATGTTGTTCGTCGGATGCGGAAAGCCTTCGGTGGCATTCGATGCCCAAAACGACAGTCCCATCATTTTGGAAGAGGCGGACAATGGGAAGTCCATCGAAGAACCGAAAACCCCTTCTCGGGAAGGATACCGCTTTCTCGGCTGGTATACCGACATAACGGGTGGAGATCGTTGGGACTTCTCCCAACCGGTCACCTCCGATGTGAATCTGTACGCACGATGGGAAACACTCGAGTTTCCGGTCGTGTTCACCGTCGACCCAAAGGGTGATCAAATAGTTGAGCGTGTGGTTGGGTATGGTGGTACCGTAGAACCTCCGGAGGTGCCCGAGTACCCGGGATATCGTTTCCTTGGATGGTATGCAAATTCCTCAGGAGAGACGAAATGGAATATGGAGGCACCTGTCACACAAGAAGCACATATCCATGCCAAGTGGGAAGAATTGCGGTATGCGTTGGCGTTTGCCGCGGGAAAGTCGGATGTGGCGATACCCGAAACCACCTACCATACTGTGGGTAGCAGAATACGAATCGAAGATAGCCCGGTACGTGAGATCGAGGTGTTCACCGGTTGGAACACGAAAGCAGACGGCACGGGAACCACTTATCAAGTCGGCGATACGCTGGTGATGGGAACGGAAGATGTGGTGCTGTATGCCCAGTGGTCCACACCCATGGTCGACTTCGATGCCGGTTCCTACCATGCGATGGTGATCCGCTCGGATGGCAGCCTGATCGCCACCGGCAACAACAGCAATGGACAATTGGGGGATGGTGCACGTTCCGCACGGTTTGAGCCGATGGTAGTGGCTCAGAAGGTGAAGAAGGTCTCCTCGGGAGGTGGCCACACCCTGTTCATCGATACCGAAGACGTGTTGTGGGGCATGGGTGCCAACTATGAAGGTCAGTTGGGCATCGATGCCAAGTTCCCGAAGACCACTGCGGTTGAAATCATGGAGCATGTCGCATCGGTGTCGGCTGGAGGTTCCCACACGATGGTCCTCACCACCGACGGGGTGCTCTACACCATGGGCAACAATGAGGATGGCCAACTTGGTGACGGATCGAATACGAATCGCAATTCACCGGTGAGAATTGCCGAAGGAGTCAAATCCATCGCGGCAGGTCTGTATCATTCGACGTTTCTTGCCGAAGACGGCACACTCTGGACGATGGGGTGGAACGAGTACGGACAATTGGGTACCGGCACACATGAATCGATGAAAAGACCGGTGAAGGTAGCCGATGATGTGGTTGCCATCGCCGCGGGAGGAAACCACACGCTCTTTTTAAAGGATGATGGAAGCCTTTGGGCGATGGGAGACAATGGGAAGGGACAATTGGGTACCGGCGGAACCGAAGCCGTCACGGTGCCCACCAAAGTCGCCTCGGATGCCACCGCCATTGCATCTGGAGAGACCACGTCGTTCTTTTTTGATGGGGAGGGTTACTTGTGGGCGGCCGGGAGCAACGAATCGGGGCAATTGCCCAAGATCGATTCCCGAATGGTGGTGGATTGGACAAAGTTGGATGTCGTAGCCACCAAAGTGACCTCAGGTGCCGATTTCACTCTCATTCTGGATGATGAGGGTACCTTACATGCATTCGGTTCGAACGACTATGGTCAGTTGGGGACTTGGGAGGAGTAGTGGCGATGACACAAAAAGATGGAATGAAGACGATCCTTTGTTATGGTGATTCGAACACGTGGGGATACGATCCGGAGACGGGATCGCGCTTTCCCTATGAAGTGCGTTGGACAAGTGTGATGGCATCGTTGCTTCTGGACCGGGCGCGGGTGATCGTCGAGGGTCTCAACGGCAGGACCACCGTGTTTGAAGATCCGATCGAGCCGGGACGGAACGGGTTGTCGTATCTCATGCCCGCCTTGGTGAGCCATATGCCGCTCGATGCCGTGGTGATCATGTTGGGCACCAACGATACGAAGCACCGGTTCGGGAACATTGCGATCGATATCGCCTCTGGAATGAAGCGACTGGTGCAGACCATTCGCGAGGGTTCCTATGGACCGGATGGAAAGGATCCTGTCGTCGGAATCGTGGCTCCCGCATGTGTGAACGAATGGGTTGAGGATGGTCCCTTCACCGGAGCCCATGCGATTTCGATCGGACTCGCTTCCGAGTATCGGAACATCGCCGATGAAATGGGGTGTGCATTCTTCGATGCTTCGCAGCATGTATACTGCAAGATGCCCGATGGGATTCATCTTGATGCCGAATCCCATGGGATTTTGGGAAAAAAACTGGCACAGTGGGTGAAGGAAGAGTTGATCGGTTCATGATGCATCGATGAAGGGGGTGTCGGATGCAACCTTTGGATTTCTTGGGAACAGCAATTGTAATCATTGGTGGATCATTGGTCCTGATGACGGTACGGTTCCTTTTCAATCGCTCCATCAGAAAGGCATCGAGCAATAGTTTTCCCTATTATCGTCAGTTGGTCACATTCGTGATCGTCCTGATAGGAGTGTTTCTTGCAGTGGGGCTGCTCCCCATAGCGCATGAGTTGAAGGGTCAAATCCTCAGCATACTCGGTGTGTTGCTCAGTGCCGTGATCGCACTCAGTTCCACCACTTTGGTGGGGAATGCGATGGCGGGAATCATGTTGCGTTTGATGCACGAATTTCGTGCCGGTGATTTCATTGAAATCGAAGATATGATCGGTCGTGTCACCGATTTCGGCATTTTCCATACCGAGATCCAGACCATCACCAGGGATGTGGTGAGTCTACCGAACCTGCTGCTGGTTTCAAAGGCGGTGAAGGTGACCAGGAGGGGCGGGACCTTCATCAATGTTGCGGTATCCATCGGATATGATGTACCACATGGTGCGGTGGAGGATTCACTACGGAAGGCGGCCGAATCGATTGGCCTGAAGGACTCTTTCGTATTCGTCGAACGGTTGCTCGACCACGCGGTGGTCTATCGTCTCTATGGATTGCTGGAGGAGTTCTCGGAACGGTTGAGCAAAACAAGCGAACTCAATAAAGCCGTACTCGATACCTTGCATGCCGATGACATAGAGATCAACAGCCCATCCATGGTCGATAGACGGGAATTTCCCATCGACCACCGCTATATGCCGCTTCATGTTGCTTCCAAGGAACCTCCTGCTGAAGAGGAAGCCGCGATCGAAGAGATGGCTTTCGACAAGGCCGAGGAGGCCGAATCGATCGAGCAATTGCGTCGGGAAGAGAAGAAGTTGGTGGAAAAACTCGGAGATAATCCTCCACAAGGGGGCAAGAAGCCCACGAAAACCCAGCGGGAAGCCATTGAAAGGAAGATTGATCAGATTCAGACCGAAATTTCCACGAGAGAGGAGGAGCAGCAGGAGAAGAAGCAGAGTGGGCAGTGATGCTTCATCTACTTGAACGGGTGACATCATGCGCAAATGTCTTCAGCTGCAACGCCATTTTTTCCATGAAATCATGTACTTCCGTGGCATGTTCGGCCATTCTGGGGCTCAATAGATACGCGATATCGATCTCAAGAGCTTCGGCGATTTTTTTCAAGTTCATCACTTTCGGAAACCGCTTGTAAGTCTCTATTCCACCGATATACCCAGGTGCCATATTGCAGCGGCGTCCCAATTCCTCTTGGGTGATTCCTCGTGCCTGACGGTATCGTCGTATGTTGTCGATGATCTCCCTTTCGTATGCATCACGTTCTTTCATTGCGAGTAGATCCTTGCATATTTGATAGTATTCCCAAATGATACCTTCTCCTGATGAAGGGGTCTACTGTGATTGGTACAACCTTTGGATACGAACTCTTTTCATTCAAAGCCCATTTTTGTATGCTGTGGACAATGGAAATCAGAGAGATGCGAGTACAGGACTGGCCGATGGTGGCCACGATATTCCAGCAGGGGATAGACACCAAGGTGGCTACCTTTCAACATGAAGTTCCCGATTGGACGAGATGGGACGCCACCCATATCGCCTCCTGCCGTCTTGTTGCTCTTGATGAGACCGAGGGAGTGATCGGATGGGCAGCCCTCTCGCCGGTCAGTTCACGGGTGGCCTACCGTGGGGTGGCTGAAGTGTCCATCTATGTCTTGGAGACCCATCGCGGCAAATCGGTGGGGAAACGTTTGCTAGAGCAGCTGGTGAGGGCATCTGAACAGGCCGGCTATTGGATGCTCCAATCGGTGGTCTTGGTGGAGAACCACGCCAGCATCGCACTCCATCAATCGTGTGGTTTCAGGACAGTGGGAAGACGAGAGAAGATAGGACGCCTTCCGGACGGGACGTGGTCCGACACATTGTTGCTTGAGCGGCGCAGTCGGCATCCCGACTTCCTCGATTGATCAGGTGATCTTGCCCCTACCTGCAATGCATAGCGTTTCCACGACCTCATCACCCTCCACCAGATGAAGTTGATCATATAGGTTGACCACCGGGCAGATGTGGTTGGGTATGATGCGGATCTTGTCGCCAATCTCCACCGCTTCACCAAACGCCTGGTCATCGAATATGGTGTGTTCGTCGTAGACCGAAGCCACATGGGTCTTCACTGGATTCAGCACTACTCCCTTTCCTTCCGTTGTGCAGATACCCTCGGTCCTGCTTTGCATTGTCAGCGCTTTCGCTCCCGCATCGGCAATGGTCCTGGCAGTCGTCGGTTTCGATATCACGGTGGCGAGGACCGTGGCCGCACAGCGGTCGTAGGATCCCAGCACATTCGCCTGTCCGGCATCCATGAACACATAGGTACCGGGACGGATCTCGGTGATGCCCTCCAATATTTCCGCATCGACGGCTTGGGCACATAGGATTCCAGGTGTCGAGCCGATGCTTACCCGATTGCATTCGAACCCTTCCCGTGCAGCCAATGCGACATGGGAGAGCGTATCTTCCTGTGCCCTTCGAAAAAACATTGCCGCAGTGGCGATGTCGGGGGCCTTGTAGGTATGCCCTTCATGGCTGAACACACCCTCGAACTTGATCGAAGGAGTGCGTGATATCATCCCAAGCAGGTTTACGAAGACGTTGGTGTCGGTGACTCCACTCCTCTGATCGCCAGTCTCCACTTCAATCAGCACATGGGCTGGGCAAGAAGGATCGAATACCTGTCCGATCTGTTCGATGGCGAACGTCGAGTCGACTCCGAACGATACCGATATGCCCTTTTCGCAGAGTGCCCTGATCCGAGTGAGTTTTTCCATCCCCACTATTTCATTCGCAATGAAGATTTCACGAATACCTGCTGACGCCATCACCTCGGCTTCCCCTGTCTTCGCGACGGTGATTCCGCATGCTCCCGTCTCCAGTTGCATCTTGGCGATCCCGGGGGTCTTGTGTGTTTTGGTATGGGGGCGAAGCGCCACGTTCCATCGATCGGCCAACTGTTGCATCCACCGCATATTGTTCATCATGATCGGTACATCAACCAATAGGGAGGGAGTATCCAATTGTGTGATTTTCATGGGCAACCTCTTCACTTTACGCTATAATCGGAAGCATACCACCGGGAGGAAAAATTGTCGATGCGATACATCTGCGGCGACTGCCAACGAACTTATCCTATGGATTCCCATTCCTATCGTTGCCAATGTGGAGGCTTGTTCCGTTTGGAGTATGACAAGAAGCGACTCTCCTTCGATTCTTTGCACGAAAACTCCTTCGATCGTTCACTCTGGCGGTATCGTGAAGCGATGCCGCCTTTGTCGGTCCCTTCGATCGCCCGCACCACGATGGGTGAGGGGGGAACCCCATTGGTATCCATTGATCGGTCGGAGCTGGGAAAGGTCGAATATATGATGCCGACCCTCTCGTTCAAGGATCGTGGAGCCGTCGTGCTGGTTGCGGCAATGGAACAGTTTGGAATCAAAACCTGTGCGATCGACAGCAGTGGGAACGCAGGAACCGCTGTGGCCGCCTACTGTGCTCGGGTCGGTATCGGATGCGAGGTATTCGTTCCCTCCCATACCAGCGACAAGAAGATTGCCCAAATACATGCCCACGGTGCAGTGGTGCACAAGATAGCAGGGACCCGCGAGGATACGGCCAATGCAGCCCTGGCACACGTGGATTCAACCGGTTCCTTCTATGCCAGCCATATCTTCAATCCCTTGTTTTGGGAAGGGACAAAGACCTACATCTATGAATTGTTCGAACAGATGGGACGTAAGCTTCCCGATGCTCTCGTCATTCCCGTGGGCAACGGTACGCTGTTGATGGGTGTGGGAATCGCATTGATGGAACTGAAGGAATGGGGCTACGTGGACACATTTCCTTCCGTCATCGCAGTGCAGGCAGCGAATTGCGCACCATTAGCCGTGGCCGGTATGGCTGGATCGGATGCTGTTCGGCAGATTCCAACCTCTCCGACCATCGCGGAAGGAATTGCCAGTGCGGCTCCCGCACGTGGCAAGGAGATCCTTGCGATGATGAAGCAGATGGGTGGGAGGTTTGTCACTGTAAGCGAGCAGTCCATCATTGCGGCGCAGGAAATGTTGGCGAAACGGGGACTGTTCGTAGAGTCCACCAGTGCGGCCAATCATGCAGGTTATCTCGAGGCGTTGAAAAAAGGATTCGTCACACCGGATACGCAAGTGGTGGTGCCCCTTTGCGGTGCCGGATTGAAGAGCGTTCATTGAGTACCAGACTGAGCGGGTAGGGATTTCAGTACCTTTCATTTCCCAACGAGACGAGGGTGGCGGAACAAATGCAATTGGTCAATTACCGAGAGGGTGAAGGAAACGAAGGGGTACAGACACCGCCCCTCTGGTCGGCAGAGGATGCGAAGCTTCCTGGATCCACCTCTTGCCCAAGGAAACAATACCATTCATTGGAGGTAATATGGATAAGAGCACTGTGGTGATCACCGAAAAGATTCGTATAGGAATCAGTTCCTGTTGCATGGGAAGTCCCATCCGCTACAATGGCAAGGGTATCGATGTGTTGCGGGATCTCGGCCGTGAGAAAAGTGATTTCATCTGGTGTCCGGTATGTCCCGAATGCATGGCGGGATTGGGTGTTCCCAGGAATCCCGTCCACCTTTCCGGTGGTGATGGGAATGCCATATGGAACGATGAGGCTAGAGTCAAGAACAGGGGAGGAGAAGATGTCACCGCTGCGATGAAGATCGGTTGCGAGGTGTGTCTCTCCACGCTGGAACGTTGTGGGACCGTTGCGTTCGTCTATATGGATGGAAGTCCCTCCTGTGGAGTCTACCGCACCACGCTACGCAATCGGAGAACGGGTAATCCACCTGGTGTATTCGGTTCACTGTTGTTGGATAAAGGGTATTTCCTCATCCCTTCCTCCGATTTGCAAAGTCCCTTGAAGTGGTGGGATTGGCGTCGCCGCCTGTTGGCCTTCCACTGGTTCAGTTCCATCAAGTTGGAGAGTATGAAGGATGTGTACGAGTCCTGGTATCGTCTGAAGTTTCTCTGTCAGGAATTGGACAACACATGGGCTCGAAAGATGGGATCACGCTTGGCATCTACCAACTTGAAGACCGAACCTGAATTTCCCGGCATATTCAGGAAGGAGGTGCTCGATGTGTTGCGTAAGCCTTCGACCACCAAACGGATCACCGGTAGTTTGTGGAAACACTATTCGCATTACAGGAAATCGCGTGGGAAGGTGGTCCAAGAGATCAATTCTCCCGAATTCAGACGGAATATGACCACCATCGCCAAAGAGTTGACCAAGATGGAAAGGACCGCGTTTGAAGAGGATTACCTTTTTGGAGCCTCACCGGTGATCTATCGCGATGCGAGACGGGTGAAGGTGAAGGAGCTTCCGAACGAATAGAAAAGATACCATGATATCGATTGAGGCTTTTACTTTTATTCCCATTGCTGCATAATGGGGAGAAAAATCATCACATGGACGGTAAGTATGCGACTCACACGAAAAATTTTCACTGATCTGGCCATCTTCATGATGGGATTCGGTGTCCTCATAGGTATCGTGTTTCCTTTCTTCATGGTGGCCATTGGCATCCCGATGGATCAGGTCTTCACTGTGGCCTTCTTCATCAGTTGCATACTCGCGGGAGTGGTGGTTGGAGCGATCAATATTCTCCTTGCCAGAAGTGTGGTCGGTAAACGGATCGCTCTCCTTTCCAAGAAAATGGGGTTCATTTCGGGTAAGCTATCCCAAGCCTCCTCGATTTCCGAACTCGAGGAGTGCAATTCCGACGAGTGTCGTCTCGTCGTCGATTCGGATGATGAATTGGGAGAAGGTGCAAGGAGTTTCAACACATTGTTGGATGCCTTGTCGAGTGCGATCTCATCGGAAGCGGCTGTACGACAATTCAACATCATCATGTCCTCGCAATTGGAACTTCCCTCCCTATCGAAGCATGCGCTCGATTACATCCTCTCATACTGTGGTGCGGCCGCCGGTTGCGTGGTGATTGAACGGGGAGGGGAATTTTCGATTCCCTATGCTTCGGGAATACAGAATACCGATGCGATCCTTGCGAATGTGAATTTGTGGAAACTGTTCGAGGCAAGGGAAACCAAGAGTGTTTCCCTGGATCTGGAGCTACAGGTGGATAGTCTGCTCGTATCGTTTCGTCCACGTGAAGTTCACGTGGTTCCTCTGGTCTACAAGGCTGTTCCTTTGGGGTTGTTGTTGCTCGGTTCCGAACACCCTGTTGAAATTCGCAAACTACAGACTATCGAGATGTTCGCACAAAGTTTCGCGATCACTTTGAACAATTCCATCACATATGATCAATTGCAGCGATTGGCTGCGAACGATCCGCTCACCGGCCTGTACAACAGGCGTTTCGGTATGGCTCGACTTTCCGAGGAATTCATGAGATCGGTCAGAACCCAAAGCCCGCTTGGAGTGCTTATGTTCGATATCGATCACTTCAAGAGTGTGAACGACACCTATGGTCATGCCGCTGGTGACAAGGTCTTGGTGAATGTGTCCAAGATTGCCGTGATGGCAGCCAGGAAGGGCGACCTGATCATCCGTTATGGAGGGGAAGAGTTCATCATGATCCTCCCTGGAGCTGATAAGAAGGATTGCCGTTTTATCGCCGAAAGACTAAGGCATATGGTCGAGGAGAGTTCGCTGCAGGTGGGCGTATCGCTATTGCGCATCACCATAAGTGTTGGTTTGGTGTCTTATCCCGAGTATTCGGTGGAGCAGGAGCAGACTCTGGTCAAACTGGCCGATCAAGCGATGTATGTGGCGAAGGAGCAGGGTAGGAATATGGTGGTGGAGGCTTAGATGAAGGATCGATTACGATTTGCCACACTTGCCGATACTCCGCTCGAAATGATCAAAAACACCTTTCAGGAGGCCTTCAGCGATTACGAGATTCCTGTGAATCTCACCATCGATTCACTACGAACGATGATGGTCGGTAGAGATATACAATTGAATCGTTCGGTGGGATGTTTCGATGGTGATGCTTTGGTTGGTTTCATCCTCTGCGGTTGCAGGGAAAATGCAGAAGGTCCGATTCTCTATGATGGAGGAACCGGTGTGCTTCCCTCCCATCGTGGCGAAGGCATCGCGACACGGATGCTCACATGGCTGCTCGAGAGGGAGGAGCCTGTGGGAACCGGATCCTTTATCCTGGAAGTGTTGGAACACAACACGAAGGCGATCGAGCTCTACGGAAAAGCGGGTTTTGTCACGTCTCGGTTCCTCAGGTGTTTCAAGATTGAAAAATCATCGATTCCACTCTCCCTGTCGTGTCCATGCAATATTTCACCAATGACCAGATCCTCCTACGAGGTCCTTGATCACCTCAGGTATCTGTCCCATGTTCCCGCTTGGCAAAATGCGGTTCCTTCCGTTCTGAACAATTGGGACAACTATATCGCGTTGGAGGTCGAAGATTCCGATGGAATCGTTGGATTCGGTATGGTGCACAAGACCACCGGCGATATTCCCCAGCTTGCCGTTGGCAGGGACGGGGAATACTTCGATTGTCTGGTTGATGCCTTGGCCCGCTCGACCGGGTCGCTTTCGCTGGGATTGATCAATGTGGAGGATGGTTCTCTTCTATCCAACCTGCTTGTGCAAAAGGGATGGAAAAATGTCATCAACCAGTATGAGATGGTGTATCGATATACTTCAAGCAAGGCTTGATGGTAGGGGAGTTCGCTATGGACAATGATTTCACTCGGATGAAAGCTCGGTATATGGAAAGAATGGTACAGTTGTGGCCTTCGGTCCCATGTGGGGATGGATTCTTCATTTCATCACCGGGACGGGTGAATCTGATAGGGGAACATATCGATTACAACAATTGTCCCGTGCTTCCGTTCGCGGTGGACAAGAGGATTTTGGCCTATGTGGTTCCTTTGGACGAGCAGGTCGTCAAGGTCGCCGATGTGCATCCCGAGTATGGCGATATCGAATTCCCGTTTCCAGGTTCTTCCGATGGGGAACGGAACATCCCCGCCTATACGACCGGGCATTGGGGCAACTACATCAAAGCTGCGGTACAACAGCTGTTGTTTGCGGACATTGAAGGAGAATCGCTCATCGCCACCAAGGGGAAACCGTCGAAGCAATATTTTTGGCGCAAAGGATTCGCCATGGTGATGGGTTCCACCATTCCTCAAGCGGCCGGAATGAGTTCTTCATCCGCCATCGTGGTGTTGGGAGCGATCGCCATGCTCAAATCCAACCGTATCGAGTATGCTTTTGAACAGCAACGTTATGTTTTGGCCGACATCTGCCGAATAGCCGAGCGGTATGTGGGTACGATCGGTGGTGGTATGGATCAGACTGCCATATTGATGGGCAAATCTGGTCACGCGATCAAGATATCGTTCAATCCTTTGGGGGTGGAATACCATCGGCTTCCTGCAGGATATTCGATTGTGGTGGCGGACTCGCTGGTCAAAGCACCCAAGACTCGCCAGATGTTGCTTGCCTACAATAGGCGAAGCATCGAGTGTTCCTTGGCCACCGCAGTGATCTCCACTCGTTTGGAGCAGGACCATGGTATCGGCGGAATCGAATACATCGGTGATCTTACTCCTGCAAAGACGAATGTCGCTTTCGACGAGTTGGAATCTTTGGTGAATGGGATGCTTCATGAAGATCCTTATCGTATCAAAGAGCTGGTGAAGCTGCTGGACCTCGACGACACGGTATTCCAAAGTCGGTATCTTAGGATGAAGGACGGATCGTTGTTCCCCTCTCCTGACGAGGGTTTCAAATTGTATCAGCGTTTTTTGCATGTGTGGAATGAATGGAAGAGGGTGGAACTGGCGGTGAAGGCTTTGGAGGATGATGATCCTACGAAACTGGGAGCATTGATGAATGCCTCGCATTTCTCTTGCCGTGATCTCATGGAGATCAGTTGTCCCGAACTTGATGAGCTCACTTCTTTGGCCCGCAACCAAGGGGCGACTGGTTCGAGGTTGACCGGTGCGGGTTTCGGTGGATGCACCGTGAATCTGGTGCCGGATCCTCTTGTACCATCATTTCTAC
>Ga0334898_1003418_pt1 | contig 12862 bp, 10 predicted proteins | sample GraSluR3_MG_10_FD_207228 | JGI IMG/M metagenome (GOLD analysis project Ga0334898, IMG submission 207228) | Sludge microbial communities from methane-producing bioreactor in Wageningen University, Netherlands - Granular Sludge_3_08-R3 | ecosystem: Engineered > Bioreactor > Anaerobic >... | reverse complement strand
AGACTGACTTTCCTAGAAGATAAGAATGTTAGCGGTTGATGCCAGCCACGCACAGCTCCTTACTGGTGAATCTGACGTATATTATACCGTAAATTTGTGAAGTGTGGCCCTCAGCCAGAGAGGTGGTTCTTACCTAACCAGTTGACCAGGTCAGAGGATGGTCTCCGGAATCCAAACCCGCATTCCGCCCGGCTGGCAGTTTTCCCAGGCGTAATGACATTGTTTCTATTGTCCATTGACACCCCCTCATTCTTCTTATAGACTATAACCATTCGCACGGATTGCCTCATCGAAAGGACCTCTTCATGGATAAAGCTGCCTCACTCACTGTTGAACCAAAGAAAAAACTCTCACGACCGCTCTGGGCTGCGCTGTTGATTCTCGGCTTTGCCGGCCAGCTTGCCTGGGCTGTGGAAAACCAGTTCTTTAACACCTTTCTTTACAATGAGATTACGCCGGACCCCCGGCCGATCAGCTGGATGGTGGCGATCACCGCGGCTGTCTCCACCCTGACCGCGATCTTCATGGGCGCTCTCAGTGACCGGATTCGCACCCGCTGGGGCCGGCGGAAACCCTTCCTTGTGGTGGGGTATATCGCCTGGGGTGTTTTCACGGCGCTGTTTCCGACATCCGCCAACCTGGATACAGTCTCGGCCGGTGTGTTTATGGCGATCCTGCTTGATTCCCTGATGACGTTTTTTGGAGCGAGCGCCAACGATGCCGCTTTCAATGCTTATGTGACGGATGTTACAACGGTGGAGAACAGGGGAAAGGTGACCGGGGCTTTGGAGATCATGAAGTGGCTTTCGATCCTGATCGTTTACGGCGGGGCCGGGATCATGATTGATGCACTGGGATACAGGGCTTTCTTTTATATGGTGGGGGGATTGGTGCTGCTGGTAGGCATCATCTGCGCCCCGCTGATCAAGGAGGTCCAGCCCGATGAACCACCAAAAGGTACTTACTGGGGACAGATTGTCAACACCTTCAAAGTGGACAACATCCGCAAAAACCGGGATTTTTTCCTTGTAATGATCGCGGTGTCCCTGTTTGGCCTGGGGCAAAATATTTTCTTCCCCTATCTGCTGGTCTATCTGGAGCACTATATCCAGCTGGACGCCCTGCAATATTCTTTGCTGGTTGGTGTAGCCATCCTGGTGGGTGGCATTGGCGCGGCTTACCCAATCGGGATCCTGGTGGACAAATGGGGACGTTATCCGGTGGCCCTGCTGGCCGTGATCCTCGAAGCCATTGGCCTGGTCGCGTTTTCGCTGTCCGGCAACTTCGTCTTTTTACTGATCACAGGCATCCTCTGGCTGGCGCCGAACGCCGCCTGGACCATCGCCGCCTTGACCTGGAGCAAGGACCTCTTCCCGGATGAGAGCCGGGGGCTGTTTGCCGGGTATTATGTGCTGTTCATGGTGGCTTTTACAATGATTCCGGGACCCTTGATCGGGGGCTGGCTGGGGTCGCGTTTTGGTCTGCCGGTCGTACTGGATGGTCAGGCCGGATTCGTTCCCACACCTTTGATTTTCCAGGTAGCTGCGGCATTCACGCTGCTGGCCGTTATTCCTCTGTTGCTCATCAAACGTAAACCTGCGATCGAGAAGGTCGTTTCAGAAAGCGATTAATGCCAACTAAAATCCCGGAGTTCATCTTGCGGAATATGTTCGTCAGGGGGAGCCTGCAACCGCTGGCGGACGGCTTTACATTTCAAATTAAGGATACCTACGCACCGGCAACCGTAACCGCTTTTGGCCTGGAAGTGGACGGTCAGGCGGTCTCACCGGCGGCAATACGATTGAAATTGGAAGGTGATCAACCCGTTCAGACGGTTGAGATTAACTCGGATAACCCATTTGCGCTGCCCGTCAACCGTGTGCTGGATGTGTTCGTTGATAGCCATCCCTTGGGGGAAGGCCGCTTGCGGATCAAAGTTGAAACGCGCGAAGTGGGCACCCTCAGCTTTACGATCAGGGCCGAAACGACAGGTGATCTTCCAAAACGTTATCCCAGACGAAATTTCTTCAAACGCCTTTTCCCCATTCCGTTGAAATCCGAAGCCCTGGTCTATCTGGACGAGGTCGTGGGTGAGATTGATCCCCGGATCTATGGGCATTTTGTGGAGCATCTTGAGAATTGTGTCTATGGAGGTGTTTTCACTGCGGACGGTGACGCGCTGAATTCGGATGTGACGACGTTGGTCAAAGCGCTTCATCCGCCCGTGATCCGCTATCCGGGCGGCAACTTTGCCAGTGATTACCACTGGGAGGAAGGCATTGGTCCCAAGGACCAGCGTCCGGTACATACAGACCGCGCCTGGCATGTGGACGATTCCAACCGGGTTGGCACGGATGAGTTTATGGCCTTTTGCGAGGAGGTCGGTGCTGCGCCGTTTCTGGTGATCAATGACGGGTCAGGGACACCTCAGGAAGCCGTCCAGTGGGTGGCTTACTGCAATGAACCCGCAGATGGACCCAGTGGCGCAAAGCGGGCGGCAAATGGCCATCCGGAGCCCTATCATGTGAAGCTCTGGGGCCTGGGCAACGAAGTCTGGGGGGAATGGCAGGTCGGGCATACCGACGCGGCCGGGTATGTGGCGCGGAGCCTACCTTTCATTGAGGCAATGCGGCAAGTGGACCCGGAGATAAAACTGGTTGCGGTGGGTCTGGAGATGCTGGACGGCGACCCGCTCGGCGCGGAAGCCTGGAACCGGACGGTCCTGGAGGGCCTTGCCAATAGGATTGATTACCTGTCGTTCCATACTTACCAGCCCAGCGAAGAGGGATATCAGGCACATTATAACCCTGAGAAACTCCATCACAGCATCGTTTCAGCCCCGCACAGCACAGAGGATGCGATCCGCCGGATGGCGCAGTTGATCCGTGAGGTGGTACCCGACCGTGACATTGGCATAGCGCTGGACGAGTGGAATGTCAAGCTTCCACCCTCGCCGGGTGCCCGCAGCATGCATGACCTGACCTACACCCTGCGGGACGGCCTTTACATTGCGGGGATGTTGAATGTCTTTCACCGTCAGTGCAAAGACCTTAAGATAGCGAATATCGCCCTGCTGGTGAACACCCTGCCGGTGATCGTCAAACCGCAGGACTCACCCGCCTTCCCCACGCCGCTGTATTTCCCCTTCAGGCTTTATCGCGAGATGGAATCAAACGTTCTGGAAGTCACTCACTGGTCCCCGTTCTTCCATGCGGAGGGCCTGGGGCTGAACATCACCGAAAGAGAACAGGTACCCTATCTGGATCTGACGGCGACCTGTTCAAAGGACCGCTCCCGGCTCGTGATGGGAGTCACCAACCGGCATCCCTTCAGAAAAGCTAGAATGATGATTAATTTACGGGGTGAAGACCCCGAAGGGTATCGTGGGACAGAAGCCTGGCTGATGAGCGGGACGGATCCCCTGGCGGTGAACACAGAAAACGCGCCTGACAGCATTGGGATCAGGAAGGTCAAGCCGCCTGCTGTGCATTTTGCCTGGCTGGATCTCGAATTACCCCCAGCGTCTCTGATGGTCTTTGTCCTGGAGAAAAAGATCTAAATTCCTGTGATTGATGGAAAAACACCCTGGAACAGCCTGCTGCGGCGACTTCAGGGTGTTAATTTTTCTTAGGCAGATCGGGTTCAGCCTGTAAGGGCCTTGCCATCCGGCTGGACAGCTTTCTCCTTGATGCCGAACAAGGCCAGGGTGGAGATCAGGAATAAAAGCCCGAAGATCCCGATCAGCACGGTAAACCCCACGCCGTCGCCAATTGGGCCGCCGATGTAAGCGCCGATTGCGCCTGCGCCCGCACCTGCCAGATTCTGGATTCCCAGATAACGACCGGCTTCAGATTTTGGCACCATGGTTGTTCCCAGCGCCCAGCTTGCGGAATAGAAGATCCCAATGGCAACACCCACCAGCAATCCGCCGATATAGAGCATGGTCATGTTCACCGAAGCGACCACAACAACCGTCCCAACAGTTGCCAGAACGCCGCTGAACGCGCAGACGGGTTTCCGCCCGAATTTATCCGTGAGCCAGCCTGCCGGGATGCTCGAGATCAGGATCGCCACGCCGACAAACATAACCAGCATGGCGGTTGGCCCGGCAGCAGCGGCACCTTCCAGGTTTGAAAAGCGTTCCTGCAGGAAGTACAACACGAAGCTGCCCAGGTTGGTGGCCCCCACCAGGAACGCCAGCCGGTTGATGACCCACCAGGTGAAGGATGTGTTGTCACCGCTTCCCTGCCCGCCAATGCTGATCCGTATGGAGGCCCACACACCCAGACCCACTGCAATGGACATCCCGACCACACCGACAGCGGCGGTGACAATCAAAGCTGTGGTGTCCGGCAGGCTCCCGACCCGTGTATTCGCAAAATTGACCAATGCGCCGGCGCCGAGGATTATCGCTGTGAAAGCGACTGTCATGGCGATCAGCCTCAGAATGGGTTTCCAATCCATCTCATAAGGCGGCTGTTTGATCGGTTTCTCCCGGACGAACATCGTGATCAGGGTGCAGAGGATTACAACTGCGCTAAGGATCAGGAGCGCGCCCCATAAATTCCCGACCTCAACCTGACGGGTCACGATGAAGGACACAAAGATCAGAGGGGCGGGCAGCTCGAAGAAGGCCTTCACCCCTGAGAAAATACCGTGTTTTTCTTCGGGGATCAGGTCGGGGATCAACCCCTGAACAGCCGCATGGCCGGTATTGGAAGACAGCATGGACAGGATATAGGCGGCGAACAGCACCCAGTATCCTGTGACGCCTTTGAGTGTGCCAGCGATCACGCCTATCCCAATGAAGACCAGCACTTCTGTCACGCCGCCGATCAAGATAAACGGGCGGCGGCGGCCCAGCCGGGAGGTGCTCCGGTCAGACAGGATGCCGACCAGCCCCTGCATCAGGACGGCGATCATCAGCGCCCATAACCGTAGGTTGCCATAGGCAGCGCCTTTGATCTCATCGCCCATAAAGATCTGAACCAGGATTGGCAGGATCAGGGGGGTAAGGGTTTGTGAGCGCGCGGTCAGCGCAAAGTAGAAAATATTGACGGTAATATAGTCATACCAGCGGATTTTTCTTTCCATGCGATTACCTTCGTTTCCTCCAGACCATAAGCCACCTAAGGACACACTCACTTATGGTCGTATGCTGATTAGTGCTTGCGAATCATAAAAACCGCCGATGGCGGCCTCAAAGCAGGTTCAATGTTTTGCCGGGATCAGAAGTCACGAAAGAAGGAACCTTTCGGGTCGCGGTCAACTTCCCATGGGTAAATGATGAAAGCGTCGGTGATGGCTGCGTAGTAATCAGGACGGTTGGTGCCAAACAGATTTCGGTAGGGGTTGAAATGCAGGACACAGGTATAAGGGAAGCCGCCGGCAGCGGAGACCCGGTTCTTCACGGATGTGATCGTCCGCCCTGAACCCCAGACATCATCCATAATCAGGATCCGTTCCCCACGGAGGAGGTCATCTTCCGGGAACATCAGGAAATTCGGCCAGGCCAGTAAACGGGGCCGTTCCATATCTTCAAGTTCGGAGGGGAAAGCCACAGCCGCAATCAGCAGTTTTTGGATATCCATGGCTTCTGCAAGCAGCCCGCCAGGCACGATCCCGCCGCGCGAGATCATGATCATGGCGCTGAAGGTTAATTCAAATTGGGGGAGAAGATGATCAATCAACTGATCAACGTCATCCCAGGTGAGCATTTCCTGACGTTGCGCCATGTCAGCGTTCCCTCTTCCGTAACGAGCTTCCCAAAACTTTACGCAGGATCTCCGGCGGCTGAGCCAAAGCGGGGTCACCGGTGTTGCAGGCAGTTTCAATGTTTCTCACCCACTGGTACAGCGCCGTGGCATAACAAACCCGGATGTAACTGCTGAACATGACCCCGATCATCGTCGGAAGCCAGGCGATTAGCAGACCGACGCCGGCAGCCAGGATCCGCTGCCAAGGACCGGCAGACTGCGGGTTGGCAATCTTGATCCCGATGATAAAAGCGAGCACGCCCCCACCCACCAGCAGGACCACCTGTGTCAGAATGCCGATGAGACGAACTTTGATCAGACCGACCCGGAACCTGATAAGATGATCCTGAACAATTTGGCGGATTCGGGCAAGCGCATCTTTCAGGCTGAGGGCCTCAACCGCGATCACAGGCAGAGTCAGTGTATGCGCCTCCAGCCAGACAGGGGTCTGTGAGGTTGACGGTTCTTTGGAATTTAAAAGTTGTTTAATGCCGTAGAAGAGACGCAAGACCGGCAGGGTCAGTGCCAGCGTGGCGATGTCCAATCCGTAGGTGCCAAGTATTTTCAGGCTTGAGGGCTGGGGTTCGGAGGTATGATCCAGGGTCTCAAAAGTCTGGGCAGTCAGGAGGGTTGTGACCTCTCCCCAGATCAACAGACTGATCAGGGTAAAGCATGCCAGCAAGCCGATCAGGACCATGCCAAGCGGTCGGATACCGATCAGGCCGGCAACCAGGGCAAGCGGCAGGAACCATACAAAGATGATCACCAGACTGCCCAGGCCGAGTGTGTACCAGGGCTCCTGAAGCCTGGTGTGTTTGAGAGCCAGATCGAAGCTGGCGCCGATGAATCGGAAAGCATACTTTAAGGATTGCACTTTATGAATCCAGTCGTCAGTACAAATGATTACTGTTCTTATTATAACGTGAGGTTGTCCCTGCTGTCAGTTTTTTCGGGAGAAGAAAATTGGCCGTTTAAAGCAGGCTGGGTGGGTCCACCTCAATGTTCCAGTCGGGCAGATTTCGACCCCGGACAAGGGTTGTTGGATCCGATCCCCGCAAAATGATTTGCCAGCGGTAACGGCCGAATGACCGCGAGAAGAAACAGGGTGCCGGGCCGATCATGTCAATGCAGCTGCCCGACTCCTGGATCCATACTCTGAGCTGGCCGGCCAGAGACCGCGCGGCTTCCTCCGCTTTGCGGGCGTCGTGGTGTCGGAATTCCAGCCGAACGAGTCGGGTGAAGGGCGGGTAACGGAGTTCTCGCCGATTAGAAATTTCCTGTTCATAGAACGCAGCGTAGTCGTGATGGGCAGCGGCCTGGATTGCGTAGTTGTCAGGTTGATAGGTCTGAACGATGACCTGCCCGCCAAGCGGGCTGCGCCCAGCCCGGCCTGCAACCTGGGTCAGGACCTGGAAGGTGCGCTCCGTGGCACGGTAGTCCGGCAGGTTCAGCCCCACTTCCGCAAGGATCACGCCGACCAGGGTCACCAGTGGGAGGTCAAGACCCTTTGCCAGCATCTGGGTGCCGATCAGGATGTCGGCCTGATGCTGCGTGAACTGGGTCAGGATCTGGTCGTGCGCCCCTTTTTTACGGGTGGTGTCCGCATCCCAGCGGAGGGTGCGCGCTTCGGGGAAATGTTCCCGGACAAGCTGTTCCACCTTCTCCGTCCCTGTTCCGAGCTGACGGATCTGAGTGCCCCCGCATTCCGGACAGCTTTTGGGGATTTTGCGGGTGTAACCGCAGGTGTGGCAAATCAGTTCCCCCCGCGGGTGGTGGAAGGTGAGGGGTTTGTCGTCCCGGGGACACTTGACCACATAACCGCAGTCTCTGCAGAAGACATAAGTTGCCGTCCCGCGCCGGTTGAGAAAGAGAATGGCCTGCTGGCCGTTGTCCAGCACCTGGTGGATTCTGGTTTGTAGTTCATGGCTGAAGATGCTGCGGTTGCCGGCCTGCAGTTCCTGCCGCATATCGACGACGGATACTTTGGGCAGGCTCAGTTCGGCTGTGTTCCCTTCGCCCGGCAGGACGGGCAGGTCTATCCCGAGACGCTTTGCATGGAAGGCAATGGACTCCCGGTGTGCAAGGACCCGCCGGGGAAGTTCGAGATAGGTCCAATTGCCGCAGACGGCCTGGAAGAACTGGGTCACACGTGGGGTGGCGGAACCGAGGAGGACGACCGCGCCGCAAAGCTGTGCATAAGAAACGGCGGTTTCGGCAGCGTGGTAATAAGGCAGACGATCCTGCTGATCATAGGATTCATCATGGCATTCATCCACCACGATCAGGCCCGGATTGGCCAGCGGCATGAACAGCGCACTGCGGGGGCCAATAAGCACGGATAACTCACCGTTGCGGGCCCGCCGCCAGGTATCGTAGCGCTCGCCTTCCGATAATTGCGAATGGACCACGCCTACTCTGCCCGGAAAGCGCGAGAGAAACCGTTTGATGGTCTGGGGCGTCAGGGAGATCTCAGGGACCAGGACGATGGCTTGTTTCCCTGCATTCAGGGTGTCTGCCACGGCTCGAAGGTAAAGTTCGGTTTTGCCGGAACTGGTCACGCCATGCAGCAGGAAGGGGGGCGGGAGCTGTCCCTGGCGGGCGGCTTCCAGTCCGGACTGGATTGCGTGCCAGGCATTCTCCTGATCCCGGGTCAATTTTGGGCGTTCGGCCGGTACAAAGCTGGCATCTTCCAGCGGGTCCCGCCAGACCTGGGTCTGCCGGAGGTCGATCATCCCGGCTTTCTCCAGCATTTTTAAGTCGTCGTTATTTGCACCTGTTTGGTCGTAGATCCGTCCCGGTTCAACCGGATCTGCCTTCTCCGCCAGCATCCGCAAGATACTCATTCGGCGGTCATGGACGGTCTGGACGCGGCTGAGGGGGTCATCGAGGGTGTTGATTGCCTCCGGCGAAATCGCCAGGGATACTTTGCGGACGGTTTTAGGGCTGACCCTCGGTTCGGGCAGGATCGCCCGGGTATGCACGATCCCCTCCCGGACAAGTTTGCGCAGGGTGCCGCGCCACTCGACCTGCCGGATGGCTGCGTCAATCTGGCGGCCCCGCAGGTCGCCCCGCTTTTGGAGGAGGTGCACAATACGTTTTTCAAGAGGGGATAGCGTCGCTTCGTCGATGCTCCGGTCAGGGTTTAACCTGACCAGCGTGTCTGTCCGTTGACTGAGACCGGGTGGGAGCATCAGGTCAAGGCAAGCGCCAAAGGGAGAAAGGGTCTCCTCAGCCATCCAGGCCGCCAGCTCTAGTTGGGCGGGTGTCAGGGCCGGAATGTCATCAACCAGCTCTTCTACGGGGCGGGTTTGGGCGACCTCCGGGGATTCAACGAACCGCACAACCACGCCCTGCACGCGCTGTTTGCCGAACGGCACGATCACGAGTGAGCCAGGCGCAACGGCATCTTCCAGATCGGATGGGAGGTGGTAATGATAGCTGTCAGAGATCTGGGGGAGGTTGATCGCAACTTCGACATAAGATGCCATAGGTTGATTTTACCTTGAAAGCAACCGCCGATGATGGCCTGCGCTTACGACCTGGTCAACATTAATCTCCAGTGATGATGATCAGGGTCTGGCTGCTGAAGGCGTAAAACCCCGGGGGCATCTCCTGTCGATGGAGGATATGATCCCGGAGATCGTAAGCGAAGTTGCTTTGACCCACCAGCCGGTCGTAGGCGTCCAGGTCAAAGAAAAGCTGGTAGCGAGCAGCCAGATAGCTGACCCGCTGCATATCCAGCTTGATCTGCGGCCAGTCATCACGCGGGAAGAGGATCGGGTGCTCAGCCAGCAGGATGACCTCGTCCGGCAGGGTTGGCAGGATCGCTTTGAGGTCCTTGAGGAAGAGCATGGGGTAGGCCTCATTGCGATATTCGTAGGGTCTATTAGCCACCACATGGGTAGTGTAGGGGTCAAACCCTTCCCGGCTCTCCTGAATTTGGACCTGGACATAGGCTGTCCCCCCCGCTGGGATGGCATCAATGGCCACGTCTTTTCCGGGCGTCCCGCCCAGGACCAGCTGCATCTGGATGGACTCCCCGTTAAATTCATGGGCGACATTGAGATAATAGACTGTGATTGTCTCTCCCTGGAAGGTCATATTCCTTTGATGGATGGCCCTATCCAGCAACTGGAAACCCAGGAAAGCCCAGAGATCATTGACCTCATCCAGGCGGTCGAATCCGATCTTTGTGACATGGGTGTATGACCAGTCCACGAGTTTGCCATTGTTATCCAAAAAGGGAAACAGAACCGCAGGGCGGGCTTCCACCTCGGTCGCTGTGGGCGTTGGGCTGAGGGTGTTGTAGGGGGTGAGCGTTATCGTCGGCGTGAGGGAGGGGCGGGGCGTGATGGTGAAGGCGGGCGTGGTCGTCTGGGTCGGTGTGAAGGTCAGGGTGGTTGTGGGCGTCAAAGTCACGGTCGCTGAAGGGGAAGGCAGGGAAGTCTTTGCCGTCTGACACCCTGCGAGTCCCAGCAGGCAGACCGCGAGGATTAACTGGAGCAGATGAAGCTGTTGTTTTTGGCGCATTGACGGTTGCCGCTCCACAGCGATTCAGTTCGGTCGGGTGATGGCTGCGGCCCCATAGCCGACAACGGAGGACCGGTCCCCGGTGATTGAGGCAGAGGTGTCATAGTTAAGCAGGGTGACCTTGTCCGCACCCCATTCCCGGGTTGCCCATAGGACCGCAGCGATAGCAGCCAGGCCGCAGGCATGGCCCTCCCCGCGATCCTTGAGATCGAACAATCCCTCCGGGGAGAACGCTGCCATGGCATCCAGTACCTGTTGGTCAAGCTGGCGGGCTTTGGCTTCGGAAAAGAAGTGGGAGAGGTCGCTGCTGGCGACCAGCAGACAGGTTTCGGGGTCAAGGACTTCTGCCAAAGCTTGCCCCAGCCCTCTGGCGACCTCGCGGGTCTGATCCCGCAGCATGATGGGGATCAGCTCAAAGGAGCCAGACACTGACAATTGCAGGAAGGGAAGCTCAATTTCAAGGGAATGCTCCTGGTCGTTGGCGACCGGAGAAAGGGCGATGCCGGTTCTTGCTTCAAGGGTCTTGTTGAGCTGTTCCAGGGCACCCATGGCAAGGGGGATGTCACCCAGGGGAGTGCGGTAGGCGCTATGGGCGCTGGTCAGCACCCCCTGGGGATGATACTGGTGCATAGGTGAGAGGACCGCAACCTGGTCGAAGTGCTTGCCCCTGACCGTCTGGAAGGCATATCCTGCCACAGCGCCGGAATAACGATAGCCGGCGTGGGGAGCGATGAGGCCCACAACCTCACCGGGCAATGCCGGAGGTTTCGCATCATTAATAAAGGCGTCAACAGCCTGCCTGAGCTGATTGGGGTCTGCACTGTACCAGGTCCCCACAATGGGAGATGGACGGACTTTCAATGCGTCATTCATCATGATTCCATTTTAGCATATCCCCATCCTGATATAAACGGTTTGACCGGGGCCAACCCTTACATGGCAGTTATGAGGTTTTCTTGTGATGGCAGAACCGGGAGAATGATTAATCCATCTTACTCGTTGTTTCTCTGATCACCAGTTCGGTAGGGAGGATAATCCGGCGGGTGGTGCCGGTAACATTGTTTTCAAGCTGATCGATCAGGGTCTGAGCAGCGATTGATCCCATCTGGTGGATCGGCTGGCGGATTGTGGTCAGAGAAGGGTGATGCCGTGAGGCGGCTGGAATATCGTCAAACCCGACCACCGCGATATCCTCCGGCACGCGCAGTCCTGCTTCCTGAATGGCTTTGATTGCGCCCAAACTCATCAGATCGTTGGCCGCAAAGATGCCATTGATTTCCGTCTGGGAAAGGAGCCGTTTGGTTTGAAGATAACCGCCTTTTTCAGTGAAATCGCCGTAGGCGATCCGTTCTTCCAGGACAGGTAAGTTGTGTTCCCGTAATCCCTGTTTGAATCCAGTCAGCCGGTCTCGCCCGCTGAACCGGTCCATATGGCCCGTGATGGTTGCCAGTTGATTCCGCCCAATCCGGACCAGATGACGGACCGCAGTAACGGCGCCGTGAACATTATCGGCATCAACGCTGCTGACATTGGGATAAGTGTTCCGTCCGATCTGAATGAGGGGAATCTCACGCTGGATCAGGCCATCGATCAGGGGATCGTTGATGACGTTTGAAGCGACAATGATCCCATCGATCAGTCTATTGTTAAGGATCGTGTCATTGGTGCGTTTCTCGTAATCCGGTTCAACAATCCATAACATCAGGGTGTAGATGTTGGTTGTGCAGGTGGAGGATATCCCCTGTGCCAGCAGACCGAAGAAGGGATCGGAGAAAAGGCTACTCAGAACCACGGGGATGACAAGGCCGAGCACTCTGGTCCGGCCGCCGATCAAGCTGCGTGCGACCGGGTTGGGCTGATATTTCAGCTCATCAATGATGCGTTGAACATTTGCCCGCGTGTGATCACTGACGTTTGGGTCATTATTGATGACGCGGGATACGGTGGAGCGCGAGACTCCCGCGATTTTTGCTATTTCATTGATGGTGGGTATCTGGTTCAAATTATTACGCGTCTCCCTGATTCATATTTCCTTGTAAATGTGGAAAATGAAGCCAAGTTTCCGGGAAAATTAATAGATGATTCAGGTTGTGAGGTGAAAAAGCGATCCTAATCTCTAAAATCATACATGATAAGAAAAAGTTTGTCAAAAGATCGGCAGCAAACTGCTTACAACAGATCACCAGCGTGGAATCAAGCATCATCAATAACACCATGCTGATCCAAATTGCAGTCCTTGTCTGGATCTTTTTGGGTGAGCGTTTGACATGGCTGGAGATCGTTGGGTTGATCCTTGCGGCCGGGGGTGTTTTATTGGCCAATCTTAAGCGGCAACGCAAATCCTAAGACGAGGAATGATCGCAAAGGAATTGATCTTTTCCTGACCAAGAGAATGTTAACGACGTTAACCTGATGTTCAAAATCTATTGACAATTCCGGCGAATCCATGTAAGATGAATTTGGAACCGCTCCCACGGCGACGTAGTAAAGCCTGGAAATTTGAATGCAGTCTGGTCTGGGGATTTGTTTTTTAGCGGAGAATTTACATCATCATGGATGAAGCCGCATATTTTGAA